>Ga0155175_132_pt5 | contig 29409 bp, 32 predicted proteins | sample RifCSPhighO2_01_FD_106143 | JGI IMG/M metagenome (GOLD analysis project Ga0155175, IMG submission 106143) | Sphingopyxis sp. RIFCSPHIGHO2_01_FULL_65_24 | reverse complement strand
ACCCCTGTGCCGCGAGTTCCCCTCCCCCCGGTAAATGAACTCGCGGCACCCCCTTCTTCCCCCCATTCAAGTCAAAGGAGTTCCGTCATGTCCCATATTCTTCGCATCGATGCCTCGGCCCGCAACAGCGGTTCGACCACCCGCCAACTCACCGACCAGCTCGTCGCCCGCCTTGTCGAACAGGGCTATGGCGCCGCGGTCACCCAGCGCGACCTCGCGCTCACCCCGCCGGCGCTGCTGACCGAAAACTGGGTCGGCGCCAATTTCACCGACGATGCCGAGCGCAACGACGACCAACGCGCGGCCCTCGCGCTTTCGGACGAGCTGATCGCCGAACTCGAAGCCGCCGACACGATCGTCATCGGCGTGCCGGTCTATAATTTCGGCATCCCCGCCGCGCTCAAGGCGTGGGTCGACCTGATCGCCCGCGCCCGTCGCACCTTCCGCTACACCGAGACCGGCCCCGAAGGCCTGCTCAAGGGCAAGAAGGCCTATCTCGTCGTCGCCTCGGGCGGCGTGCCGGTCGGCAGCGATTATGATTTCGCGAGCCGCTACATGCTCCAGCTGCTCGGCTTCGTCGGCATCACCGACGTGCAGATCATCGCCGCCGACCAGCAGATGGTGGACGGCGAAGCGATCGCCCGCGCGACCGCGTCGATCGCCGACCTCAAGCAGGCGGCCTGAATCGATGCGCCGTCTCCCGAGCCTTTTCGTTTCGCACGGCTCGCCGATGATGGCGCTCGAGCCCAGCCCGGCGCGGACCTTCCTCGCCGGGCTGGGCACCCAATTGCCGCGCCCGCGCGCGATCCTGATGGTGTCGGCGCACCATGACGCGGCGTACCAAGGGGGCCGCGCGACGGTGACCTCGTCGGCGAACCCGCTGACGATCCACGACTTCGGCGGCTTTCCCGACGAACTCTTTGCGATGCGCTATCCGGCGCCGGGCGATCCGGCGCTCGCGGCGCACATCGTCGCTCTGCTCGGCGACCATGGCCTGACGGTCACCCCCGATCCCGAACGCGGGCTCGACCATGGCGCCTGGGTGCCGTTGTCTTTGACCTACCCGCAAGCCGACATCCCCGTCGTCCAGCTCTCGATCGCGTCGAACGCCTCGCCCGAATGGCATCATGCGCTCGGCCAGGCGCTGACCCCGCTGCGCGACGACGGCGCGCTGATCGTCGGATCGGGCAGCATCACGCACAATCTGCGCGCGCTGTTTTCGGCACGCCCCGCCATCGATGCCCCCGCCCCGGCGTGGGTGACCGATTTCACCGACTGGGTCGCCGAGCGCATGGCGGCAGGCGCGGTCGACGATGTGCTGCACGCGGTCGAGCGGGCGCCGCACGGCCACGACAATCACCCGACGATGGATCACATCCTGCCGCTTTTCGTCGCGATGGGCGCGGGCGCCACGCCCTTCGCCGCCGAGCGGCTGCATACGAGCACCACCTATGGTCTGCTCGGCATGGACGTTTATTCTTTCGGCTGACCGGCGCGCGGCCTATAGGCCGCCGATGTTACTCACCGACCATATCCTGTTCCTCGACGGCGAGGCGATCGTCGTCGACAAGCCGGCGGGCCTGCCCGTCGATGCGCCGCGCGATGGCGGCATCAGCCTGATCAATCATCTCGACACGCTGAAGTTCGGGTTCAAGCGCTGGCCGCTCGCAGTTCACCGGCTCGACCGCGACACCTCGGGATGCCTGCTGCTCGCGCGCAATCCCAAGGCACATGGCCGCTTCACCCGGGCGTTCGAGGCGCGCGAGGTCGAAAAGGCCTATCTCGCGATCGTCGACGGTCTGGTCGCGGGGACAAGCGGCACGATCGACCTGCCGCTCGCCAAGGTTTCGACCGCCGAGGATGGCTGGCGCATGGTCGGCGACGCCGACGGCAGCAAGCGCGGCAAGCCGTCGATCTCGCATTGGGAAAAACTCGCCGAGGTCGGTGGCCGCAGCCTGCTGCGCTTCCGCCCCGAAACCGGGCGCACCCACCAGCTGCGCGTCCACGCGCTCGAAGGGCTCGGCTTTCCGCTCGTCGGCGACCCCGTCTATGGTAGCGGCGGTGCGCGCGATCGCACGATGCTCCACGCCGAGCGGCTGGTGGTGGCGCGCGGCGACAAGCCGCCGATCGTCGCCGAGGCGCCCTTCCCCGACCGCTTCACCGCGCTGGGTTTCGCCGCGCCGGAGGGTGCGGAGCCGACGCGTGGCTGAGATACCGGAATCGGCGATCAGCGAGAAATTCCTCGCCGGAACCGGGCCGGGCGGGCAGAATGTCAACAAGGTCGCGACTGCGTGCCAGCTGCGCGTCAACGTCTATGCGCTCGGGCTCGACCCCGAAGCCTATAAACGGCTGAAGACCCTCGCGGGCAGCCGGATGACGACCGAGGGCGAACTCGTCATCCTCGCCCGCCGCTACCGCACCCAGGAAGCGAACCGCGCCGACGCGCGCGAACGGCTGACCGCGCTGGTCGACGCCGCACGCATCCGCCCCGAACGGCGGGTGAAGACAAAGCCGAGCAAGGCGGCGAAGGCGCGCCGCGTCGACAGCAAAAAGGCACGCAGCACGATCAAGGCGGGGCGCGGACGCGTCCGCCCGTCGGACTGAGGCGCAAACCGTCCCGCCGCGAGACAGTAAAGCCGCGTTCCGAAGATATTTACGCTCTCCGTTTACCGCTGCGAAAGCATCGCCCCCTAGATTCGCCGCTCCACTTCAACGGGAACGCAGCCGACCGTGAAACACTCTGGTACATTCTCCACCAAGCCCGGCGCCCAAACCCGCGGCGCCGAGCGCGCGCAGGTCAAGGCGAACGCGCGGTTTCGCGAGGCGGGCTTCAACCCCTATGACGCCGAGTTGTTCGACCTGTCGTCGACCGGCTTTCGCATGAACACCTTCGCGCGCCCGGCGATCGGCAAGCATATCTGGGTCAGCCTGCCCGGGCTGCAGCAGCTCGAATGCATCGTCCGCCGCGTCGAGGGCAATGAATATGGTTGCGAATTCGTGCTGCCGCTGCACCCGTCGGTCGCCGCGCACATGCAGACCAAGCTGCGCACGCCGCTGCCCCGGCTCTAGTCGCCGGACTTTTCCGATTTTTTGAGGATATGCTTCCACTCGGCGGGCGTCACGCGCCCGACCGACAGCCGTGACAGCCGGATCAGGTCCATGTCGGCGAGCTTGGGATCAGCCTTGATCGCCGCCAGCGTCACCGGATGCGCGAGCGGACGAACCGGCGCGACGCGCACGATGACCCACGGCGAGCCGTCCTCGGCGGTCGGATCGGGGGTCGCCTCCTCGACGATCTCCATGATCCCGACGCATTCCTTGCCGATATTGCTGTGATAGAAGAGCGCCTCGTCGCCGACCTTCATCGCCTTCATATTGAGCTTGGCGCTGTGGTTGCGCACCCCGTCCCACATGCCCTTGCCGTCCTTGACGAGCGTTTCCCACGCATAGGCGTCGGGTTCGGATTTCATCAGCCAATATTGCTTTGCCATGGCGGCGGGCTTAGCCGAGCGATGCGCGGGACGGAACCGCCTTTTTCCCTTTAACCTGTGCCGCGCAACGCCTAAATCGCAGGGCATGACGCGCGCCACCGGCGCCGCCCCTGAACAGATGGATGACAAGATGACCGCCGCCGTACCCGTGATTTCCATGGCGCTTCCCGCCGACCAGTTTGCGCAGGATTTCGGCGCCTCCTTCGAACGCTTCGGCTTTGCGATGATCACCGACCATGGCATCGACCCCGATCTGATCGACGAGGCGTGGGACAAGGCGAAGGAATTTTTCGCGCTCGATGAGGATCAGAAACGCGCCTACCATATCCCCGGAGGCGGCGGCGCGCGCGGCTACACCCCCTTCGGGACCGAGATCGCCAAGGGCGCGAAGGAGGTCGACCTCAAGGAATTTTGGCACGTCGGCCGCGACCTGCCCGCGGGCCACCGCCTCGCCGCGCAGCAGCCGAACAATGTCTGGCCCGCCGAGGTCGCGGGTTTCCGCACCGCCTATGACAAGCTCTTCGCCGAATTCGACCGCGTCGGCGCGCAGCTGCTCTCGGGCATCGCGCGCTATCTGAAGCTCGACCCCGCCTTCTTCGACGACACGGTCAAGGACGGCAACAGCGTGATGCGCCTGCTCCATTATCCGCCGGTCGAGGCGCCCGCCAAGGGCATCCGCGCCGAGGCGCATGAGGATATCAACACGATCACCCTGCTGCTCGGCGCCGAGGAAGCGGGGCTGGAAATCCTCGACAAGGACGGCAGCTGGCTCCCGGTCAGCCCCCCGCCGGGCGCGATGGCGGTCAATGTCGGCGACATGCTTCAGCGGCTGACCAACAACAAGCTGCCCTCGACGACGCACCGCGTCCGCAACCCCGACGCCGGGCGAGCGAGCGTCGCGCGTTATTCGATGCCGTTTTTCCTGCATTTCCGTTCGGACTATCCGATTCAGACGCTGGAGAATTGCGTCGATGCCGAGCACCCGAACCTCTATCCGACGCCGATTACGGCGGATGAGTATCTGCAGGAACGGCTGCGCGAGATCGGGTTGAAGAAGTAAGCCCGGACGCGGCGGCAATGCACTGGAAAGACAAGGTCGGTGAGGCTGTGGTCGGCGGACTGGCGGGACTCGCCGTCGTCGTCGTCTTCCTGATCGCGCAGGCCATCCTTTACGGCGCGACGCCCGGCGACTGGCTCGCCTTCGCCGGCGCCATGATCGGTATCGGCGGAGCGACCGGCACCGCCATCTATGTCGCCGACCGCTCCCGCCGCACCGCCCGGCGCGACGACGTCAATTTACTGGGCGGTGCAATGCATGATCTCGACGCCACGCTCGCGAAGATCGCGCGCGGCGACGCGGGCGGGCCGGACAAGGCGAAGCAGAAGGACAGCATCGTCCTGCTGCTCACCCAGCTCGAATTCGGGCGCGAGGTTTTCGCCCATGCGCTCACGACCTCGCGGATCGACGACATCGCGCTATGGCGGCACGTACGCCTCATCGAGAAAAGCATCGCCGATAACGCGAAGATGATCGCGCGCGAAACCGCGATCGTCAGCAAGAACGAGCCGACCGACGACATCCTCCGCATCTACCGTGAACATACGAAGGCTTTTGCAAACGAATTACGGCCGCTGCTGCGCAGCGCAATCGAGCGCATCGATCGGCTCTGAGGCGCGCTGAGTCGCGACACACGTCGCCACGATCAGCGCCGCTTCCGGCGCAGCACCTTTGCGTGCGACAGGACTATTTCGCCGTCACTGCCATTGAAAGGCAGAAGGTTCGACAGACCGATTCCCGCCGACAGGATCGCCAGAACCTCGGCAGAACGGTGGAGCAGCGCGCCGATCCACACGCATTTTTCCTGCCGCGCGACCTCGGCAAACGCGCGCCGCATCGCGTCCTCGTCGGGCAGCCCGGCATAGCCCCCGCTGATCGCGATCATCGGATCGCGCGAGACGATGCAAGCGGTCGGGTCGGGGAGAAACAGCAGCGCCGCGCCCGCAACCAACGCCAGAAGCAAATTGGCGCCCGGCCCGGCCAGCGCGATCGCGAGGGCGCTCTTCGAGGAATGCTGGACCGGATGCGGCGCATAAGAAACGTAACCACCCACCTCCGCCTTGTGCGGTAAGCGGCGAAACGAGAGCCGCCTCTTGGGCACGTCATAATGGATGCCCATGACGCAGATAGCGCGCAGTGTTGCACCCCAGTGCACCACCGCCCAGGCATGGCCGAGTTCGTGGATCAGGATGACGAGGAAATTCAGGGCGACGATCAGCGCTATAACCGCCCAAAGGTCGAGACGGAGTTCCCTAAGGCCGGCGAAGACGATGAAACTCAGGACCGACTGCACAAGATATGCGAGCTGTCTGATCACCTATCGCCCCGACCAATAATCGAACACCGCCTGCTGCTGCTCCTTTATGAAGCGCGCCGCCGCCGCGCCCTCCCACGGGCCGTGATAGCCGAGCAGCAGCGCCGTGCCGCCGACCCACCAGCCCTGCCCGGGCAGGCGGTCGCTTTCGCGCACCACCAGCACCGCCATGTCGGGCTGACCGTCCGCCGCGCACAGCCGGTCGACCTCTTCGAGCGTGCGGCACACCGCGCGCATCTTGGGCCGGGTGAAACGAAAGCCAAGGTCGCCGAGCAGTTCGGAGTAGCTCACGCTGCGCCCTTCGCGCGCCGCTTCGGTCAGGATCGCGCGGATGCGCGGCGCATCGCCGAGCGCGCTTGCATCGGCGGGGACCGGTTGGTCGGCATCGAGGCCGGGATCAAGCGCCACGCTTTTTCACGACCCATGTTTTTTCGGCGGCCAGGGGATGAAGCCCGAGGTGCGCGCGACATAGGCGTCATAGCCCGGCCGCGTGTGCTTCATACCGCGTTCGAGCAGCGCCTTGCCCGACCATTTGGTCAGCGTGAAGGACAGGAACAACGGCCCGATCACGCTTGCCGCCGCGACCCACAGCGCCGCGTCGGCGGCGACGAGCCAGATGCCCCACCAAGTCAGCGCGTCGCCGAAATAATTGGGATGCCGCGTATAGCGCCACAGCCCGGTGTCGAGGATCTTGCCCTGATTGTCGGGGTTGCCGCGAAACCGGTCGAGCTGCCAGTCGCCGACGCTCTCGAATGCGATGCCGGTGAGCGCCGCCACGACCCCGATCCAGCCGATCACCCCGATCTGCGACGCCGGCGATGCCGCGCTTGCAAAAATGCCGATCTGCGCCGGCAGGCTGGTGACGAACAGCAGGGGCGCCTGGGTCAGGAAGACGCTGACCAGCGCGGTCGTTTCCCACCCCCAATGGCGCTTTTTCATGATCCCCGCGATGATCTTTTCGTAACGCGGGTCTTCGCCGCTCCGCCGCCAGCGGACGAACAGGTGGATCGCCAGACGCAGCCCCCACAGCGTCGTCAGCCCGAGCAGCAATTGCGCGCGCAGCCCTTCGTTGCCGACCTGGATCGCGGTGCCCCACGCGAGCAGCACCATGCCGAAAGCCCAAAAGGCATCGATGAAGGACACGTCGCGGATCGACAGCGCGATCAGCCACAGCACACCGATGACCAGGATCAGGCCGAAGAAATTGGTCGCCAACACGATTCCCACGCTCGTCATCGCCGTCTCCTGCCCCTGTTGCGTCCGGTCCTAATCCGCCCCCACGATATCGTCGATCGACTTGACCGCACGCTCCGGAAATTTCGGGATGCAGCTCTTATAGACCTCCAGCACCTTCATCATGTCGGCGCGAAAGTCGCCCGTCGGCCAGATCAGCGGCCCGAGGCCGCCGGTCTTGGTGCCATAATCCATCATGCCGACGACCATCGGCACCTTGGCCGCCATCGCGATCTGGTAGAATCCGGTGCGCCATTTCTTCGCCTTGCCGCGCGTCCCCTCGGGCGCGACCGTCAGCATGAATTCGGCGCGGCGCGCGAATTCATCGACCATCTGCTGCACCGCGTTGCTGGCATTGTGGCGATCGACCGGGATACCGCCCATCTGTTTCATGAAGCCCGCGAGCGGCCATTTGAACAGCGACAATTTGCCCATGAAATGCGCGCGGACCTTCAGGTCGGCGGTCAGGCCGAGGAAGTTGACGAAATCCCAGTTGCTGGTGTGCGGCGCGGCGATGATGATGAAACGCCGCGGTTCGGGCACCTCGCCGACCGCTTTCCAGCCGCGCATCCGGTACATCAGCAACAACAGACGCCGCACGGCGCGCGCCACGAGTCCGGGCGGATGATCCTCGATTTCGGTCACTTATGCTCCTCTTCCCTGAAGGCGGGGATGCGCGAAAGCGGAGTGCCGTGCAAGGGAAACAAGGGGATGGGCGACCATAGGCGCGACACCGGGATCGGCATGGAGCGGACGCAAAAATCCTCCCTGTGGCGAAGCCATGGGGAGGGGGACCGCTTGCGAAGCAAGTGGTGGAGGGGCCAGCGACGGTGCGTTATCGCCCCTCCGTCAGCGCTCCGCGCTGCCACCTCCCCATCGCTGCGCGACAGGGAGGATCAAGGACACGTCGCTGACGCCCCCCCAAAAAACCGCTTTCCTAATAAATCCCGCCATGATCTACCCTGTCGGATGACGGCGCCATCTGCCTCTTGCACCTTCGCACCCGGCTCCCCCAACGCACCACCGCTTAAAGCGACAAAGGAGACATTCCGGACGCGTGTGTGCGTATACTTTGTCTCCTTAAGGCCCGGGCGGCCCGCCAATCGGCCTTGCGGGGCTTCGCGCTTTCTGCTCCCTTCGCATGCGAAGGGAATTTCGATGATCAAGAAAATCTGGCTGCCGGTCCTGTCGGCGCTCGCGCTCTCGACGCCCGCCGCGGCGCAAGAGGCGCGCCCGGACCAGCTCGCCTTTCGCGAGATTTTCAAGGAGCTGATCGAAACCAACACGACGCTGTCGTCGGGCAGTTGCACCCTCGCCGCCGAGCGCATGGCGACAAGGATGAAGGCGGCGGGTTTTCCGGGCGACCAGCTCACCCTTTTCGCCACCCCCGAACATCCGAAGGAAGGCGGCCTCGTCGCCGTCTATCCGGGGACCTCGAAAACCGCGAAGCCGATCCTGGTGATGGCGCACATCGACGTGGTCGAGGCGAAGCGCGAGGATTGGGAGCGCGACCCCTTCACCCTGTTCGAGGAGAATGGCTATTTCTATGGCCGCGGCACGCTCGACGTGAAGTCGCAGGCCGCGGTGTGGGTCGACATGCTGATGCGCTTCCAGCAGGCGGGCTATAAGCCCAAACGCACGATCAAGATGGCGCTGACTTGCGGCGAGGAAAGCAATGGTGCGTTCAACGGGGTCGAGTGGCTCGCCGCCAACAAGCGCGACCTGATCGACGCCGAATTCGCGCTCAACGAAGGCGGCGGCGGCGACAGCGACGGCAAGGGCCGGGTGATCGGCCAGTCGGTGCAGGTCGGCGAAAAGACCTTCGCCAACTTCCGCCTCGAAACGCGCAACCCCGGCGGGCACAGCTCGGCGCCGGTGCCCGCCAATGCGATCTACGAACTCGCCCGCGCGCTGACCAGGATTGAAGAGCATAACTTTCCGGTCGAGATGACCGACGTCACGCGGCGCTATTTTGCCGAGGCCGGCGCCGTTCGCGGCGACGACACCGGCCGGGCGATGGTGGCGCTGGCGAAAGATCCGGCCGACAGGGCGGCCGAGGCGATCGTCAACAAGGACCCGTTCCTGCACAGCAACCTGCGCACCACCTGCGTCGCGACCTTGCTCGACGGTGGTCACGCCCCCAACGCACTGCCGCAGCGGGCGGGCGCGAACATCAACTGCCGCATCTTTCCCGGGCACAGTATCGAATCGATCAAGGACGAACTGGCGAAGGTCATCGGCGACCCCGGCGTCGCCATAACCCAGTTGCCGCCCAAGCGCCCCGCACCGCCCGCGCCGCCGCTCGACCCGAAGGTCATCGGCCCGATGGAAAGGCTGGTCGCCAAATATTGGCCGGGGCTGAAGGTGATCCCGTCGATGGCGAACGGCTATACCGACGCGACCTTCCTCGGCGCGGCGGGCATCCCGACCTATGGCATCCCCGGCATCTGGGGCGATCCCGACGGCAACGGCGTCCACGGCCTCAACGAACGGATCGAGGTGAAATCGCTCTATGTCGGGCGCGACTATATGGTCGATCTGGTGAAGGCCTACGCGGACAAGCCTTGAATCCCGCAAGATATGCTTGTCCACAAACTTGCCGGCCGAGCGATACCAAAGGCGACTTTTAACATTCGAACGATGTGATACTCATTTCCAGGGTCGGTCATGTGGGGGTGATTCGGATGGTTAAAGGGGCGATATTTTGCGCGGTCACGCTGATGGCGTCGCTGACCGTCACAGATGCCGAGGCGATGCAGTCCGGGCAGGAGTGCCGCGTGTCGAGTATTGTCGAGGGCGGCAAGGCGAAAAAGACGACGCTGTGCAAGGATGCGTCGGGACAATGGGTCGCGCGGATGCCCGCGGCGGGCAGTTCGATCGACCCGAATTTCCGCGGCAAGGTCGTCTATGAAGGATCGCTCGAAGGCGTCGAATATCCGAAGCAACGCAACAACCGGCGGGGCGATGTCCTGGGCAATCTGCTTGGCGATGCGCTCAAGCTGAACGGCAAGCCCTATCACGGGACGATCCGCTATGAACTTGAGTTCGACAGCAACCTCGTCAGCGGTACCTGGCGAATGAGCGACGGGCGACGCTCCGCCAACGGCACGGTTTCGGGCACGCGGACGGGCGACCGATGCCAGCTTGTCGACGAAGTGAACGGCACCAGCGTCGGCATCTGCAACGCGGCGTCCCTCGAACTCGCGGGAAAAAGCGCGCCGGGAGCCGCTCAGAAATGGGAATCGAACTCAACGGGTGCCGCGATCGAAATTGTCGATTATGTCGTCCGCGACCGCGAAATGGCCGCGCGCCGCGCCGAAGAGCAGGCTTTGGCCGAACAGAACCGGCTTGCGCAAATTGCCGAGCGCAAGCGATTGAAAGCGGCCTTGCCGCGCGGCGCCGAGGCACGTTATCAGCCGATCCTGGAAAGCGCGGTCAGCGAGGATTCACGCCATTGGGCGATGAACAAATATCGCGGCGGCTCGGTCGATCTGGTCGACACCGAACTCGACAAGCCGACCGGCAAGATGTTCGTCAAAGCCTATTTCAGCTACGCCGACGGTCGTGAAAGCATGGTCGGCGCGATCATGAACGGCAACAAGGTCGAATGTCTGCAATTCGCCGACGAGGGCCGGTGCCGGGGAATTGGCGGGGGCAGCGGCCCCGCGTTGATGGGCGCGCTGATCCAGGGCCTGATGACCCCGCCGGGGGGCGGATCGGGCAGCGGCTATGGCTCCGACGCCGATTATCAGCGGTACGAAACGAATTGCCGTTCGGAGGGCAAGACCCCCGGCAACTGCTGACGCGCCTTAGCCGACGAACGCGCGTTCGATCACGAAATCGCCCGGCGCGGCGTTCGAGCCTTCCCTGAAGCCCAGCGCTTCGAAGCGCGCCTGCAGGTCGCGGATCATCGCCATGCTGCCGCACATCATGATGCGGTCGCTGGACGGGTCGAACGCCGCCGGTCCGGTCAGCGGATGGCTGAACAGCGCGCCATCGTCGATCAGCGCGTCGATGCGCCCCGTGGTACGGAACGGCTCGCGCGTCACCGTCGGCAGATAATGGAATTGCAGCAACGCCTGATCCTGCACCAGCGGATCGCCGGCGAGCTGGCTTTCGAGGTCGTCGCGGAACGCGAGGTCGCCGACCTGACGCACGCAATGGACCAACACGATCTCGTTGAACCGCTCATAAATGTCGGGATCGCGCGCGAGGCTGAGGAAGGGGGCGAGGCCGGTGCCGGTCGACAGCAGGAACAGGCGGCGACCGGGGGTCAGCGCGTCGGCGACCAGCGTGCCCGTCGGCTTGCGCCCGAGATAGACGGGGTCGCCGGGCCGGATCGACTGGAGGCGCGAGGTCAGCGGGCCGTCCGGCACCTTGATCGACAGGAATTCCAGTTCGTCGGCCCAGGCGGGACTGGCGATCGAGTAAGCGCGCAGCAGCGGCCGCCCCTCGCCACCCGGCAGGCCGATCATCACGAACTCGCCCGAACGGAAACGAAAGCTCGACGGGCGGGTGATCGTGAAGCTGAACAGGTGGTCGTTCCAATGGCGGACGCTGCGCACCGCTTCGACGGTCAGCGAGGCGGAGGGGGCCAGCTTGGCCGCGGCGGCGATACGGTCGCTCATCACTTGGATTCCTGATGTGTCTTGGGGGGTGGGGCGGAAAGCGGCGACAGGTCGAAACCCGCCGCACCGAGCGCGGCGACCGCGCTGGTCATGGCCCTGGCGATCGGCGCGGCAACATCGGGCGCGACCAGCAACGTCAAAGTGACGCGCAGCCGCACCGCGTCACCACGCGCGGCGTCGCGCCACAGCCCGATGAGAATGGCCTCATCCTCAGCAATCCGGCCGCAGGCCATCGGCGCGAGCGTCAGGCCTGCGCGTCCGTCGCTCGCCAGCATAGCCATCGCGACGTGGAAATCGGGCAGCGCCATTCTGGCATTCATCCCCGAAAAACCGCGGTGCAGTGCGCGTGGCGGGCATTTGCCCCGCTCCGCCGCCCCGACCCAGCCGCGCATCGCCCACAACAGGAAGCGGCCGCCGTTGCACAGGCTGTCCACGGGGCGGTCGACAAAGGCGTACATAAACTCTCCGGCGCTGGCGATGCACCGGCTCTATATGGTATTGCGAGTCATTTGCAATAAACTTCTTCTACGCGGCACCTTCGCCAACATCCGCCCGCCATCAACACCCCCTTTGCCTTGTGGCGCCAGCCTTGCTATCGCGCCGCGACCATGGCGAATTCGACCGACGATCCCGATAGCAACGCACCCGTTCCCGGAATGACCGACACGCCCTTCGACAGCGCGCTGTCGGAGCGCTACCTCGTCTATGCGTTGTCGACGATCACCGCGCGCTCGCTGCCCGACCTGCGCGACGGGCTGAAGCCCGTCCACCGCCGGCTGCTGTGGGCGATGCGCGCGATGCGGCTCGACCCGTCGCAGGGCTACAAGAAATCGGCGCGCGTCGTCGGCGACGTCATCGGCAAATTCCATCCGCACGGCGACACCGCGGTCTATGACGCGATGGTCCGCCTCGCGCAGGATTTCTCGCTGCGCTATCCGCTCGTCGACGGCCAGGGCAATTTCGGCAATATCGACGGCGATAATGCCGCGGCCTATCGTTACACCGAAGCGCGGCTGACCCGCGTCGCCGTCGACCTGATGCAGGGCCTCGACGAGGGCACCGTCGATTTCAAGCCGACCTATAATGGCGAAGATGAAGAGCCCGAGATCATGCCGGGGCTGTTCCCGAACCTGCTCGCCAATGGCGCGAGCGGGATCGCGGTCGGCATGGCGACGAACATCCCGCCGCACAACGCAGCCGAGGTGATCGACGCGGCGCTGGTGCTGATCGAGAACCCGCGCGCCGAGCTGACCGAACTGCTCGACCATGTGAAGGGCCCCGACTTCCCGACCGGCGGCATCGTCGTCGACAGCCCCGAAACGATCGCGCAGGCCTATGCCACCGGCCGCGGCGGTTTTCGCGTCCGCGCCCGCTTTTCGACCGGTAAGGCCGAGAGCGGCTGGGAACACACGGGGATCGAGAAACAGGCGGGCGGCACCTGGCAGCTCGTCATCAGCGAAATTCCCTATGGCGTCGCCAAGGGCAAGCTGATCGAGCAGATCGCGCAGCTGATCGCCGACAAGAAGCTGCCGATCCTCGAGGACGTCCGCGACGAAAGTGCCGAGGACCTGCGCATCGTCCTCGTCCCCAAGAGCCGCAACGTCGACCCCGATGTGCTGAAGGAAAGCCTGTACCGGCTGACCGATCTCGAAAGCCGCTTCGCGCTCAACCTCAACGTGCTCGACGCGACGCGCACGCCCAAGGTGATGGGGCTGCACCAACTGCTCACCGAATGGCTGCAGCACCAGATCGTCGTGCTCGTCCGCCGCGCGCAGCATCGCATCGCGAAGATCGACGACCGGCTCGAACTGGTCGCGGGCTACATCATCGCCTTTTTGAACCTCGACCGGATCATCGAGATCATCCGCACCGAGGACGAGCCCAAGCCGGTGATGATCGCCGAATTCATCCTGACCGACCGGCAGGCCGAGGCGATCCTCAACATGCGGCTGCGTTCGCTGCGCCGCCTTGAGGAAATGGAGCTGAAACGCGAACAGGCGGATTTGACCGCCGAGCGCGAGGAGCTGACGAAGCTGGTCGAGAGTCCGGCGCGGCAGAAGACGCGGCTGCGCAAGGACCTGGAGAAATTGCGCGCCGTCTATGGCCTCGACACCCTGCTCGGCGCGCGGCGCACGACGATCGCCGAGGCGGCGCCGGCGCGCGATATCCCGCTCGACGCGATGATCGAGAAGGAACCGGTGACAGTCATCCTGTCGAAGCGCGGCTGGATCCGCGCCCAGCGCGCGCATGTCGCGGCCGACCAGTGGGGCGAGTTCAAGTTCAAGGAAGGCGACGAACTCGCCTTTGCGGTCCATGCGCAGACCACCGACAAATTGCTGATCGCGGCGAGCGACGGGCGTTTCTATACCATCGGCGCCGACAAATTGCCCGGCGGGCGCGGCTTCGGCGAGCCGCTGCGGCTGATGGTCGATATCGATCCCGACGCGCGCATCGTCGCGCTGATCCCGGCGAGCGCCGACGGCCGGCTGCTGCTCGCCTCGACCAGCGGGCACGGTTTCGTCGCGCAAATGGGCGAGATCATCGCCGAGACGCGCAAGGGCCGAAACGTCGTCAACCTCAAACCCAAGGCGCAACTCGGCGTCGTGCGGCCGATCGGCGCGGGTGACGACAGCGTCGCGGTGGTCGGCGAGAACCGCAAGCTCGTCGTCTTCCCGCTCGCCGAAGTGCCGGTGATGGCGCGCGGCCAGGGCGTGATGCTGCAACGCTATCGCGACGGCGGGCTGTCCGACGCGGTCGCCTTTGCCTTTGCCGACGGTTTGAGCTGGGCGATGGGCGGCGATACGGGGCGCACGCGCACCGAAACCGACCTGGCGCCGTGGCGGGTAGCGCGCGGCGCGGCGGGGCGGATGCCGCCCACCGGCTTCCCACGGAACAATCGTTTCGGCTGATCGCTTTTCGATGTAGCCGTAAATAGCTTCTTTACCCCCCGCCCCATAGTGTTTGAGCAATGGGGAAAGGTCGCACAAAACCCTCTTTTATGCCTATCGATCGAACCGGCGAGGACCGGCCCCTTCTGTTCGTCGGCTGGATCGACGCATTACCGGTGCCGGCGGCGCTGATCCGGCCGCTCGCGCGCGGCAATTTTCGCCTGCACGCGAGCAACGCCGCCTTCGACCGACTCGCCCTCTCACCCGCCGGTGCGAACGCGCCGATCGAGCTGCGCCGCGCGATCGAACGCGCCGAACAGGCCCCTGATGATACGCAGGAATTTTCGTGCCAGCTGGGCGAGGGCCCGGCGGCGCGCGACCTGCGTGGATCGATCGGGCCGCTGTCGGAAGAATGCGGCGACGACAATCTGTTCCTGCTGACGCTGATCGACCGCACCCAGGAAATGATGACCGAGCGCAATCTGCGCCGCGAACTGGTGTCGGACAGCCTGACCGGCCTGCCCAATCGCGCCGGATTCGAGGAACTGGTCGAACAGCGAATCGCCGCCGATGGCGAATCGGACCATGCCATCCTGCTGCTGGACCTGGCGCGGTTCAGCCGCATCAACGAACATATCGGGCCGCTGGCGGGCGACGAACTGATCATCACCGTCGCACGTCGGCTGAAGTCGAGCCTGCGCAGCGGCGACATATTGGCGCGCACCGGCGGCGACGAATTCGCCATCTCGTCGCGCATCGCGGGCGGCCGCGCCGATGTGCGCGAGATCGCGCGCCGCATTCGCGGCTGTTTCGATCACCCGTTTCGCATCGGCGAGCTGAAGGTCAGCGTCGACTGCGCGCTCGGCTGCACGATTCAGCCCGCGGCGGACACCGATGTCGCCGACCAGATCCGCCACGCCCAGATCGCCCTGAAGCGCGCCAAGCAGACCGACCGCATCGAGATTTACGAGCCCGAGGCGGCGATGCTGTCCGACAATCGGTTCGGCCTGGAAACCGCCTTGCGCAGTGCGATCGAGGAGGATCGGCTCCACCTCGCCTTCCAGCCGCTGATCGAGCTGGCAACGGGCAAGGTTTCAGGGTTCGAGGCGCTCGCGCGCTGGGACAATGCCGGCAGCCGTTCGATATCGCCGACCGAATTCATCCCCATCGCCGAGGATTCGGGGCTGATCGTCCCGCTCGGCCAATGGGCGATCGCCAAGGCGGCAAGCACAATCGCCGAATGGGATGCCAAGAATGGCGGCGTGCCGGTCGATTGCTATTTCTCGGTCAATGTCTCGGCGATCCAGCTGGTGCGCGACGATGTCGCCGCGGCGGTGCGCCAGGCCCTGGCGTCCAACGGGATCGGCGGCGAGCGGCTGATGATCGAGCTGACCGAAAGCGCGATCATCGGCGATCCCGACCTCGCGCTGTCGGTCCTGAGCGAACTCAAGGCGCTGTCGACGCGCGTCGCGATGGACGATTTCGGCACCGGATATTCGAACCTCGCTTATCTCCAGCGATTGCCGCTCGACGTGCTCAAGATCGACCGCAGCTTCGTCGAGCACATGGTCGAGGACCGCGACAAGGTCGCCATCGTCCGCACGATCCAGAGCCTGGCCGAAGCGCTGGGCATGAAGACCACCGCCGAAGGGGTCGAGACCGCCGACCAGGCGCGGCTGCTGTCGGCGCTCGGTTGCGATTTCGGGCAGGGCTTCCTGTTCGCGCACCCGATGGTCGCCGACACCGCCTTCGATTATTGGCGTCAGTCGCTGACGCGCCCGATCTTCTGATCGAGCAACGCGGCGACGCGCGCCACATCGGGGAAATCCTCGGCGACCCATGCCGCTTCGACCGCTTTCAACAGCGCCGCGACTTCGGGTCCGACGGTGACGCCCCGCGCGACGATCTCGCCGCCCTTGAGCGGGAGGGTGGGAACGGTCCAGCCCGCCAGCGATTGTGCGGCATCCGCCGCCTCGTCGGATCCCGCGGCAAGCAGATAAGCGTCGGTCGCAGCTTCGATGCCGATCTTGTGCGCAAGCTGGCGCGGGGGCGGCAGCGCGGCAGCGCGATGCGCAGCGAGCGCGGAGAGATGTTTCCGCTGGCGCGACGAGAGGCGGAGTCGGCTCGCGACGTCCTCGGCGGTCGGTGCGTCCGGCGGGAGCAAGGCGGCGAGGCGGCGGAAGGCCGAAGGGACCGCGCCGGCAGTGGCTTCATTGGCGAGCAGGCGGTCGAGCGTCGCGGCGAAATCGGGAGCGAGTTCGGGCAGGATCACCTCGAACATGCCGTCGGCCGCCATCTGGCCGACGATGGCGTGCGGATCGGGGAGGCCCAATATCTTGGTGAGTTCGTCGGCGACGCGTTCGCGCGACAGGCTTTTCAGCGACTGGCGCGCGGCGATCACCGCCGCATGGCTATCGGGGTCGAGTTCGCCCTGTCCGAAGCGCGCCGCGAAGCGGTAGAAGCGCAATATCCGCAAATGATCCTCGGCGATGCGCGTGGCGGCGTCGCCGATGAAGCGGATGCGTCCCGCGTCGAGGTCGGCCAGACCGCCGAAATAATCGTCGACCGCACCGGTCAGCGGGTCGGCATAGAGCGCATTGATCGTGAAATCGCGCCGCGCCGCATCGTCCCGCCAGTCGTCGGCGAAGGCGACCGTCGCGCGGCGGCCGTCGGTCGCGACGTCGCGGCGCAGCGTCGTGATCTCGTGCCGTTCGTGGCTGGCGATCGCGGTGACGGTGCCGTGCGTAATGCCGGTGGGCACGACCTTGATCCCCGCCTTTTCGAGCCGCTGCATGACCTGATCGGGCATCAGCGGGGTCGCAAGATCGATGTCGGCGACGGGCAGGCCGAGCAGCGTGTCCCGCACCGCACCCCCGACGAGCTTCACCGCCCCGCCGCGTGCGAGCAGCGCGGTGACGATGCGCCGCAGCCCCTCGCCATGGCGCCATTCGGCGTCGGGCAGCACGGTCATCGGTGCCAGTCCGCCGGCATCCGCCGCGCGAGGTTGATGATGATGCCCGCCGTCACGCCCCAGATCCGCCGTCCCTGCCACATCATGTCATAATAATGCCGATCATGGCCCTGCCAATGCGCATGGTGGAGCGCGTAATTTTCGGGGTCGAACAGGATATCGATCGGCACCTCGAACCAGTCCTCGACCTCGTCGGGATTGGGATCGAGCGGCAGGTCGGGCGGGATTACGCCGAGCACCGGGGTGATATGATAACCGCTGCCCGACCGATAGGCGTCGCAGGTGCCAGCGATCGTCACGTCGCGTCGGTTGAGTCCGATTTCCTCCTCTGCCTCGCGCAGCGCAGCGTCGACCGCGTCGACGTCGCCGGGATCGATCTTGCCGCCCGGAAAGGCGACCTGCCCCGCGTGGCTACGCAGCCATTGCGGGCGCTGGGTCAGGATGATGCCGGGTTCGGGGCGGTCGGTGAAGGCAATGAGCACCGCGGCATCGCGCAGCGTCGGCGTACCGAGATAGGTTTCGTCCTCATCCTCGCCGGGGAGCAGATTGTCGAGCGCGACGCGCAGCTTGTCGGAGAGCATCAGGCGGCCACCAGCGCGAAGCGCGCGCCATTCGACCAGATCGCGGGTGGATCGTCGCCCTCGACGAGCGCGAGGTCGGCGATCTCATAATAGAGCGCTCGATCGACGCGTGCTTCGAGGCCATTGCCGGGCGCGCCGCGAACGTGGAGGCGCGGGTCGGGATTGTCGGGGTCGGTGCCGAAGCTCAAGGGATGGTCGGGACCGGCCATCACCAGGTCGTCGGTGTCGAGGCGGAAGACCAGCTTGCGGTCCTTGCCAGCGCCTTCGCTCTTCATCTCGACCGCGCGGAAGGGCATGTCCTCGACCGCGATGACGAGCTTTTCGGCGGGGGTGACGAGGACATGGCTGCCGTCGGGTTCGCGGCGCAGGATCGTCGAGAAAAGCCTGACCATAGCGGGGCGGTTGATGCGTCCGCCCTCATGATACCAGCTGCCGTCGGTGCGGATTTCCATCGCGCTGTCACCGGTGCGCTCGGGATGCCATTGCTCGACCGGCGGCAATTTGCGCGCCGCGAGCAGTTCGGCCGCCTCGGTCAGCGACAGCTGCGCGAAATCCCTGGGAAGCGATGGCGCGGGGGTTACCATGGCGCCCCGACCTTCGCGGGAAAAAGCGGCGGAAAAGCGCGCAACTTCATTCGCGATGCGCGTTCGGGATAGCGAAGGGCCGACAGGAGCACCGGCACGAAAATCCCGGAAAACTGCGCAACTTCATTCACGATGCGCGTTCCGCGGCGATCTCCCGCAAAAGACGTCAGGGGCCGACCGCGTTTCACCGCCATGGACCCAGGCTTTCGCCGGTGAGCCGCGCGAAGCCGATTCAGAGAAATGGCGGAAAACTGCGCAACTTCATTCGCAAATCGCTGTCGGGAGGGGAGGCAGGGAATCATCGAAAAAACGCTAAGCGAGCGGGATAATGTAGGACAGCGTTTTTTGCGCCTAGCGCGGGCCGATCATCCCTGCGCCGGTCGGCAGGCCGTGCCCGTTCACCGCGCGCGCGAGCAGGCGACGCTTTTCATAGGGGCCTGGCAAATCCCACGCCCCGGTCGCATCGGCGGTGAAGCCGAAGAAGCGACCATAATATTCGGGGTCGCCGATCATCATCAGCCCGCTGTCGGCCTTGCTCTCCGCCGCGCCCAGCATGTGCGCCATCAGCGTGCGGCCATGGCCGGTGCGCTGGAGGTCGGGGCGCACCGCGACGGGGCCGACCATGACGAGCGGGGTCGCGGCGCCAACGGCGTCGACATGCGCGACGGGCCAGCACTGGATCGTGCCGACCAGCGCGCCATCCTCGACCGCCGCGAAGCTCAAAGCCGGCACCGCATCCATGCCCTGACGGATGCGATAGGCGGTTCGTCCAAAGCGGTCCGCCCCGAATGCGGCGTCGAGGATATCCTCGACCGCCGACGGTGCAATATCCGACAATGGAAGTAACTCGACCAACGTGCGCCCTTTCGCTAATGCGGCGGCGCTTTAGGGTCCGGGGTCGGCGATGGAAAGCCGAATGTCGCCCCGGCCGAACAGGAATTTCTTGTGACCGATACATTGTGGCTGGAGGTGGACGGGCTGACCGTCCAGGTGCTGACCGGCATTTATTCCGAAGAAACCCATTTGCCGCAGCCGCTGCGTATTTCGGTGCGCGCCAAGCTGGCAATGGCCGATCATTATGATCCGACGACGCCGCTCAGCCGGTCGAAGAACTATATGCACCTGAAATTCGCGGCGACCGAGGGGCTGCCCAAGGATGTGCATTTCGTGCTGATCGAAAGCGTCGCCGACCATATCATCGACACCCTGTTCCTGCAGGACGACAAGGTCGAGGCGGTCGAGGTCAAGATCGTCAAGCTGGCGATCGCCGAGGAAGGCGAACAGATCGGCATCACGATGCGGCGAACCCGGCCGGGTTTGGGCAAATGACGCAAAAGCTGGCGCTGGTGACGGGTGGCATCCACCGCGTCGGCGCCGCGATTTCGGCGCGGCTGGCGCGTGAAGGCTATGCGCTGGCGCTGCACAAGCGCACCGCTGCGGAGGCCGACCCGGTGCTGGCCGAGGCGCTGACCGAGACGGGAGCGGTGAGCCACCGCTTCGCCGCCGACCTGTCCGATCCGGCTGCGGTCGATGCGCTGGTGCCGGCGGTGATCGAGAAATTCGGCCGCGCGCCCGACCTGCTGGTCAACAATGCCGCACATTTCGCCGAGGGCGAATGGACCGACCTGTCGGCGGCGGCGCTCGCCGCGATGATGCAGGTCAATCTGTCCGCGCCGGTGATGCTCGCCAAGGCGCTCGTCGCCGCGAGCGAAGGGCGGCGCCCCGCGATCGTCAACATCGTCGACCAGCGCGTCGTCCATCCGGTCCCCGACCAGATCGCGTACAGCCTGTCGAAATCGGCCTTGTGGCAGGCGACGGCGACGCTGGCGGTCGCGTTCGGCGGCCGCGCACGCGTCAACGCGGTGGCGCCGGGGCTGACGATGGCGACCGGCGATTATTCGGCGCCGCAGGTCGAGCGGCTCGGCAAGCGCATGCCGCTCGGCGCGCTGCCGACGCCGGGGCAGATTGCCGATGCAGTGATGTATCTTGCGCGCGCCGAGGCGGTGACGGGGCAGACGATCTTCGTCGACGGCGGCGCGCATCTGGCGCCGATGGCGCGCGATTTTGTCGCGCTGGAGCGGGATTGATATCCCCTCTGTCGTCATCCCGGACTTGATCCGGGATCCCGCTTTTTGACGGCATCGACCGGTTTCGATCTCAAGCGGGACCCCGGATCAAGTCCGGGGTGACGATGAAGAGGAAGGCCGCCAATCCCGCTCAATAAATATGCACCGCCTTGGTGACCAGATAGCCCTCGAGCCCTTCGGGGCCGCTCTCGCTGCCGAAGCCCGATTGCTTGATGCCGCCGAACGGCATGTCGAGGGTCGAGATGACGAAGCTGTTGACCCCGACCATGCCGCTTTCGATGCTGTCGACGATGCGGTTGATGCGGCGGCCATTTTCGGTGAAGGCGAAGGCGGCAAGGCCGAAGGGCAACCGGTTCGCCTGCTCCAGCGCCTCTTCCTCGGTTCCGAACGGGCGGATCAATGCCATCGGGCCAAAAGGTTCGATGTTCATCGCATCGGCCTCGACCGGGACGTCGGCGATCGCGGTCGGCTGGAAGAAATAGCCGTTGCCGGTCGCCTCGCCGCCGGCGATGACGCGCGCGCCCTTCGCCTTGGCGTCGGCGACCAGAGCCTCCAGCGCGGGCACGCGGCGCGCGTTGGCGAGCGGGCCCATCTGGGTATCGGCGTCGAGACCGCTGCCGATCTTCACCTTCGCGGTGCGCTCGGCGAAACCCTTGACGAACGCGTCGTAAATGCCCTGCTGGACATAGAAGCGCGTCGGCGAGATGCAGACCTGTCCGGCGTTGCGGAATTTCTGCCACACGACCTTGTCGAGCGTCGCCTCGAGATCGCAATCGTCGAAGATCAGCACCGGGGCGTGGCCGCCGAGTTCCATGGTGATACGCTGAACATTGTCCGCGGCGAGCTTCATCAGATGTTTTCCGACCGCGGTCGAACCGGTGAAGCTGACCTTGCGGATCACGGGGCTGGCCAGCAGGTGCCGGCTGATCATGTCGGGATCGCCATAAACGAGCTGGACGGCATCGCCGGGGATGCCGGCGTCGATCAGGCAGCGCATGATCGCGCTGGTGCAGCCCGGGGTTTCCTCGGGCGCCTTGGCGATCACGACGCAGCCCGCGGCGAGCGCGGGGGCGATCTTCTTGACCATCAGATTGACCGGGAAGTTCCACGGGCTGAAACCCGCGACGGGGCCGATCGGATGCCTGGTAACCATCGCGCGCTGTCCGGCCGGACGCTGCAGCACGCGACCCTCGATGCGCTTGCCCTGTTCGGCGAAATAGGCGAGCAACCCCGCCGCCGACAGCACTTCGCCGCGCGCCTCGGCGATCGGCTTGCCCTGTTCGAGCGTCAGCAGCGTGGCGATATGGTCGACGCGTTCGCGGATGATCCCGGCCGCCTTGTGCATCAGCGCGGCGCGCTCGTCGGGGGTCTTGGCGCGCCAGCTTGGCCAGCCGCGGTCGGCGGCGGCGAGCGCTTCGTCGAGGTCGGCGGCGGTCGCCACCGGCAGCTCGGCGATCGTGCCCGCGGTCGCGGGGTTATAGACCGGCCGCGCCTCGCGCCCCTCGCCACTCCGCCAGGCACCGGCAATGAAAAGCTGAAGGTCGGCGTCGTAGGTCGCGGTGTCGGTCATGGGGGGTCCTCGATCAAAAACTTCGTCATTGCGAGCGAAGCGAAGCAATCCAAGGCGGTTTACGCGACTCTGGATTGCCGCGTCGCTTCGCTCCTCGCAATGACGAGGGTGATATAGTCGCCCTCAGCGATAGTTAAAGCTGATGCTGATGCGTTCGCCCTTGCCCGTGTGCGGCATGACCTCGTGACGCAGCCAGCTTTCCCACAGGAAGACGCGCCCGGCAGCGGGCTCGGCATAGACGAAGGGCCGCAGATGTTCGGGCGCATCGTCGGTGCGGCCGGGCGCCGCCATCAGCATCGCGAGGCGCGGATCCTCGAGCTTGAGCGCGCCTGATCCCGGCGGGACCGCGACATAGAAGGTCCCCGACACGATGCTGTGCGGATGGATATGGCCGCTGTGGGTGCCGCCGGGTTTCAGGATATTGACCCACAGGCTGTCGAGTTTGAGTGGCTTGGCGAGGTCGAAATGCGCCGCTTTGGCGAAGGCTTTGACCTCCTTGTCGAGCAGCTTTTTCAGGTCATAAAAGGCCGGATCGCGCTCGGGCAGGTCGCCGAGGCTCGCGTAGCTGGTGTAGCCCTTATAGCCATGGTCGCGGCTCCAGCGCCGCCCCGCGCCATCCTCTTCGGCGAACAGCCGGCTGCTTTCCTCCAGCTCTTCGAGCAGGTCCGCCGAACCGATGTCGGCTTCGTAGAAAATACTGGCGAAGAGCGAGCGAACGGGCATGATGCGCGCAAAGCACAGCAGCAAAGCACACGCAAGGGAGACGAGGATGGCCGAGTTTGAATTGATCGCGAGCGGATTGCGCTTTCCCGAGGCGCCGGTCGTGATGGACGACGGCAGCGTCATCGTCGTCGAGATCGAGCGCGGATGCGTCACGCGCTGCTGGCCCGGCGACAGGAAGGAAGTGATCGCAACCCCCGGCGGCGGTCCCAACGGCCTCGCGATCGGTCCCGACGGCAAGCTATATTGCTGCAACAACGGCGGCTTCAACTATGTCGAATCGAACGGCTATCTGGCGCCGCACGGCATCGCGAGCGATTATTCGGGTGGCCGGATCGAACGCATCGACATCGACACCGGCGCGGTCGAGATATTGTACAAGTCGGGCGACAACGGGGTCGTGCTGCGCGGCCCCAACGATATCATGTTCGATGCCCATGGCGGCTTCTGGTTCACCGACCATGGCAAGGTCGATTACAGCAAGCGGAGCCACGACATCGTCGGCATCTTTTACGCCAAGGCCGACGGCAGCTTTATCGAAGAGGTCATCTTTCCGTCGAACAACCCCAATGGCGTCGGCCTGTCACCCGACGGCAGCATACTCTATGCGGCCGAAACCTACACCTGCCGCCTGATGAAGTTCAACATCGTCGCGCCGGGCAAGGTCGCCGCCGACGCCGGGCCGGGCGGCCCCGGCATCCCGCTCTATCGCCCCGCCGGCTATAAATTCTTCGACAGCCTCGCGATGGAGGCGTCGGGCAATATATGCGTCGCGACGATCGGCGAATGCGGGATTTCGGTGGTCTCGCCGGCGGGCGAACTGGTCGAATTCGTCGCGACCGACGACATTTTCACCACCAACATTGCGTTCGGCGGGCCCGACCGGCAGGATGCCTATCTGACGCTGTCGGGCAGCGGACGGCTGGTGAAGACCCGCTGGGCGCGGCCGGGGCTGCAGCTGCAATATTAGGGCCAGAAACAGGAAACGCATGCACGAGGAAACCCACGCGGTCACGCGGATCGGCTGGCTGCGCGCCGCGATCCTCGGTGCCAATGACGGCATCGTGTCGACCGCCAGCCTGATCGCCGGGGTCGCGGCGGCGGGCGCCTCGGCCTCGTCGATCCTCGTCACCGGCACGGCGGGCCTCGTCGCGGGCGCGATGTCGATGGCGGCGGGCGAATATGTGTCGGTGAGTTCGCAGGGCGATGCCGAGAAAGCCGACGTCGAGCTCGAAAAGCGCCACCTTGCCGCCGATCCCGAGTTCGAGCTGGAGGAGCTGACGCAAATCTACGAGCAGCGCGGTCTCGACCGCGCGCTCGCGCAACAGGTCGCGGTGCAGCTGACCGCGCACGACGCGCTCGACACGCATCTGCGCGACGAACTCGGCATGTCGAGCGAGATGGCGGCGCGGCCGATCCAGGCGGCGGCGGCCTCCGCCGCGAGCTTTACCGTCGGCGCCGCGCTGCCCCTGGCGACGGTATTTTTCGACCGCGGCGCATCGCTGCCGTGGACCGTCTCGGCGGCGTCGCTGCTGTTCCTCGCGCTGCTCGGCGCATTGGGCGCCCGGGCGGGCAATGCCCCGATGCTGCGCCCGGTGGTCCGCGTCACCTTCTGGGGCGCGATGGCGATGGCGGCGACGATCGCCATCGGGTCGCTGTTCGGCGCGGTGGCGGGTTAGCGCGCGAGCAGCCACTCGCGCAGCGCAACGGCATTGTTCCGCTCCTCGCTCTTCGCGGCATAGAGCAATGTCACGGGACCCGCCTTCGCGGCGGCATCGAGGGTGAACAGCGCCGCTTTCACCGCCTCGTCGCCGCCCGCGAGCTCGGCAAAATAGCCATGGCGGAACGCATCCCACGCCTCATCCGAATCGGCGGTCGCATGATGAAAGCGTTCGCGCAGATCGTCGCTGGGCGACAGCGGCTTCAGCCAGGCGGCGAGCGCGGCCTTCTCCTTCGACACCCCGCGCGGCCACAGCCGGTCGACGAGGAAGCGGAGGCCGTCGCCCGGCCCGACCGGTTCGTAAATGCGTTTCACCGCGATTGTCAGGGGCGCTGTCATCTGTATGACTATCGACCATCCCGCGTTCGCGGGCAAGCAGCCGGAGGGGTCCGCACATGAATGAAACCGGATGGGCGATCGACATCGATCGCGACGATATTGCGCGTGCCGCGCTTGTGGCCGATCCGACCGCACCGCTGGCGCCGGGACAGGCCCGCGTGCGCGTCGACAGCTATGCGATGACCGCGAACAACATCACCTATGCGGTGTTCGGCAAGCCCGCCGGGCTGTTCGGCCCAGATAAAGATGGGGGGGACCAGGGCTATTGGGATTTCTTCGCCGAACGCGATGTGCCCGGCCGTCTGCCGGTGTGGGGATTCGCGACGGTGACCGAAAGCGCCGCCGAGGGCATCGCGGTCGGCGAGACTTTCTATGGTTATTATCCGATGGCGAGCCATGCCGTGCTCAATGTCGGCAACGCCGGTCCCGGCGGCTTCACCGATGTGACGCCGCGCCGCACCACCCTGCCCCCGATCTATAACCAGTATCAGCGGATCGGCGCGCTGCCGGACTATCGCGCCGCGGACCATGATTATTGGCCGGTGTTCCGCCCGCTGTTCCTGACCGGCTGGTTGATCGCCGACCAGTTCGAGGATGAGGGCGACTATGGCGTCCAGCAGATCCTGATCGCCAGCGCGTCGAGCAAGACCGCGATCGGCCTCGGCTTTTCGCTCGCGCAGCGCGGCGGGCATCGCCCCGAAACGATCGGGCTGACCAGCGCCGCCAATGTCGACGCGCTCGCCGCGCAGGGCATCTACGACCGCGTGATCAGCTATGACCAGATCATGACGCTCAACGCCGCGACGCCCGCCGCGCTCGTCGACATGGCGGGCAATGGCGCGGTGACGCGCGTCGTGCACAGCCATTTCGGCGGCCAGCTGCAGGCGTCGATCATCGTCGGCAAGTCGCATTGGGATGCGCAGGCCGATGTCGAAGGGCTGCCCGGCCCCGAACGCCAGGGATTCTTCGCCCCCGGCCGCAGCCAGAAACGCATCGCCGACTGGGGCGGTCCGGCGTTCGGGCGGAAGATCGCCGAAGCCTGGCTGGCGTTCATGGACGTCGCACCGCGACTCGCGACGATCGACAAGCGCCACGGCGGCGAAGCGGCGCTTGCCGCCTATCGCGAAATGCTGTCGGGCGACGCCGACCCGAAGGCGGGCATCCTGGTCTTGCCCGCCTGATCCGATCCGCGGCTCCGCCCGTCGATTGGCGGTGCGGGGCCGCCGCTTTTCGTGTATGAAAAGGCCCCCGCCGTCGCGGGGCCAGAACAGAAACGCCGGTCGCTGCAACGGGCGTCTTTCGAAATTCGTCGCTCGCCAAGTCCGAACAATCCCGATCATGGGGGATGGAGGGCGACATGGGTAGTTTTCTCGAAGATCTGGCGCTGAAGGCGATCACCGCGGTGGCCGGCCGCAGCGGAGTCAATGAATTCCTGATCGACAAGCTGGTCGACGGCGCGCGCAACCGCCCGCATCCGTGGAGCACGCGCTATGATTATATCTGCTGGGACGGGCTGACCGACCGCAGTTACAATGCGCGGCTGCTGCCGGCGAACCGTTATCCCGATGCCGAAGCGATGCGCAGCCGGCGACCGCCCGAAAACAGCGTCGCGGCGCTGTTCGCTCCCGGCCCGCAAGGCCAGCGCCCCTGCGCCAAATCGACCTGCCTGTTTCCGGCCTTTGCCCAATATCTGACCGACGGCTTTATCCGCACCCAGTTGTCGAACGACGACGCGCTGACCAACCGGCGGCGCACGACGAGCAATCACGAGATCGACCTGAGCGCGCTCTATGGCCGTACCCGGCGCCAGACCGATGTGTTGCGGCTGCGCAGCGAAACCGCGGGGCACAAGGGCCGGCTCAAGACCCAGACGGTCGGCGGCGAGGAGTGGCCGCCCTTCCTCTATCGCGACGACGGCAGCATCGACCCGCATTTCCTGGCCGACGACGGCAGCCAGATTCTCGACCCGCCGCTCGGACTCGATCATGCCACGCCCGAAGGGAAAAAATCGCTGTTCGCGGTGGGCGGCGACCGCGCCAATGCCTCGCCGCAGGTGACGATGGTCAACACGCTGTTCCTGCGCGAACATAACCGGCTGGCGGCGATGCTCGACGCACAGAACCCCGGCTGGGACGACGAGCGCGTGTTCCAGATCGCGCGCAACATCCTGATCTTCATGTTCATCAAGATCGTGGTCGAGGAATATATCAACCACATCAACACATCCGCCTTCCGCTTTCGCGCCGATCCGGAGGTCGCGTGGGAAGCCGACTGGAATCGCCCCAATTGGATGACCGCCGAGTTCAGCCTGCTCTATCGCTGGCATTCGCTGGTGCCCGAAACCCTCGTCTGGGGCGGCTCGACGCTGCCGGGTGCCGGCCTGCTGCTCGACAACCGGCTGGTGCTGCGCGACGGGCTGGCGACCTCGTTCGCCGAGATTTCGGCGAACAACGCGATGCAGATCGGGCTCCACAATTCGGCAAGCTTCCTGATCCGGGCCGAGACCAAGGCGGTCGAACAGGCACGCGTAAACCATATCGACGGCTATAATGCCTATCGCGCCGCGATGGGGCTCGACCGGGCCGAAAGCTTTCGCGACATCGTCGGCAAGAGCAAAAATGCCGCCGAGGATGCCCGCCGCAAGGCCCTCGCGAGCGAGCTGGAGGCGCTTTACGGCACGCCCGACAATGTCGAATTCTATGTCGGCCTGTTCGCCGAGCCGGTGGGTCACAATGGCCCGCTGCCCGACCTGATCCTGGCGATGGTGGCGATGGACGCCTTTTCGCAGGCGCTGACCAACCCGCTGCTCAGCCGCCATGTCTATGGCGATCCGGCGAACCGCGAACTGGCCTTTACCGCCAAGGGCCTCGAAGCGATCGAGGCGACCCGCACGCTGCGCGACATATTGACGCGCAACGCCCGCGGGCTCGGCGAGCGCTTCGTTGGAATGACGCGGCGCGACTGGCGGCGCGACTGAGGCGAGCGATCGGCGAATGGCGGTTTGACGCGGCGGGCAAATTTCGCTCTAGCCGCGCCATGTCCATCACCACCGTCATCTTCGACTTCGGCGGCGTCATCACCGCGTCCCCTTTTGAGGCTTTCAACCGGCTCGAGGCCGAGCGCGGGCTGCCGCACGATTTCGTGCGGCGGGTCAATGCGACCAACCCCGACGACAATGCCTGGGCGAAGTTCGAGCGCGCCGAAATCGACGCCGCGACCTTCGACACGCTGTTCGCGGACGAGGCCCGCGCTCTCGGGCATGAATTGGAAGGCAGCGCGGTGCTGGCGGTGATCGCGGGGGCGGTAAGGCCCGACATGGTGACGGCGCTCGACACGCTGAAGGCGAAGGGCTTTCGCATCGGGTGCATCACCAACAATGTCCCCGGCGGCAAGATGGGGATCAAGGGCGCCGGCATGACGCGCAGCGAGCAAGCCGCGCAGGAAGTCGCGCGCATCATGGCGCGCTTCGAGCATGTCATCGAATCGAGCAAGGCGGGCGTGCGCAAACCCGACCCCGCCATCTATCTGATGATGTGCGAAACGCTGGGCGTCGCGCCGGCCGAGTGCGTCTATCTCGACGACCTTGGCATCAACTGCAAACCCGCCGCCGGCTTGGGCATGCACGCGATCAAGGTGACGAGCGGCGAACAGGCGCTCGCCGACCTGTCGGCGGTGCTGGGGATCGCGCTGCCCTGACGCGTCAGTGGGCGAGCAGCAGCGCGATGCGCCCGCTCGTCACCAGATAGCGCGTCACCCCGCCGAACAGCGTCTCGCGCAGCCGGCTGCGGCCGAAGGCGCCCATGACGATCAGCCCCGCCCCCATGTCGAGCGCGGCACCCTCGAGCCTCTCTTCGACCGACAGCGTCCCGCGCGGGATGACCCGCGCCCCGGCATGGATGTCGTGGCGCGAGAGATAGGCGAGCGCATCGGTCGCGGGCAGCCTTCCGTCATCTTCGCCGACGCCAACCAGTTCGACCCGCCGTCCGGCGAGCAGCGGGAGCGCGGCGCGCAGCGCGTGCGCCGCCTCGGGACTGCCGTTCCAGGCGACCATCGCGGGCGCATCGAGATCGAGCGTCGCCGCGTCGCGCGGCAGCGCCAGCACCGGCGCGCTGATCGCCAGCGCAAGGTCGCCGGCGAGCAGGCCAGGTTCCTTCCAGCGATCGTGCCCGGCGCCCGGCAGGCTGACGATCGCGAGGTCGGCGAAGGTCGCCGCCGCCGCGAGCGA
>Ga0155175_122_pt4 | contig 30610 bp, 37 predicted proteins | sample RifCSPhighO2_01_FD_106143 | JGI IMG/M metagenome (GOLD analysis project Ga0155175, IMG submission 106143) | Sphingopyxis sp. RIFCSPHIGHO2_01_FULL_65_24 | reverse complement strand
GCGAAGTCGAGACACCCGAAGGGCCGCGCTACGTTGCCGGGTGTCTCGACTTCGCTCGACACAAACGGGGAGGGGAAGGTTACAGCGCGACTTCGGCGTGCTGGCCGAGTTCGCCTTCCTTCATCGTCATGCCGGTGGCCATCTTGAACAGTCCCTTGATGCTCGCGTCGGCGGTCCAGATTTCGGCATTGTCGAGATCGAAGCGCAAGAGGACGAGCTTGGGGTCGCTCTTGCCGCCTTCGTACCAGGCCGCGATGCTGTTGTTCCACAGCTTGTCGAGTACCGCGCGGTCGGTTTCGGGGCGCAGCGTTCCTGCGATGCAGGCGAACAGGTCGTGGCCCTTCGACGCGAATTGCGCCATCGCCGGGCCGCCAGCCGACAGGCGGTTGTCGGTCGCGGTGAAGAACCAGAAGGCGCTGCTGGCGTCCTTGTCGAGCTGCGCGTTCATCGGGATATGATGATCGCGCTCGCCGGCCAGCCCGACCATCACATAGGGACTGGCGTCGAGCGCCTTCCAGAAGGTCTTCTTGATATCCTCGCTCATGGGGAAACTCCTTTTTCCCCCTCGATACAGCGACAACGCGGCAAGGGCTTGGATGTTGCCCGGTTCAGCGCGGGCGTGGCTCGTTGTAGCTGACGACTTCATATTCGATGCCGTCGGGGTCGAGGAAATAGAAGCGGCGGCCGGGTTCGTAATCGCCGTGGTTGAAGGGGGTGAGGCCGACCGCCTTCACGCGCATCTCGATGGTGTCGAGGTCGTCGACCTGGACGCCGAGATGGTTGAGCGGTTCACCCTTGGCATAGCGCGCATCGGCATGCTCGCCGTCGGGGCCGGTGTAGAGCGCGACATAGGCGCTGTCGGTGCCGAGGTGGATCGTCCGGCCGCCGTCGCGTGCGGGGCCGCGCCAGCGTTCGTGCCAGCCGAAGATCGCCGAGAGAATGCCGGCGCTGCGGTCGGGGTCGCTGACGGTCAGGTTCACATGTTCGATGAAGGGGTGCGTCATGGTTCGTCTTTCGTGATTCGGGTTGACGCAGCGGGTTATGAAAGCTCAAGTGAGGTTTAGATCAAGAGGAAATGCGGTACCGGCTTATGGCTCGTCATTGCGAGCGGAGCGAAGCAATCCGGAGCGGTTACCGCACACTCTGGATTGCCGCGTCCCCCGGATCAAGTCCGGGGTCCTCGCAATGACGGAGGTTGGGATGCACCGGACAGACTTGATCGCGATCGGCGACCTGGCAGCGCGTACCGGGGTCGCGGTGTCGGCGATCCGTTTCTACGAAGCGAAGGGACTGGTTGCCGCGCTGCGCACGCGCGGCGGGCAGCGGCGCTTCCTGCGTGCCGACATCCGGCGCGTGTCGTTCATCCTGATCGCGCAGCAACTGGGGCTGAGTCTCGAGGAGATTGCCGGCGAGCTGGCGCGGCTGCCCGCCGAGCGCACGCCGAATGCCGCCGACTGGGCGCGGATCAGCAGCGGGTTGCAGGCGCGGATCGCGGCGCAGATCGCCGCGCTCGAGCGGACGCAGGAATTGCTCGGCGCGTGCATCGGCTGCGGCTGTTTGAGCCTCAAGAAATGCGGGCTGTATAATCGCGAGGACAAGGCGGCGCAGCGCGGCGCGGGGCCGCGGTACCTGCTCGGGGACCGGTCGGGCGAGATCGCCGAGCGCTGACCGAAGTCAGCGGCAGGCGCCGAGCCATTTGCCACTGGTCGCGGTGACAACTTTCAGCGGCCGGCCCGCCCGCGTGCCAGTGGTCACGCTGCGCGTGACATAGCCCTTTTCGCTGTAGGTGCCGGTGGTGATCGTGCGCACCGGGGTGTCCAGCTCCTTGACCCGGCACACCGACTGGCCGCGGATTTTGCCTGCGGCCAGCGTGTAGCTGCGCGACGAACAGGTCGCGCCCGGCGCATGGAGCAGGACCTGCGGCGTGGCGGCGGCCTGCTGCGCGGTCAGGCAGGTGGTGCGCGGCTCGCGCTTGTCGGCGGCGCGGACCAGCGTTTCGGGCACGCCGGGAATGTCGGCGCTGACCAGTTGGGTCACATGCGTCCATTTTCCCGCCTGCGGCCCCGGCACGGTCACCGCCGCCGCGCCCGCGAAGGCGAGCGGGATCAGGAGGACCGCGCCGTGCACCGGGTCAGACCGCCGCGAGCCGTTCGATCTCGGGCGCGCCGGCGAGGCACGGGCCGAGCCTCGCGCCGAGGGTGCGGAAATGGTCCGACGCGCGGTGCGCTTCGACCGCCGCGGCGTCGTCATAACATTCGAGCACCTTGTAGACGCCCGCCTCTTCGGTGCGGAACAGCTTGTAATAGCTGTTGCCGGGCTCGTTCGCGCGCACCGCGGGGGCGAGTTCGGCGAAGACGCCTTCGAACTCTTCTTCCTTGCCGGGCAGGACGCGCAGGATCGCGACGACGCCGATTTCACTCATATCTCTCTCCTCTGTTTCAGGCCTTGAGGTCGGGGTCGACCGTCCAGCCTTCTTCGACCTGGATGCCGAAGCTGTTCAGCATCATCGATACCTGGGTATATTGGCCGACGGTCATCACAAGGTCCATACGGCCCTTGTCGCCGAGCGGTGCGAGCGCGGCCCAGCTGGCGTCGGAAACGAAATGATTGCCGGTAAGCTCGTCGGTTGCGCGGAGCATCGCGCGATCGAGGTCGCTCCAGCCTTCGGCGTCGGGACCTGCCTTGATGCGGGTGATCTCGGCCTCGGTCAGCCCGCAGTCGAGCCCGATGCGCTTGTGCTGGGTCCATTCATAACCCGATCGGCAATTATAGCCGGTGCGCAGGATGACGAGTTCGCGGTCCCGCGGGCTGAGCGCGCTGCGCTTCGACAGGATATAATTGCCCCAGCCGAGGAAGGCGGTCAGCGCTTTGGGCGCGTGCGCGAGGGTGCGGAAGATATTGAGAATGCGGCCGCCGCCCACCCGCCCGCCGTCACTGGCGAAAAAGGGTTCGAGCGCGGCGCGCTGGTCGGCATCGAGCCGGTCGAGGTCGACCGGCTCGATACGCGGTTTACTCAGACGCAAATCAGAAGACCTCGAACAGGCCCGCTGCGCCCTGGCCGCCACCGATGCACATGGTGACGACGGCATATTTCACGCCGCGGCGCTTGCCTTCGATCAGCGCGTGGCCGACGCAGCGCGCGCCGGTCATGCCGAAGGGGTGGCCGATCGAGATCGAGCCGCCGTTGACGTTGAGCAGCTCGTTCGGGATGCCGAGCTTGTCGCGGCAATAGAGGACCTGCACGGCAAAGGCTTCGTTGAGTTCCCACAGGCCGATGTCGTCCATCTTGAGTTCGAAGCGTTCGAGCAGCTTGGGGATCGCGAAAACCGGACCGATGCCCATTTCGTCGGGCTCGGTGCCGGCGACCGCCATGCCGACATAGCGCCCTAGGGGCTGCAAGCCCCGTTTTTCTGCAACCTTGGCTTCCATCACGACGCAGGCCGACGAGCCGTCGGCGAGCTGGCTGGCGTTGCCCGCGGTAATCGTGTGGCCTTCGCCCATCACCGGCTTGAGGCTGGCGAGTCCTTCGAGCGTGGTGTCGGCGCGGTTGCACTCGTCCTTGCTTGCGACGACGTCCTGGAAGGTGACTTCCTTGGTTTCCTTGTTCACCACCGCCATGGTCGCGTTGCAGGCGACGATCTCGTCGTCATATTTGCCTGCGGCCTGTGCGGCGGCGGTGCGCTGCTGCGACTGGAGCGAATATTCGTCCTGCACTTCGCGGCTGATGTTGTAGCGCTTCGCGACGACCTCGGCGGTGCCGATCATCGGCATATAGGTGTCCTTGTGCATCGCGATCAGTTCGGGATCGACCTCGATGAACGCCTTGCCGCTGCCGCTGACCTTCGAGATGCTCTCGAGGCCGCCGGCGACCGCGATGTCCTGGCGATCGACGATGATCTGCTTCGCGGCGGTCGCGATCGTCATCAGCCCCGACGAGCACTGGCGGTCGATCGACATGCCGGGGACGGTGACGGGCAGGCCCGAGCGCAGCGCGATCAGGCGCGCGACGTTCATCGTCTGCGACCCCTGCTGCATCGCGGCGCCGAAGACGACGTCGTCGATCTCGCCGCCTTCGAGTCCGGCGCGTTCGATCGCGGCCTTGACCGAATAAGCGCCCAGCGTCGGGGCGAGGGTGTTGTTGAACGAGCCGCGTCCCGCCTTGGTCAGCGGGGTGCGGGCGGTGGAAACGATGACGGCGTCACGCATGATAGGGGTCCTTCTGCTAGGTTCCGGTTGTCTTTTCGGGGGAGGTCGGCCGGGTCAAACCTGGGTGCGGGTCACACGAAAAACTGCGTGATCCATTCGGCGATCAGGGCGGGCTTGTCTTCACCCTCGATCTCGACCGTGATCTCGTTGGTCTGCTGCCACTGGCCGGGGCGCTTTTCGTCGAGTTCGAGCAGCTTCACATGGCTGCGCACGCGCTTGCCCGAACGGACGGGGGCGAGGAAGCGGACTTTGTTGCCGCCGTAATTGACGCCCATCTTGATGCCGTCGATCTTGGGCGAGTCGGTTTTCGCGCCGAGCATCGGGATCAGCGAGAGCGTGAGGAAGCCGTGCGCAATCGTGCCGCCGAAGGGCGTCAGCTTCGCCTTTTCCTCGTCGATATGGATGAACTGATGGTCGCCGGTGGCGTCGGCGAACTTGTTGATCATGTCCTGATCGACGAGCACCCATTCGGACGTCCCGATGGTCTCACCGACCCTGGTCTGCAATTCCTGCGGCGTGATCGTGGCCATATGCCATCCCCTCTATTGCTGGTTCGGGGCGCGTTCTAGGCCTGTCATGCGGCATTGCACAAGGGCCAAGCCCCACGTCCGCGCCGCCGTAGCGTCAGCCCGGTTTGGCCGCCTTGGCTGCCCCTGCCCTCGGTTTCGGAGACTCGACATAGGGCAGGATCATCGTTCCGTCAGGGGCGGCCGTGAAGGTCGTTTGCGTCGGATAGGCGAATTCATAGCCCGCGGTGGCGAGCGCTTCGAACAGGCGGATGCCCACATCGGTCCTTGCCGCGACCACTTCCTCGAACTGTTCGGTGAAGACGTCGAACAGCAATTCGAAATCGAGGCTCGACGGGCCGAAGGTCAGGAAGCTCGATCGGATGAACTCATGGCCCGCCGCCTTGACCTGTTCCTCGAGCAGTGCGGGCAGGTCGCGCAGCATCGCCGGGGTCGTCTGGTAGATGACGCTGATCGTGAAGGTCACGCGGCGCCGGTGGAGGTGCGCGAAATTGGTGATCTCCTTGCCGAGGAGGTTGGTGTTGGAGATGACGAGCAGTTCGCCGTTGACCGAGCGCAGCCGGGTGCTTTTCAGCCCGATGCGTTCGACCGTCGCGGTGCTGGTGTCATATCTGATCGTTTCGCCGACGCGGAACGGGCGGTCGAAGATGATCGAGAGTGAGGCGAAAAGATCGGAAAAAATGCCCTGTGCGGCGAGGCCGATGGCGATGCCGCCGATACCCAGGCCGGCGATCAGGCCGGTGACATTCACACCCATATTGTCGAGGATGACGATCGCGGCGATGGCGAAGAGCGCGATGCTGATCAGCAGGCGGATGATGCCCATCGCATTCGACAGCGTTTCGTTATGCCCTTCGGCGGCGCGGCGCTGGATGAGGCCGAGTATGATTTCGCGCCCCCAGATCGCCGCCTGCAGCACCACGGCGATGGTGAAGACTGTCTGGATGGTGCCGAGGATCAGCGCCGGCGGCTGGGCGTAGCCCGCGACCATGCGGACCGCGATGATCGCGAGCACGATCGATTTGGTCTTGTGGATCACCCGGCCGACGATGTCGGTCAGGGTGAATTCGCCAGGCGCCGACTGGGCGCGCTTCAGCGCGAAGGTGCGGATCATCGACAGCAGGAAATAGATGAGGAGCCCGACGCCGATCGCGATGCCGATTTGCAGCCAGTGGCTGTTCACCCACGCGATGCTGGCGTCCCACCAGTAACGCAGATCGTCGAGCGGGTTGTTGGCAGGCGCGGCGGGTTTCGCGGCAGCCGTCGTCGCGGCGGCAAGAATGGAGAAGGTCATGGCGGGCCGTTGGGGTCCTCTTGGTCGGTGGTCAGGCGGAGCGGAGCAGCGCCGCCGCATCGGGTGCGCGCTCCAGATAGGTCAAAAAGCCGCGTTCGACACGCGAAAGATATCGGGTCGCGCGGGGGAGGGGGCCGACCGCCGCGGCGAAGTCGGCGCGTTCCAGCGCCGCGGCGAGCATCGCCGGGTGGACATAGGCCTTGCGCGCGACGGCCGGGGTGTTGCCGAGATGGTCGGCGACATGCTGCAAAAGCTGTTTGAGCGTCGGGGGTTCGGCGGCGGCATGGAGATAGGCGAAGGCCTCGACGCTCGCCGACCAGGTGCGGAAATGCTTGGCGCTGAAGGCATCACCCATCACATCCTGGATATAGGCGTTGACGTCTTCGGAGGCGACCGCGCAAAGGTCCCCGTCATCCTCATATTGAAAGAGATGCTGCCCCGGCAGGTCCTGCAGCCGGCGGACCAGCGTCGTCAGGCTGCGGTCGCTGACGACGACGTCGCGCTTTGCGCCGCCCTTGGCGCGGTAGCGGAGGCGAAGGGTCTTGCCGGTCAGTTTCGCGTGGCGCTGGCGCAGCGTGGTGGCGCCGAAGCTGTTGTTGGCGGCGGCATATTGTTCGTTGCCGACGCGCAGCGCGGCAAGGTCGAGCAGGCGGACGACGGCGCCGACGACGCGCTCGGGGCACAGGGTGCGGCGCGCCAGATCCTGCTCGAGCCGCGCGCGGAGCAGCGGCAGGGCATGGCCGAAGGCGGCGCAGCGGTCATATTTGTCGGCGTCCTGCGCGCGGCGGAAATCAGGATGGTAGCGATATTGCTTGCGCCCGCGCGCATCATAGCCGGTCGCGAGGATATGGCCGTTGGCGGCGGGACAGAACCACGCATCCTCATAGGCGGGAGGGAGCGCGATGGCGTTCAGCCGTTTGATTTCGGCGGCGTTGCGGATGATCCTGCCTCTGGCGTCGCGGTAGCGCCAGCCGTCGGCGAGGCGTTCGCGGCCGATGCCGGGCAGGCTGTCGTCGACATGGATCAGGCGCGCGGACATGGGGGGATAGCGCGTTGGCACGCGCGATGGTTCCCATGCCCGTCATCCCGGCCTTCGCCGGAATGACGATATAAGTGAGGCGCCTAGTTTGCTTGCGCCACCGGATGCCGGGTCGGGACCTGTGCCGGGCGGGCGGTCAGCGGGCGCCAGCCGGCCTCGCGTTCGCGGCGGCGCACATAGGTCGACAGGCCCATCTGCAGCGCGAGCATCATGTAGATGAAGGGCTGGAAGGCGATGCCGACGAACAGCGAGCCGATCAGATAGGTGATATGGCCGTGCTGGAGCGCGGTGGCGAGCGGCGCGATCCATTGCTCCTCGCCGCGGCGCGTCTTGAGATAGCGCCGCCGCAGCCGTTCCATCTGGATCAGGCCGGTAAGGTGGAGGAGGAGCCAGAGGGTCAAGCCCGGATAGCCCTGTTCGCCGAGCATTTCGAAATAGCTCGAATGATAGGCGCGGCCCTTTTCCTCATAGACCGTCGGCTCGGCTTCCTGCGGCTTGTTGGGGTCATAGGCGCTCGCGGCCTTTTCGACGCGCACATGGTTCTGCATATAGGCCTCGAACCCGCCGCCTAAGGGATTGTCCTTGGCATATTCCCATGTCCATGCCCACACCGCGACGCGGGTCGAGGCCGACTGGTCGGACTTGTGGTTCTGGATCGTTTCCATCCGCTCGGTGAAGCTTTGCGGCAGGAAGGGGATGGCGGCGAGCGCGAGCAGCCCGGCGCCCGCGACATAGAGGAAGCGGTGCTTGACCGCGCGCAGCGACAGGCCCGCGAGGATGACGAGGCAGACGAGTCCGGTGCGCGCCTGCGTCCCGATCGGCAGCAGCACGCACGCGAAGACGAGGGCGAAACAGAAGAGATTGACGCGCCAGTCGGGCGGGAAAATCGTGCCATGCCTGCGGTACCACAGGATCAGCGGGATGATCGAAATGCCGACCGCCGACATGATCGAGCCTTCGTAGAGGCCGTAATTTTCGTTGAGCAGCAGTTGGAGCGTGCCATAGCCGCCGCCGCCCGCCGCGGTCTTGATACCGCCGGCGATCGCGATCGCCGCCGCCGAGAGCAGCATGACGAGGGTCAGCGCTTCGATCCGCAGCTTGGTGCGCAGCGTGAGCGGCAGGAAGATCGCCCAGACGAGTGCCTTCCACACCCAGCTCCATTTTTCCTGCGCCTCGACCGGGAAATCGGCCTGGATCGTCGTCATCCAGCAATAGAGGAGCAGCGCTAGCAGCAGGAATTGTCGCCCTGACCACCTGGTATCGCGCTTGTCGTCGACCGCGAGCCAGCCGACGATCGCGAGCCCGAAGACGATCAGCGAGATCGGGATCGAGTTGATCAGGAAATAGCTGAGACGCTGCGGCGCGACGATATCGATGTAGCAGAAGCACAGCACGAACAGGAACGGCTTGCGAAAGCCGAGTCCGATGAAGGCGAACAGAAAGGCGACGAAAGCGATGTCACGCATCGCCGCGCTCTTCCGCGTCCTTGCGGCGCTGCCACAGCATGCGCGGGCTGACTTCGCGGTCGAGGTCGTCGCGGTACAGCAGGCGCCACAGCGCGATTCCCAGCAGGACGTGCGTCAGACCGATGGAGAAATTGTCGACCATGGGCGCACGCCTACGCGATCTGGGTTGACGGCGCGTTAAGGCTTGTATGCCATTGAACGCGGGTCATGACCCGTATCCTCCACGTCCTCGACCACAGCCTGCCTGCGCACAGCGGCTATACCTTCCGCACCCGCGCGCTGATGAAGGCGCAGGTGGCGAAGGGGTGGGAGGTCGCCGGAGTGACCGGGGTGCGCCACCCAGAACCCGGGCCGGACGGCGAGACCGTCGATGGCCTGACATTTTACCGCACTCCGCCGATCGCGCCGGCGCGATCGCCGATCCGCGAGTGGCGCGAGATCGGCGCGCTCGCGGCGCGGATCGAGGCGCTGATCGACGAATGGCGGCCCGATCTGCTCCACGCCCATTCGCCGGTGCTCGACGCGATGGCGGCGCTGCGTGTCGGCAAAAGGCGCGGCATTCCGGTGTTGTACGAGATCCGCGCCTTCTGGGAGGATGCGGCGGTCGGCAACGGCACCGGGCGCGAGGGCAGCGCCAAATATTTCCTGACCCGCCAGCTTGAGACGCATGCGGTGAAATCGGCCGATGCGGTCGCGGTGATCTGCGACGGGCTGCGCGGCGATTTGATTGCGCGCGGAGTCGATGCCGGCAAGATCGTCGTGTCGCCGAATGGCGTCGACCTCGAGCTGTTCGGCGACCCGCCGCCGCGCGATGCGGCGCTGGCCGGCGGGCTGGGGCTGGGCGACGGCGATGCGGTGATCGGTTTCATCGGCAGTTTCTATGATTATGAAGGCATCGACGACCTGATCGCCGCGATGCCGGCGCTGGTCGCGGCGCAGCCGGGCGCCCAATTGCTGCTCGTCGGCGGTGGTCCGATGGAGACGGCGCTGAAGGAACAGGCGGCGGCCTCGTCCGTCGCGAGCCGGATCCATTTCGTCGGCCGGGTGCCGCACGACCAGGTCGAGCGTTATTATTCGCTGATCGATATCCTCGCCTATCCGCGCAAGAAGATGCGGCTGACCGACCTCGTCACCCCGCTGAAGCCGCTCGAGGCGATGGCGCAGGGCAAGCTGGTCGCGGCGTCGGATGTCGGCGGGCACCGCGAACTGATCGAGGACGGGGTAACCGGGACCCTGTTCGCCCCCGACGATCCGGCGGCGATCGCATCGGCGCTGGCCGGATTGCTCGCATCGCGCGAAAGCTGGGCCGAACAGCGCCGCGTCGCGCGCGTCTTCGTCGAAAAGCATCGTAACTGGTCGTCAAACATTTTACGTTACGAACCCGTTTACCAGCGACTGCTGCGACGCGATTCCGCATCGCTTGCGGCCTGACGCGGACAGGTTGGGACGATATGGACGACGAACAGGAAAAGTCCGGACACGAAACGCTCGCGGCGCTGTGGCGCGGTGTGCGCCCGGCTGTGCCGGCGGTGATCGGCGCCGGGGCGCTGACCTTTTTGTTCGCGGCGGTCATGCCGCTCGCCTGGGTCGCCGGGATCAGCTGGAACCTTTATCTCGATCGCCTGTCGGATTTCTTCCTGCCGCCCGTCGGCAACGCCGGACGCCTTGCGCTGGCGGTCGGCATGGCGACGATCTCCGCGTTGTTCGCGGGACTGGTCGCACTTCTGATCGCCAAGCCCTCGGTGCGCGGCAACGACCTGCTCAATCGCCGCGTCTCGGCGCGCGCGAAACGGCAGGCGAAGGCCGAGGCCGAAGCGGCGCTGCCGCGCCGCCGTGCCGACATGCACCCCGACGATGCGCCGCGCCCGCCGATCCGTGCCGGCCGCGACCTGCCCGTGGGTGGGCTGGGGCCGCTGGTCGCGCCTGCGGCCGATGATGGCGACGACGATTTCGACCTGATGCTGACCGATGTCGCGGAGGCCGAGGACGAACTGGTGCTCGCCGACCTCGCGCCGGTCGATTATGACGCCGACGACGCCGATGCACCCTGGCTGCAACCCGCCGAAATGACGCGTCCGCCGATGCCAGAAACCAGCGACAACAGCCTCGGCGCGATGGTCGCGCGGTTCGAGGCGGGGCTCGCGCAGCGTCGAAAAGCGGCCGCGGCGACGCCGGTAGCGCCGGCGTCCGCCGCCAACGAGGATGTCGAGCAACCCGACTTCGCGCTCGAAGCGGCGCTCAGCACGCTGCAGCGCATGACCCGCCGCGCGGTCGGCTAATCCTCCACCGTCAGCACTTCGATCCGCAGATTCGCTCCGTCGTCGGCCATCTCGACGACCAGATCGGCGACGATATGTCCCGGTAGGCGCCATTCGATCGTTTCGAGCCGGGCCTGCAGTAGCGGGCGCAGCACCGCCGCGTCCTCGTCGCCGACCAGGCATGGAAACAGGTGCCGCGCGCCGACGAAATTGGCGCTCGCCCATGGCCGCAGCGTCGAGGCAGCGAGCGACAGCCCGTGCGGTAGTTCGCGCTCGAGCAGACGGCGAAGGCGGCGGTGCGGGCATCCGGGGCGCGGCGGCCGTGCGGGCGACCAGCGCATCATGGCGTTTCTCCCGGATGACGCACGGCGTAGAGACGCAGGTCCCCGCACGGCGCGACGCGCCCGGCGCGATGGTCGGCCCGCCATTTGTTCATGAAATGTTCCACACGGCAAATGATGCGAAGTCCGGCGACGCGGCCTTCGCGCAGATCGGCGACGAGGCGCGGGTCGCGCACCGCCTCGCGGCCGAAGACGCTCGGCGGCATCGCCGATTCCGCGAGAAACGCCTCGATCCGCTGCAACAGGTTTCGCGCCATAAATCCTCCCTGATCGCTCCAACCGTCGGGCGACTCACCCGATAGGATAATTCCTATCTGATGGGTATTTTCCTACTTGTCTAGGATAAATCCTATTGGTAGGCACGAAATAGGAAGGAACCGCTCATGGCCAATTTCGGGGATGATCCGCGCGCCGCGCTTGACCGGCTGTTGCGGGAACGGGGCGTCGACTATGCGCGGCTGTCGGAAAAGATCGGACGCAATCCCGCCTATATCCAGCAATATATCAAGCGCGGTTCACCGCGGCGGCTCGCCGAAGAGGACCGGGCGCGCATCGCCGCCTTTCTGGGCGTGCCCGAAGCGATGCTGGGTGGACCGGTGCATCGCGTCGCCGCGCCGGCGCGGACGCGCGGGGCCGATATGGTGCTGGTGCCCAAGCTGGCGATCGGCGCCTCGGCGGGGGCGGGGGCGAGCATTGACGGCGAACCGGTCGAGGGCGAGGTTGCCTTCGATCCCAAATGGCTGCGCGACCTGGGCGCCGATCCGCGCGCGCTCAGCATCATCCGCGTCGAGGGCGATTCGATGGCGCCGACGCTGAACGATGGCGACGATATTTTGGTCGACGGCGGCGACGCCGCGGCGCGGCTGCGCGATGGTATCTATGTGCTGCGCATGGACGATGTGCTGATGGTCAAACGCATCGCACGCGCGCCGGGGCCGGGGCGAATTTCGGTGATCAGCGACAATGTCCAGTATCGCAGCTGGGATGACCTGCCGATGGCGGCGGTGCAACTGGTCGGGCGGGTGGTGTGGACCGGGCGGCGGGTGCGGTAGCGGGCGTCTAGTTCGGCGCCGCCATTTCGGCTTCGATCTCATGCTCGAGCACTTCGGCGCGCTGGCACTGTTCTTCCTTGCCGTCGCGGCATTTCTCGGCGGCCTTGTCGCGTTCGCGGGTCAGCTTGCCGAGCCGTTCCTCGCGCTTGCGCAACTCGCGGCCGCGGTTGCGGTCGGCTTCGTCCTGGCTGGTGGTCGACCAGTCGGCGACCTGGCCGACCGCCTTGAACGGGGCGGTGACGATCGTTTTGGCCGTACTGACGCAGCCGCCGAGCAGCGGAGCGGCCAACAGGAGGAGGAACATCGCACGCATATCGGCATCCTTTCGAACGAGCGGCAGCAATCGCATATCGCGCCGCGGCTGAACAGGGGATTGCGGCGGAAGGAGCGCCCGCCGGGTGGCGCTGTCATATCATTGAAACAAATGGTTAAAACTGTCTTTACTATCGCGGGTTAGGTCTGCCGGGCCTCCTCCTCCAGCGTAAAGACCATCCATGAACCCCGTCGATCTCGCGCTTGCCCCCGCCCCCGGCCATTCGGCCGCGATCCGCACCGACGCCCATTTGTCCGAGGTGATCGACCTGTTCCGGCACGAGCCGCAACTGCGCGTCCTCGCGGTGCTCGATGCGCGCGGCCACCCGGTCGGGATCATCCGCGAGCAGCGGGTGCGCGAACTGCTGTTCTGTCCCTATTGGTTCTCGCTGATGCAGAATCCGACGATCGGCGGGTCGATCGCGACGATGACCGAACCCTGCCTGACCGCCGACGTTGCCGAATCGACCGCGACCCTGCTCGCCATCGTCTCGCGCGCGGCCGGCGCCGAGGGGCTGGTGCTGGTGCGCGACGGCCGTTTCGTCGAAACGCTCGACAGCGGCCAGCTTGCCAAACTGGCGATGTTGCGCGAGGTCGAACTGGCGCAGGAACGCAGCGCGCGCGCCGCGCGGGTCGATGCGGCGGGGGACCGGTTCCACGAAGATATCGCCGCGCTCACCGCCGCGCTGTCGCACACTGCACGCCAGGTCGAGGAGGTGGCGCGCGACCTTGCCGAACGCGCGCAGCAGACCGGCCGCGATGCGGTGTCGGTCGCGGGGGCGACCGCGCAGACGCTGACCGGGCTCGGCGAACTCGGCGACCGCGGCCACGCGCTCGCCGCCTCGATGCGGCGGATCGTCGACGACGGCACCCACGCCCGCACCGTCCGCAGCGACGCGCACCGCAAGGTTAAGGCGGCGAGCGAGCGCGCCGCGGCGCTCAAGGCGGCGAGCCTGTCGATCGAACAGATGCTGGCGCTGATCATCGACATGGCGAGCCGTACCAACATGCTCGCGCTCAACGCCGGGATCGAGGCGGCGCACGCCGGCGATGCCGGGCGCGGCTTTGCCGTGGTCGCGTCGGAGGTCAAGACGCTGGCGAAACAGACGCGCAGCGCGGCGGGCGACATCACCCACCATATCGACCGCATCCGCGACATCGTCGGCCAGGTCACCGAGGGGTTCGACGAAGTCGAAAAGGCGATCGTCGCGAACAACGGCTTTTCCGACGCGGTCGACAAGGCGGTCGACGGACAGAGTGCCACGACGCTGATGATCGCGAGCTATGTCGAGCAGGCGGTCGCGGCGGGGCGCGAGATCGACACGCGCGTCCAGCATATCGGCCACGGCGCGACCGCGGTCGGCGACGGCGCGCAATCGCTCGGCAAATTGTCGGCGGGACTGACGCAGGCGGCGCAATCGCTGCACCAGCGCGCGCGGCACTTCGTCGAGGCGGTCGCCGCCGCCTGATCCGCGCCGGCTCAAGGGCTTGTCGTCGCCGATGGCGATGCTAGGCTGTTTTCTGCGCCAGCCGCGCTCATCGCCGTCGGCGCTGAGGGGAGGGTCATATGAGTAACATGCAAAAGGGCTTGGCCGAATTTATCGGCACCTTCTGGCTTGTATTCGGCGGGTGCGGGAGCGCCGTGCTCGCTGCCGCATTTCCCGACGTCGGCATCGGGCTGCTCGGCGTCTCGCTGGCATTCGGCCTGACCGTGGTCACCATGGCCTATGCGATCGGCCATATTTCGGGCTGCCATCTCAATCCCGCGGTGACCGTGGGCCTGTGGGCGGGCGGCCGGTTCGCGGCGCGCGACATTCCGCTCTATGTGGCGGCGCAGGTGCTCGGCGCGATCGTCGCGGCGTTTCTGCTCTGGCATGTCGCGGAGGGCAATCCGGCCTTCGACCTTGCGACCAAGGGGCTCGCGGCGAATGGCTATGACGCCGGATCGCCCGGTGGCTTTGATCGTACCTCGGCTTTGATCATCGAGATCCTGCTCACGGCCTTTTTCCTGTGGATCATCATGGGGTCGACGGACGGGCGCGCGCCCGCGGGGTTCGCGCCGCTCGCGATCGGGCTGGGGCTGACGCTGATCCATCTGATTTCGATCCCGGTGACCAACACGTCGGTCAATCCGGCGCGGAGCACCGGGCCGGCGCTGGTCGTCGGCGGCCTCGCGCTGCAGCAATTGTGGCTGTTCTGGGTCGCGCCGCTGATCGGTGGCGCGCTCGGCGGATGGCTTTATCGCACCATCGGTGCCGACAGCTTCCCGAAGCCGAATATCGAAGGGAATTGAGGATCGGGCCGGCGGCGGCGTTTCGCCGCCGCCGGTTCTATTTCAAAAGGTCGATCGCAAAGGCGCGAACCTCGTCGGCGATGTCGGGCCGTTCGAGCGCGACCGCGAGATTGGCCTGGATGTAGCCGGCCTTCGACCCGCAGTCGTAGCGCGCGCCGTCGAAGGTCACGGCGTGGAACGGCTGTTTGCCGATCATCGTCGCCATCGCATCGGTGAGCTGGATTTCGCCGCCGGCGCCCTTTTCCTGCGCCGCGAGGACTTGCATCACTTCGGGCTGGAGGATGTAGCGGCCCGAGATGATCAGGTTCGACGGCGCGTTGGCGATCGCGGGCTTTTCGACGAGACCCAGCACTTCGGTCATCGCGCCGTCCTGCGTCCCCGGCGCGATCACGCCATAGCTCGACACCTGTTCGTGCGGCACTTCGAGCACCGAGAGCAGGTTGCCGCCGACGCGGTGGTAGGCGTCGACCATCTGCTTCATGCAGCCCGGCGTGCCGTGCATGAATTCGTCGGGCAGGAAGATGGCGAAAGGTTCGTCGCCGACGATGTCGCGCGCGCACCAGATCGCATGGCCGAGGCCCAGCGGTTCCTGTTGGCGGACATAAGCGCAATTGCCAGGGCCGAGGCGCGTCGGTTCGAGCACCGACAGGTCCTTGCCGCGTTCGGACATCGTCTTTTCGAGTTCGAAGGCGATGTCGAAATGATCCTCGATCGCGCTTTTGCCGCGCCCGGTGACGAAGATCATCTGCTCGATGCCCGCCTCGCGCGCCTCGTCGACCGCATATTGAATCAGCGGCCGGTCGACGACCGGCAGCATCTCCTTGGGGATCGCCTTGGTCGCCGGCAGGAAGCGGGTGCCGAGGCCGGCGACGGGGAAGACGGCTTTGCGGATCGGTTTCATGGACGCGGGCTTAGCGGCGAAGCTTGACCAAGGAAAGCGGGGCCTATTGCGGCCAGACGATCACGACGACACGGCGATTGTCCTGGCGGCCTTCGGCGGTGGCATTGCTCGACAGGGGCAGCGCCTCGCCGCGGCCGATGACCTGGTCGGGAGCCAGCGACATGCCATTCGCCTGCATCGGCGCGGCCACTGCCTGTGCGCGGGCCTGCGACAGCTTGAGATTGTAAGCGCTGCTGCCGACCGAATCGGTGTGGCCCTCGACGCGTGCAGAGGTGATCCCCACCGCCGAGAGGCGTGCGGCGATCTTTGAAATGGTTTCGATCTGATCGGGCTTCAGATTGCTTTCGTCGGTCGCGAACAACAGCCGCTCGGGCAGGGTCAGCGTCCAGCCGGCATCGGTCTCGACGAAACCTTCGGCTTTGAGTGCGGCGACCTGCGCGGCGTTGAAGCCGGTGGGCTGGGGGACGCTCTGACAGGCGGCGAGTGCCGCCGCCATGAACAGGAATGACAGCACGCGTAGGGGGCGGCGAAGGGCATGGATCACGGCATCAACTCGCTTCATTGGGGGGTCAAGGGCGGGTTCGGTTGGATAGTTTGTCGGCGTACATGGCGGCGTCGGCGACGGTGAGGAGCGCCGCGGCATCGGTTGCGTCGTCGGGAAAGACCGCGACGCCGACGCTCGCCGTCGGGCGATAAAGGGCGTTGCCCGGCAGCGTCACCGGCTGCGAGATACTGGCGCGAATCCGCTCGGCGAGCGCCGATGGCTCCATCGCGGAATCGAGCGGGTCGACGAGGACGACAAATTCGTCGCCGCCGATCCGCGCCGCGAAGTCGCCGTCGCGCAGCGTCGCGCCGATGCGGTTCGACAGCGCGACGAGCACGGCGTCGCCCGCCGCGTGGCCGAAGCGGTCGTTGGCGGCCTTGAAATTGTCGGCGTCGATGAAGAGCAGGGCAAGGCGGTTGCCTTGTTGCTGCGCCTTCCCGATGCGCTGCGCCAGTTGTTCGTCGAAGGCGGCGCGATTGGGCAGTTCGGTCAGCGCGTCGTGCGAGGCGCGGTGTGCAAGCATCGCGCGTTCGCTTTCCATGCTGCCCTGCCAGCCCTGCAGTTCGTCGAGCAGCGCGTTGATGTCGCCGCCCAGCCGGTCGAGTTCGGTGATGCCGAGTGACTGAACGCGTTTGTCGAACCGGCGATGGAGGCGCACGTCATGGGCGACCGTGGCGATTTCGTTCAGCGGCTTGACCAGTTCGTACTCGAAGCGCCGCGCCATGGCGATCGTGCCGAGCGCGGTGACGATCAGGCAGGCGAGCCCGGCGAGCAGCCCGATGCGGACATAGTCGATCAGCGTGGATGAATCGCCCCACACCTGGATTGTGCCGATGGCCGAGCCGTTCCGGCGGATCGTCACGGCAAAGGGTTCGGGGAAGAAGACGCGGGTCAGCAGCGGCGCCGGGTCCTCGGACGGCGACACCCATTCGGTGAGTGGCCGGCTGCGGTCGTCGAGCACCCGCAGCCTGGCGATGCCGGGAATTTGCATCAGGGGCGCGAGCCCTTCGCGCGCCGCGGCGGCATCGTTGAACACCAGCGCGGGCTCGACGCCATAGGCGCCGAGTTGCGCCGCGAGTTCGATATTGCGATCGGCATAGCCGCGCATCGCGGTGATGCCCGACAGCAGGATCGTTAGCCCCGACAGCGCGACCGCGAACAGGGTGACGCCGAAATGGAAGCGCGACAGCAGCTTCTGCAAGCTGGTGCGAACGAGCGGACGGCGCGTCATGGCGTGCCTCCGTCGGCGTGGCCGATCTTGAGCACGCGCGGATCGACCCGCAGGGGGCCGCGGCCGATGGAATCGAGATTGACCGAGAAGCTCAGTCCCGCCGGTTTTTCGGCGAGGCAGAACATCGCACCATAGAGGCAGGCGGGGTCGTCGTCGCTGATCGTCAGCACCGGGCGACCGCGCACCCAGCCGATCAGGCGCTGGCGGTCGGCGATCGGCAATCGTCCGAGGAACAGAATGTCGCAATCGCCGTTGCTGATCACCGCGCCGGGGGTGGTGCGGCGGACCGTGATCCGCGGGCCGTTGCCGGGCAGGTCGGGGGCGACCCGGGCTGTCAGTTGCGGGGTGCCGACGAGGCAGAGCGTGCGGTGGCTCTCGGCCGGTCCCGGCCAGCGCGCATAGGTGATGATGCCGCCGGTCATCCGGTTGACCGCATTGGTCATTCCGTCGATGCCGTCTTCGACGATCGTCTGGCTGGCGGCCTGAACCGACATCTGCGGCGTCGACCAGATCGCGCCGATCAGGAACAATGATGCCAGCACGCTTTTTTGCGACCCCCAACGCGCACGAGCCAACCTGCCCGAATGTGGCCGCGTCCGCTAGCCGAAACGGCAGGCAAGTCAATGACAAGTCACGTCATGCGGCCATTATGCAACACCCGCCGCACCGGCTATTCTGCCTAGTCGGTGCGCAGCCGGTCGGCGAAGCCCTTGCGCAGCTTGGCGAGCTTGGGCGGGATCACCGCCATGCAATAGGGATTGCGCTGGCCTTCGCTGTCCCAGTAATTCTGGTGATAGTCCTCGGCCGGGTACCAGGTCGCGGGCGGTTCGATCGTGGTCACGATCGGCGCCGTCTGGTCGCTTTGGGCGCGGTCGATCGCGGCGCGCGCGGAATCGCCCTGCGCCGCGTCGAGCGGGAACAGCGCGCTGCGATATTGGGTGCCGATGTCGTTGCCCTGGCGGTTGAGCGTCGTCGGATCGTGCGTCGCAAAATGGACGTCGAGCAGGTCGCTAAAGGAGATCACGGCGGGGTTGAAGGTGATGCGGATCGCCTCGGCATGGCCGGTGTCGCCGCCACACACCTGCTTGTAGGTGGGATCGACGACATGGCCGCCGATATAGCCGCTTTCGACCTTGTCGACGCCCGCAAGGCCCTGAAACACCGCTTCGGTGCACCAGAAGCAGCCTCCGGCAAAAATCGCGGTTTCCTGGGTCATGGCGGTAATCCTTGTCGGGAGCGGGGATGGCCTCAAAATAGGAATGCGCCGCGCAATTCCAAGGGCCGCGCGGCGGGGTCGGCGGCGCGCGCGGTTCGCATGGCCGCAATTTCGGCGTCGATCGCGGCGATCCGTTCCTTGCGCGGCGGGTGGCTGGCGGCGCGGACCAGCGGCTTTTTGTGCCGGTTCCAGAAACGGATCGCGGCGGCGGGATCATAGCCCGCATCGGCCATAAGCCACACCGACAGCCGGTCGGCTTCCAGTTCGGTCTGGCGTACGCGGTCGATCGACCGGTCGTCCGCCAGCCGTTCGCGATGGCGCAGGATATTATGCGCCAGTTCGTGCGCGACCACCGCCGCCATTTCCTGATCGTCGGCGATCGAGCGCGCGAGGCCGAGCGTCAGGCGGACGAGCTTGCCGTTCGCGGCAGCCTGCGGCCCGGACCGCTCGATCCGGAAACTGCTTGCGCAACCGGCGGTGGGGTCGATCGGATGCACGACCCCGGCGCCATCGGTAACGGTCAGCGCAGCGGTGGGATCGAGCGCGTCGAGCATCACGACGATCGCATCGATCCGCATTGTCGGCCCGGCGCCGAGTGTCGGTACCGGCTGGCCGTTGATCGCGGCGATCGTCTCGCCGCGTACAAGTCCGGCGCGGGCGGCGGGCGTATCCGGCGCGAGCGCGGCGATGAACGGGCCGTCGCCGGTGGTGCCATAGGTGGCCGCGGCGGACGCCCGGTCGCGCTGGTCGAACCGCCGCGCGTCGCTGAGCAACCAGCCCGGCTGCGGCACGGTGTCGGGGCACCAGTGCGCGCTGCCCGTGGTCAGCCGATAGGCGATTGCCGCCAGTCGCGCTTCCTGCGCGGCGAGCGCGGCGGAATCCGTCGACGCGCCGCGCGCCGCGCCGGGCGCGAGCATCGCCGCGGCGGCGAGCAGGGACAGGGCGGGGGAACGCATCGCCGTCTGATACCGACCGGTTGGCCCGCCGGCCATGATTTTCGTCGCCCCCTTGCCTAAGTCGGGGCGAGCGACGATAGGGCGGCGATGGCGCATATCCCTGTTTCGACCCCCGCCGGCCCCCGTCCCGCCGCGCTCGCGCGCTGGCTCTGGGCCGTCGCGCTGCTGGTCATCCTCGTCGTCGCGGTCGGTGGCATCACCCGCCTGACCGAATCGGGCCTGTCGATCACCGAATGGAAGCCGGTGTCGGGCGTGCTGCCGCCGCTGAACGAAGCGGGCTGGCAGGAAGAGTTCCACAAATATCAGCAGATCCCCGAATATAAGGAGATCAATGTCGGTATGTCGCTCGCGGCGTTCAAGGCGATCTTCTTCTGGGAATGGCTGCACCGCGTCCTCGGTCGGCTCGTCGGCGGCGCGATGCTCGTCCCGCTGATCTGGTTCGCGGCGCGGCGCGCGATCCCGGCCGGCTACGGCTGGCGCCTGTTCGCCTTGACCTCGCTGGTCGGGCTGCAAGGTGCGATCGGGTGGTGGATGGTTGCTTCGGGCCTCGAATATCGCACCGACGTCAGCCATTTCCGCCTCGCGACCCATTTGCTCACCGCGCTGTTCCTGCTGGCGGGTCTGGTATGGACCGCGCGCGATTTGACGGCACTGGCGCGTGATCCGTCCGCCCGGCCGGCCCGCCTGACCGGGGCGGCGATCGCGGTGATCGCGATCCTTTTCGTCCAGTTGCTGCTTGGCGCCTGGGTTGCCGGGCTCAACGCCGGGCAGGTGGCGAACACCTGGCCGGCGATGAACGATCATTTCGTGCCCGAGGGCATCGACTGGTCGGACGGCGCTTGGATGGCGCTGACCAACGATCCCTTCCTGCTCCATTTCCTCCATCGCTGGTGGTCGTGGGTCGCGGCGCTGGCGCTGCTCTGGCTTGCTCGCACGCTCGCGCGGCGTGGCGCGACGGGCTTGGCGACGATGCTGGTCGCGGTGGTCGCCGCGCAGATGATGCTCGGCATCCTGACCGTGCTGACCGGCGTGTCGTTGTGGATCGCGGTGCTGCACCAGGTGACCGGCGCGATCCTGGTCGCGACGGCGGCGGCCGGGCTTCACCGGCTGGGCCGCGCCGTCGCATGATCGGCGCGGGCGTCTGGGCGGGGGCGTTGCTGCTGCTCGCCGCGCCCGAGACTGCAGTCGCAACCGTGGAGCAGCCCGCATCGATGGTGGTACGCGAACAGCGCTTCGCTCCCCCGGTCGGACAGCCGATGGCGTATCGCGTCACGACGCGGCGGATCAGCCGCAACGGCACCCTGATCAGCTTTTCGCTGGTTTATGCGCTCGAATGGCAAAGCGCGGGGCGTGGCTACCGGCTCGACGCGGTGCTGCGGCGGATCGAATCCGACGCGCGGCCCGAACTCGTCCGGGCGCTGACCGGGCTGGTCGAGCCGCTGGTCGGCGAGACGCTGACCTATCTGGTCGATGCCGATGGGCGCAAGGTCGCGCTCGCCGATCCCGATAGTTTGTGGGCGCGCGTTGCCGGGCGGACGCAGGGACTGGCGGCGGGCGCCGAGGCGCCCGAGGCGCAGCAGGTGGCGGCCCTGCTTGCCTCGCTGCCCGAAACCGAGCGTGAGAAGCTGGTCACCGCCGACATCCGCGCGCTGATCGCACCCGCCAATGCAGCGATCCCGACCACCGATAATGGCGATGCGTCGGTATCGATCCAGCAAGACGACGCTCGGCTTATTGTCGCCAAGGTCGAAAAGGGCGAGGTGACGGCTGGCGCCGCGCCGCTCGACATCGACACGTTATGGACGGTCGATACGGACACCGGGCTCATCCTGCGCGAACAGCGGCAGAGCTGGGTCGGCGAGCCTGAAAGCGCCGCGCGGACTCTCGTCGAAGAGCGGATTCGCGCGCTGACACCGGGCGATCCGGGGTAGTGCTGACCGGAAGGGTATTATTTTACCCGCCAGCAAAGCCGCTCCTTGCTTGACTTTCGGCGCCGTTGTCGCCATTGGCCCGCTCCGAAGCGCCGCGATGTCCCGCTCGGGACGTGCGGCGCGGTTTGTTTCGGGCGGGTCCTCTCGCCCTCGTCCATGTCTTAAGGAGGTCGCCATGATGAAGGCGCTGACCAAGACGACCGTATCGGCGAACGCCGCAACGGTCGAAAAGAAATGGGTGCTGATCGACGCCGACGGCCTGGTTGTGGGCCGCGTCGCATCGATCATCGCCAATATCCTGCGCGGCAAGCACAAGCCGAGCTTTACCCCGCACGTCGATTGCGGTGACAATGTCATCGTCATCAACGCCGAGAAGGTGAAGTTCACCGGCAAGAAGTTGCAAGACAAGCGCTATTACAAGCACACCGGCTATGCCGGCGGCATCAAGGAAACCAGCCCCGCCAAGATCCTGGAAGGCCGTTTTCCCGAGCGCGTGCTCGAAAAGGCGATCGAACGCATGATCCCGCGCGGCCCGCTCGGCCGCCAGCAGATGCGCAACCTGCGCGTCTTCGCCGGCACCGACCATCCGCATGCCGGGCAGAACCCCGAAGTGATCGACGTCGCTTCGATGAACCGCAAGAACAAGGTGGGTGCATAATGGCCGACGAACAGACCATGACCGATCTCAAGGATCTCGGCGGCGCCGTTGAAGGCACCGTTGCCGCCCCGACCAGCAATGCGCCGCTGCGCGAAAAGCAGGTCGACAAGCAGGGCCGTTCCTACGCGACCGGCCGCCGCAAGGACGCCGTCGCCCGCGTGTGGCTGAAGCCCGGCACTGGCAAGATCACGATCAACGGCCGCGACCAGGAAGTGTATTTCGCACGTCCGACGCTGCGCCTCGTCATCAACCAGCCGTTCGGCCTCGCCGATCGCATCGGCAGCTATGACATCGTCGCTACCGTCAAGGGTGGCGGTCTGTCGGGCCAGGCGGGCGCCGTGTTGCACGGCATCTCGCAGGCGCTGACCCGTTTCGAACCCGCACTGCGCGGCATCGTGAAGTCCGCTGGCTTCCTGACCCGCGACAGCCGCACGGTCGAGCGCAAGAAGTACGGCAAGGCCAAGGCCCGCCGCAGCTTCCAGTTCTCGAAGCGCTAACGAATTTTCCGTCGACGGACGGAGAAGGGAAGGGCGGTCCGGCAACGGGCCGCCCTCTTTCTTTGGACGCGGGCACCCGGCGATCTAACAACGCATCGGTTGAGATAGGCGCGCCGCCCGAGCACGCGGTTGTAAAATATTGTTGCATGCGCCGGCACCAGCTTGACTATGCGATATAATCCTGTCCGACCGGGCGCTTCCATCGGGAGAATTTTCATGCACCGTCTTTTGGTCCGCTGGCACATGCTGGTCGCCGCTTTCCTCTTTCCCGCCATTCTCCTCTACCTGCTGACGGGAGCGCTCTACACCTGGGGTGCAAAGGGCGACTATGTGACGAGCGACCATGTGGTGACGCTGTCGGCACCGCTGACCGACGACAAGGCGGCGCTGCAGGCGATCGTCGTGAGCGAACTCGCCAAGCAGGACGTTGCGCCTCCGACCGGTGGGGCGACGGTCAAGCCGGTCGGCGACAGTTTCCAGCTCGACTGGACCGGATCGCGCCGCGACGTGACGCTCGAGCCCGGCGAAACCGCGGCCACGGCCAAGCTGATCGTCAAGGAAACGAACTGGCACCGCTTCTTCGTTCAGTTGCACAAGGCGAAGGGCGGGACGCCGTTCAAGATTTATGCTGCGATCCTGGCGCTCGGGCTGTTCTTCCTCGTGACCTCGGGGCTGATCGTGGCGCTCAAGGTGCCGAACATGCGGCGCGGCGCCATGGTCGCTTCGGCCGTCGGATTGGCGGCGTTCGCCGGGATCGCGGCGGTCAGTTAGCGTTCTCGCGCAGCGATTGAAGCGGGTGGTCTGGCGACGCGCCGCCCTCTTTCTTGGTCTCGATGCTCGTGGCGATCCGTCGCGCGGCATCGGCGAAAGGCATCAGTATCGCGCCGGTGGGGCCGTGCGGATCATAGGCGATGCCATCGACGCCGAAGCGCAGCCTCTCGCGCTTCGCGGCGGGCAGGTGGAGCGTCCCGAAGATCCGGTCGAAGATCGCAAGCGTCGATCCGAAATTGCGGTCGTGATGCCGTTCCTCGACCGAATGGTGGATCTGGTGGTGCGCCGGGCTGAGCAGCCAGCGGCCCGCGCCACCGGGCAGGCTGATCCACAGGTGTGAATGCTGAAGATAGGTGAAGATTATGGTGGCGAGGAAGGTGAGGGCATTGGCGCCGTGGATGAGGAATCCGCCGCCGACGCGCCCGAAGGCGAAATGAACGAGCGCCATGGCGATGCCTGCGGATGCGGCGGCCATGTTGAAGAACAGGATCGTGTCGACCGGATGGACCCGGAAATTGGTAAGCGGCGTCAGCGATTCGGCGGTGTGATGCACCTTGTGGAATTCCCACATCCAGCCAACGCGGTGGCTGAGGCTGTGGTTGAGCCAATATGCGAATTCATAGGCCGTGAAGAGCATCAGGGTCATGACGGTGCCGGCGACCCACGCCGGCGCGGCGATCGGCGCGGGCGATCCGAACAGCATATGGAGGCCACGCAGCATATGGCCCGCGAACCATTCGCCGGACCAGAGCGCCCAACCCAGTGCACTTGCCGAGAACAGCACGCCGAAGAGGAACCAGGCAATATCGGCGCGGCCCGATGGGCTGCGCACGATCCGTGCGGGCAGGAGCGCGCGCAACAGGACCTTCGTGCGCACCGGGCGTGACCGGCCGCGCGGGATCGCGAAACGGAGCATCAGCGCGAGCGCGAGCAGGGCCGCCGCAAGCGTCAGTGCGTGGGGCGCCCATGACGACAGGGTCGCTGCGATGTCCGGTTGTTCGCCCATTGCCTCCGTCTTAGGGGGGGATGGTAAATGGCGACCTAACGGGGACTTTTCGCGTCAAAGCAGATCGAGACTGCCGAGCGCCAGCGCCTGCCGCGCCGGGCGTTCGGCCATCACCGCAAACATTTCGTCGCCGCGCGTCGTGCGCTCGACGCTCATCGACGCGAAGACCGCCATGAAATAACCGCTGAGCGCGCCGAGACGATAGTCGGTCCATAGTGCATCCGCGTCGGGATCGACGCCTTCGGCTTTCAACGCCGCGATCCAGTGATCGAACGCCGGGCGGTCGGCGGCGGCACGCTCGAACGGGTCGGCGATGCTGGTGCCGACGAGGTAGGCGAGGTCGGTGGCGCCGCTGCCGCGACCGAGCGTCTGCCAGTCGACGAGCCAGCATGCGTTCCCGTCCGGACTGAAAAGGATGTTGTCGATCCGGAGGTCGCCATGGGCGAGGCTGCGCGCCGCGGGTTCGCGGGACAAATAGGCGTCGAGCCGGTCGACGATCCCCGCACCGAGGTCGAGCACCTCGGGCGCCAGGCGTTCGGCATAACGCTCGCGAAAGCCGAGATAGAGCTGCGGAAACATCGCGCGAATCAGGCCGCTATTGTCGCGCGCGAGCCAGGACATGTCGGCGAGGCCAGGAGCGTTCCACAGATGGGCATGGAGCTTTGCCACCGCGTCGATGCAGGGCACCAGTCCCGCGAGGTCGCGGCCGGCGAGCTGGTCGCCCTGCGCCGCAGGGGCGAGGTCGGAGAGGAGCAGGACGAATTCGACCTCGTCATCCTCGATCGCATGGAAATAACAGGCCGGTGCGGGCACGCCGCTGGTCGCGGCGAGGTCGCGGTACCAGCTCACCTCCTTGATATAGGTGCCGGTCAGCTTGGCGATGTTTCGGCTCGCCTCGTCATGGCTCGGGCATTTGGCGATGACCGTTGCCGGCGCGTCGACCCCGTCGGCCCAGTCGAGCGTCAGGCGAAAGCTGTCGCACATCTGCCCGGTGCCGACCTTGCTCGCGGTAAAGCCGCGCAACGCGCCCGGGGCCTGCCCCAATTTCTCCGCGATCCATGCGGGCGACATCGCCTCCGGCGAAGTCGGGAAGCTCATGCGGCGGGATCCATCAGCCCGGTGAGGCCGGTCGGGGCGTGCGGGCCGACAAAGAGCTGTTCGAGGACACCGACCCCGCGATGCGCGGTGCTGCCGTCGACGAGTTCGGCGGTGACGAGCGCCTGGATATGCATCGCGAGCGGATTGCCCCAGCCGCGCTCGCCCTCCGCCATGCTGTCGTGCGCGACCGATGGGTCGGGGCCATGGTCGAACCCATGACCCCAGACGGGATGGGTGTAGCCGAGGCCGCTCATCGCGAAGACCGGGCCGGTCGGCGACAGCGTCAGCGACCGCCCGCCGCCGAGCTCGGTGCGCTGGACGGCGACGCGGCGGCTGCCCGGCTGCCAGTCGAGCGCGAAGGCGGCGGCGTCGAAATGGGTCTCGCCGCCATTGTCGCCGACGATCACCGCGCGGCGGTTCCATGGGTTGCCTTCGCCATCGTCATTGCTGTGGAAGAAGAGCGAGGCGTGGTCGAAATTGCACGGCGTCCACAGCCAGAAGAACTGGTTGAAATTGCCCTGCGGCGGCGGCTGCGGTTCGCTCGCGCCGACCGGGCGGATACCCCAGCTGCGGTCGCGGGTGCCGGTCCAGCCGTCGTCGACGGCGACGCGCTGGCCATCGACCGACAGCCAGCCGGCCCAGCGGCCGTTCTGCGTCATGCGCGTATAGTCCATGAACAGGCGGGTGCCGTTGCGGCGGATGAAACGCGGTTCCTCGATCGGGAAATGGCGGCCGGTGAAGGTCATTTCGGCGGCGAGCGGGCCGTCGTTTGGTGCGATGCTCAGCGTGACACGTTCGAGCGGTGCGTCGATCGAAATCGCGATCGGTCCGACCGAAAGATCGAGCCGCTCGCCCGACGACCGCCGGCTGGTGCGGAGGTTGTGCTGGACGCCGTCGACGACGACGCAAAAGGCGGCGTCGACGATGCCGAGCTGCGGATAGAAGCCCATGGCGGCGGCGAAAAAGACCGATCCGTCGGGGCTGTAGCCGTTGAAGAAATAGCGGTCGTAGAAATTGCGGTCGGTGCCCGCGAAGGCCACCGGCTCGCATGTCTGGTGCAGCGGAAAATCATCGCCTTTGGTCAGCATGTTTCATCCTCATCCCGTTTTTTGTTGCAACCTATCGCGGCGCCTGCGGGATGGGAAGGGGCTGGTTTGGGTCTTAAGGGCACAAAGGACACGGGCGGACGCGTCCGAACTGTCTCCTTTGTCGCTTTAAGCCGGTAATATGGGCCGGGCTTGAAACTTGCATTCGACGAGGCGAGCGACATGGCCATCCAGAAGAATAGATCATGGCGATGTTTTTTAGGAAAGCAGTTTTTGCGGTATCGGGCGATGGCGGGTTTCGGGCGGGAAGCGGACATGAAATCCTCCCTGTGGCGAAGCCATGGGGAGGGGGACCGCGCCCCAAGGGCGTGGTGGAGGGGCCGAAAGCTTGCACGACGCCCGAAGGCGTCGGCCCCTCGGTCAGCGGCTTCGCCGCTGCCACCTCCCCATCGCTGCGCGACAGGGAGGATTGGGGATGTCCGCTTCCCACCCCAATGCCGACAGTCGGGGTCGCTCTTCAATGCACCGGGGGATCGACCGGCGGCACCGCGCCGACGGGGGCGACCGGTTCGGCCGGGTCGCGCGGTGGCAGGGCGTCGGGCGGGACGTCGTCGATCTGCATGTCGGGGGTGGGTATTTTTTCGAGGTTGCGCACGCGCACGCCGATGGTCCCGTCCGCGATGGTCAGCTCGTTGAAGCTCGGCGGGGTCGAGCGGATGCGCTGCGACAGCGTTCCGGCGCCGATCATGCGGATCGGGCCGTCGGGGGTCTCGCGCACCAGGTCGAAGGCGTCGTGGACATGGCCGGTGAGCACCGCCGCGACCCCGCGCGAGGCGAGCGCACGGAGCGCGGTCTCGCCGCCGCGGGTCAGCGCGCGGCCGCGGGTGCCTGCCTCGACCAGCGGATGGTGCGCGGTGACGAAGACGCGGGTGCCGCGGGGCAGCGCGTCGATCGCCGCCATCGTCTTGTCGAGCGCGGCGCGCGTCACCCAGCCCTTCGACCAGTCGAGCCGCCATTGCGCGCGTGCGGTGGTCTTGAGCGGAACGACCGCGACGCCCGCGAGGTCGAGTTCGCGCTCGACCAGCCGTTCGATGCGGCGGATGCGGGCATAGGGCCAGAAAAAGCGCGCGAAGGGATTGAAATAGGGCAGGTCGTGATTGCCGACTTCAACGGTCACCGGCACGTCGAGCCGTTCGATCCAGTCGCAGGCGGCGGCGAATTCGCGGGACCGTGCGCGCATCGTCAGATCGCCGGTGACCAGCACCGCATCGGGCCGTTCCGATTTCACGCAATCGGCGAACCAGGCGAGTGCGGCGCGATCCTCCAGTCCGAAATGCAGGTCGCTGATGTGGAACAGGCGCGTCATGCGGTGGTGAGGAAATCGACCGCGCTCATCCCGAGCGCGAAGCGCGCGGGGGAGGGTATTTCGCTGAGCTCACCGTCATATTCGAGGCTGATCGGAGCTGCGCTTTCGAGCAGGATCGTCTCGGCGGTCGCGATCGGCTCGCTAGGGCCGTCGCGGAAATCGCCGCCGAGCCAGGCGAGTCCGTGACGCAGCACGTCGCCGGTGCCCTCGGTTAAGATGCCGTCGGCGGCGATGCCCTTTTCGGTCGGGGTCAGAATGACGGCCGGATAGGTCTTGGTGTGCCCCACGACGCCGACCCCGGGGGCGTTAAGCATCGTGTCGAGCGCTTCGGGCGCGGCGCGGCTGGCCTCGATCACGCCGTCCTGCCGCATCGTTTCGCGCACCGTGGCCCAGCGCGTCGCGGGTCCCGCGACGACGGTAATGAAAGCTTGCTTGGTCGCCGAGCGGATGATCGGGATCGGTCGCCGGCGCCCTTTCCCGCCGAGCGCGTCGGTCAGGATGTCGGGTGCGGGGCGGTCGCCGTGCAATTGCTTCGAGAGCAGGTTCAGCGTGCCGCCGGGTAGCGGCAGGATCGCGCCGCGCCATCCTTCGACCTGCGCCGCGGCGGCGTTGATCGTGCCGTCGCCGGTCCACACGAGCAGCAAGTCGATATCCTGCGCGCGCAGCATCTGCGCATCGGGCAGCGAGGCATCGGGCAGCGCGAAGGTCGCGGCGAGCGGCGCGCCGGCGGCGCGGCAGGCCTCTTCGATCGCGGCGCGCATTGTTTCGTCGTGGCTGCCGCTCCGGGTGTTGCAGACGAGGGCGGGGCGGGTGAAGGCTTTGGTCATCGGCCATCCTACGCACGAACGCGCAAAAGGTCGCGGCGGTGTTGGGCGCTTGTTCGGCGACGCCCGCCCTTGTAGGGCGCGGGACGGCCCGACGTGCGGCTTGGTGGAGAGCGGGCCTATGTCGGGTGAGCCAGTCAAGGGACAGCGGCGTTTGATCAAGATCCTGATAGTCGTGGGCCTGTTGGTCCTGCTGTTCGGCGGCGGCACGCGGCTGATCGTTGGCGGCGGCGCCAAGTCGCTCAATCTCGGTGACCGGCTGCTCGGCGACGGTGATGGCGCGACCTTGCAGGTCGCGGGCCAGCCCTATGGCAGCGGTGAGCGCAACAAGCTCAACATCTGGGTGCCGACGGGAACGAAGAAGAGCGACCGGCTGCCGGTGATCGTCTGGCTCTATGGCGGCGGCTGGTACAGCGGCCAGCGCGACGATTATGGCTTTGCCGGGCGGGCGTTCGCGAAGCAGGGCTTCATCGTCGTCATTCCCGATTACCGGATCGTGCCGGAGGGGCATTGGCCCGACTTCCTGCAGGACAGCGCGGCGGCGTTGGCGTGGACCGAGAAGCATATCGGCGATTATGGCGGCGACGCGGGCCGGATCGCGCTGTCGGGGCATTCGGCGGGGGCGTATAACGCGGTGATGCTGGCGCTCGACCCGCAATGGATGAAGGCGGCGGGCAGCGACGCGTCGCATATTCGCGGCGTCGCGGCGCTCGCCGGACCCTATGATTTCCTCCCCTTCGAGAAGGGCGGTCGCGCCGATGTCGCGATGGGCGATATTCGCCCGGTCGCGCGCACCCAGCCGATCGCCTTCGTCCGCGCCGATGCGCCGCCCTTGTGGCTCGGCCATGGCACCGCCGATACCGTCGTGCGCGTGCGCAACAGCCAGCATCTGGCGGCGGCGATGGAGAAGGTCGGCGGATCGGTGGAGCTTCGGACCTATGACGGACTTAGCCACAACGACCTCGTCATGGCGCTCACCGGGCCGCTGTCGTACAAGGGGCCGATCCTGGCCGAGGCGACCGATTTCCTGCGCGGCGCGACCGCGCGGCGGGTGACGGCGGCGCAATGACCATCAAGATTTCGGCGATCGTGATGGCGGGCAGCCGGCCCGGCCCCGACCCGCTGCTCAGCGGCACCGGGGTGTCGACCAAGGCATTGCTGCCGATCGCGGGGCAGGCGATGCTGGTGCATGTGGTGCGGGCGCTGCGCGCGTCGCCGCTGGTCGGGCCGATCACCATCCTGGCGCAGAACAGCGCCGAACTCGCCGCCGAGCCGGGGCTGGCGGGGCTGGCCGACCTCAATTTTTCGGACTCGGGGCAGGGGGTCAGCAGTTCGCTCGCCGCGGCCTTGCCGCCGGGCGACGATCCCTTTCTGGTGACGACCGCCGACAATGTGTTGCTGACCCCCGCGATGATCGCCGAGTTCCTCGATGGCGCTGAAGGCAGCGACGTCGCGGTGGCGATGGTCGAGCGCGATGTGCTGCTCGCGCGCTATCCGCAGTCGCAGCGGACCTGGCTGAAATTTCGCGGCGGCTGGTGGTCGGGGGCGAACATGTTCCGGCTGCGCGGGCGGCGGGTTTTGCCGCTGCTCGATTTCTGGGGCCGGATCGAGCGCGACCGGAAAAAGGGGTTGAAGATCATTGCGGCGTTCGGTCCGTGGTTGCTGATCGGCGCGCTGCTGCGGCTGTTCACGATCCAGCAGGGCGTGGCGCGTGCGGGGCTGCGCTTCGGGCTGAAGGCGACGGTGGTGCCGATGAGCGCGCCCGAGGCGTGCATCG
>Ga0155175_109_pt1 | contig 31173 bp, 31 predicted proteins | sample RifCSPhighO2_01_FD_106143 | JGI IMG/M metagenome (GOLD analysis project Ga0155175, IMG submission 106143) | Sphingopyxis sp. RIFCSPHIGHO2_01_FULL_65_24 | reverse complement strand
GGCGAGCAACGTCCCCGCCTCATCCTCGACGAGCAACGGCGCCGCCTGCCAGCCGGTGCCCGGCCCGACGCTGCCCGATCGTTCGAGCAGCGACAGAAAGGCGTGGCCGACGAAGGGGTTGCCGCCGTCGTGGAGCGCATCCCACGCCGCAGCCTCGATCGCATCGACACGGGTGCCGAGCGAGATGGTGCGCGCGGGCGGGTCGGCTTCGGCCATGCCAGCCCTTAGGCCGGCCGCACCGCGACGATCGCGTCGGCCTCGACCGCGGCGCCGAGCGGCAGCACCGCGACGCCGACCGCCGCGCGGGCGTGGCGGCCGGCATCGGCGAAGAGCGATTCGAACAGTTCGGACGCGCCGTTCGCGACCTTGGCCTGATCGGTGAAATCGGGGGTGGAGTTGACGAAGACGCCGAGCTTCACGACCTTCTCGATCCGCGACCAGTCGCCGCCCAGCGCATTGCCGATCTGCGCGAGCAGCATCAGCGCGCAGCGCCGTGCGGCGTCGTAACCGCCCGCGACATCGACATCGGCGCCGAGGCGGCCGGTGACGACTTTGCCGTCGTTGAACGGAAGCTGGCCGCTGACATAGAGCAGGCCGCCTTGTTCGACGACGGGCACATAGGCGGCGACGGGCGCGGCGGCCTTGGGCAGTTCGAGGCCGAGATCGGCGAGCTTTGCGGCGATATCCATGGGCGGTTCCTTATACGGCGAGCGGGGCGGGGGCGGGAGTATTTTCAGCAAGGCGCGCGAGTATCCAGTCCTGCGCCTCGGCCCAATTGTCGATGCGCGCATGGGCATGTTTCGACGGCGCGATCTTGTCGGCGATCGCGGGTTCGCCAACGAAATGGAGGCGCCACACCTCGGGCGCTTCCTGCGCCACCGACGTGTGATGCCCGCCAAGGTCGTCGATGAACACCGCGACCGAGGGTTGATATTCTTCGATCAGCCGGCGCACCGGTTCGCCCTTGCCGCCGCGGCTGCCGATGACGGGGGCGTGGAAATCATGGAGCGCGAGCTGGTCGATACGGCGCTGCTGATGTTCGGGGCCGACATTGGTGAGCACGACGATATCGGCGTGCCTGGCGATCTCCGCCATCGCGGCGAGCGCGCCGGGAATCGGATATTGGCGCGTCATTTCGGTGGTGAAGAAACCGTCGAGCAAAGGCCACACCTCGGCGGCCTCGAGCGGCGTGCCGCATTCCTTGCGCTTGAGCGCTCCGGCGAAACTCGCGTCCTCGATGCGGAAGAGCACGCCATGTTCCTGGTCGACCCACTGCGCGAAGGGGACGACCATGTGCATCAGCACCTCGTCGCAATCGGTGATGACGAGCGGGCGGTTCATATCTCGATCCTTTCGTCGCCGGACAGGCGATGGGCGGCGGCGGCGATGTCTTCGGGTTTCCGGTCGAGCCCCACCGCGCAGGCGACCAGATCGGCCTCATGCGCGGTCAGGAACGACAGGATCGCGGCGAGCGTCGAGCGTTCACCGAGCGATTCGCGCAAGTCGTCGGGCGCCAGGCCGGTGAGCGCGAGCAGCCGTTCGGCGCGCGGCTCGTCGGTCAGGATCCAGCCCAGCGCGCTCAGCGCCAGCGCTTCGTCGGCATCGTGCAAGTCGGTTTTCCCTTTCGCGGGAGGCAATTGTATCGCCGCGCCGATTCGCCTAAACCGGCGCCGAACGCAAGGTGGGGACGTGAAATATCATGGGCAAGACCATATTGGTCGTCGAGGATAATGAACTCAACCTGCGCCTGTTCTGCGACCTGCTCAACGCCCATGGTTATAGCGCCCATCCCGTGCGCGACGGGCGCGATGCGCTGGCGAAGGCGCACGAGGTGTCGCCCGACCTGATCATCATGGATATCCAGCTGCCGCATGTCAGCGGGCTCGAACTGATCGGCCAGATGAAGGCCGACCTGACCTTGCGCGCGGTGCCGATCATGGCGGTGACCGCTTATGCCGGCAAAGGCGACGAGGACCAGATCCGCGCCGCCGGGGCCGAGGCCTATGTGTCGAAGCCGATTTCGGTGATCAAGTTCATCGAGAGCGTCGGGGTTTTTGCCTGACGCGACGGGGTTTGGGGCGTGAGCAAATTTTCTGATCTGAAAGATGCTTACGCGGCGCTGGGGCCACTACGCTTCTGGACGATTATGGGAGCGACACTTGCGTTCATCCTCGCCTTTGTAGCGCTCGAGACTTGGCTCTCCGCCAAGCTCGGCTGGCCCGAGGCCTTCGGCTTCGAGTGCCGCCGACGCGGCTGCCTGCTCACAAAAATGGGACATAGCGAACGGTTGCTGGAAGTCGGCGGCGCCTATGCGTGGGGGCTATTCGCGCTTTACTGGGCGATGCCGACGATCGCCGCAGGCTATGTGGCAGTGGTCCGATTCAAGCGACGCCGTCGCAATCCGATCCTGCCGATGGAGTAGCGAGCCCGGCCACGGCCAGGCTCGCCATGAACGGACGACTAGTTGCGCCCAGCGGGCTTGCCCTGCGGCCGATTCCACGGCGCGGCATAATGAACCGCCACGGCGGTCGCCGAGGTGTCGATCACGGCGGCGAGCAACCGGTTGATCCAGTTCGATTCGGTGGTGTGGTTAGCCATGGGATATCTCCTGTGCCCGGGCCTGCAAGGGAGGGGGAGAGCGGCCCGGACGCCATTCTTCTAATCCCGGGGCGGTGCCAATTGGCGCCGAAATTGACCATATGAACGACCAATTTTCGCGTTATAGTAGGAATCATGCGAAAAATACCCGATCTCGACCGTTTCGACCGCCGCCTGCTCGCGCTGGTGCGCGAGGATAATCTCCAGCCCGCGCGAATCCTCGCCGACAAGGTCGGGCTGTCGCTGTCGGCGGTGCTGCGCCGCCTGCGCCGTTTGCGCGAGGAAAAGGTGATCGTCGCCGATATCGCGGTGGTCGACCCGGCGCTGACCGGCTCGGCGCTGACGATGCATGTGCTCGTCCAGATGCAGCAGGCGGGGCCGCAGACGATGGACAATTTCGCGCGCGAGATCGTCCATCACCCCGAAATCACCGGCGCGTGGGACGTGACCGGCGACGACGACTTCCTGCTCAAGGTTCAGGTCGGCACGATGGAGGACTATGACCGCTTCACCCGCCGCGCGCTCGGCGAGGACAAGGGGGTGCATTCGTTCACGACGATGATCGCGATCCGCAACATCATCGAAAACGACATCGCACGGCGCCCTTTGCGCGAGGGGTGAGGCGTAGGCAGAGCTCTATGGAAACCGAGCGTCGTGGCGCAGATGCCGGTGAAATTGTTTCGCGCAAAGGCACGAAGAGGCTGGTTGGTGGCGGCAAGGCCGCCTGTCCATCTTCGCCACGTCTGGCGCAGCGTATAAAGGGAATGGGGCCGCTTCGCGGTCATCGCGACATCTTCATGTCTTTGCGTCTTTGCGCGAAACAAAAAATCCCGGCCTGTCGGCCTTCGACGAAGCGTTATGGGCAGACCGCCGCCTCCGTCTATACGAACCTCCCCAAAAACGCCCTTCGCACACGCGCAAAAAAGCGCGGCGCGCCATCGGTTTTCCTCCTAGGACGGCGCATGGCCTATTATCCCGACCTGACCCCCTTCGTGTATGGCGGCGCCGAACCCGACCCCGCGATTCTCAATATCGGCTGGCTCTGTTCGGATCACGCGATCGCTACGGCGGTGCCGGACGCGGCGTTCGTCGCGGCGCTGGCGAAGATCGCGGCCGATCCGATCAACCTCTATCGCGGCAGCCATCTCTGCGACTTCTGCCCCCACCCACCCACCATCCTGTCGCCGGGGGGTATTCCGATGCTCGACTCGCCCCGGGAAACCCGGGGCAATGGCGAAATCTGGGTCGAGGGGCAGGGCGGGCTGACCTATGTCGCGCCGGCGCTGATCCACCATTATGTGGTGGCGCATCATTATGCGCCGCCGCAGGCCTTCATCGACGCGCTAATGGCCGCTCGCTAGGCTGCGAAGCAGGCGGCGGCAGCGCACGAAAAAGGGCGGCGCAAAGGCCGCCCTCTGAATCCCGGCCTTCGCCGGGATGACGCATTTCCGACCCGCGCGCTTTCAACGCACGGGGAAACGCATCACTTGATCTTGGCTTCCTTGAACTCGACATGCTTGCGCACGACGGGGTCATATTTGCGCTGCGCCATCTTGTCGGTCATCGTGCGCGGGTTCTTCTTGGTGACATAGAAGAAGCCGGTGTCGGCGGTGCTCACGAGCTTGATCTTGACGGTCGTCGGCTTGGCCATGGCCCTGTTCCTCGAATAGTGACGCAGAAACCGGCGGGCGGTCGCGGCGCGCGGGGCGAAGACCCCGACTGATGTGTGAAAAACGACAGGGCAGCGCGCAAGCACGCCGCCCCCGATAAGCGCGCGCCTCTGACGGGATTCGGCGCTTGTGTCAAGCGAAACGAACGAGCGACGGCCAGTGTCAGGAGGCCGGCCGCCGCCCGCCCGGGAGAGACGTCAGGCGTTGCGGATCTCGAAACGCACCGTCATCTCCTTCCAGCTTTCCTCGGCCACGCCGCCGCGCGTCGCGGGCTTGAAGCGCCATTTGGCGAGCGCACGGCGCTTCGTCGCGTCGAAAAAGCCGGGGCTGTCGGTGCTGACCAGTTCGACCTGCTTCACCTTGCCGTCGCTGCCGATCAGCACCCGCACCCTGGCGACACCCTCGATCCCTTCGCGCTGTTCGCGCGCCGGATAATCGGGCTGGAAATTCGCGAGGTAGCGCTGGTCGAGCTGCGCGAGCACCAGCTTGGGCGCCGGCGGCGGGCGTGGCGGGTCATAGGGTATCGAGGGACCGGTTTCCGTGCCGGTCGGGAGGACGTAAACTTCCTGCGGCACGAAGATCGGAGTCTCCGCGACTGACGGCAGTTCCGTCGGGGTCGTGGTGAGCGGCGTTTGCTGCTGCTGTTTCTGCTGCGTTTGCGGCTGCGGCGCGGGTTCGGGCGGCTTGGCAATCGGGATCGACTCGACGACGATCGGTCCCGACTTTTGGGTGATCACCGAAATCATCGGGGTCAGCGCAACGACGGTGAGCAGCGCGATCGGCACCCCGACCGCGAAGACCGCGGCGAACGGACGATGGCCGGCGCCGGGATTATAACTGCCGCGCTGCAGCAGCGAGCCACCGGCGGATGCGGCCGTCGCCGAGCGTGGCGACAGGGCGGCGGATATCAACGGTATCAGGGTCATGGCCTCTCTCCTTGCCGAACCGACCCGGGGCCGCCGCGCTTGTGCTGCTATCCGGCCTGGTCGCAATCATGTGATATTATAACATACCTGTGATTGTCAAGCGAAGAGGTCGGCAAGCGAATCATCGCGGGATACCGGGGGGGTCAGGCGGCGGAGAGCCGCGCGATCGCCTGGTCCTTCGCGATCAGCGGCAGCAGTTCGCCCATGTCGGGGCCATGGTCGCGGCCGGTGAGCGCGTGGCGCAGCGGCAGGAACAGCGCGCGGCCCTTGGCGCCGGTCGCCACCTTCACCGCATTGGTGAGCGCGTGCCAGGGATCGGCGCCCCAGTCGATGTCCGGCGCCGCGGCGGCGGCGGCGGCGAGCACCGCCCGATCGGCGTCGTCGGCGGGCGGCGGACCCAGCGGTCCGTCGAACACCGCCACCCAGTCGGCCGCCTCGGCGACGGTCATCAGATTCGGGCGAATCGCGTGCCAGCGCGCGGCGCCGATCGCTGCGGGCAGGCGGTCGGCAACCGCGTCATGGTCCAGCTGGTGGACGATCTTCTGGTTGACCAGCGCCAGCTCGGCCTCGTCGAAACGCGCCGGGGCGCGGCCGAAATGGGCGAAGTCGATCGTTTCGATCAGCGGCGCGGCGTCGGTGACCGGCTCGACCGGGTCGCTGGTGCCGAGCCGCGCGAGCAGCGCGACGAGCGCGGCCGGCTCGATCCCCTGTTCGCGCAAGCCATCCATCCCGAGCGAGCCCAGCCGCTTCGACAATTTGCCCTCGGTCCCGACGAGCAGCGCCTCATGCGCGAAAGCGGGCGGAGCCGCGCCGAGCGCCGCGAACATCTGGATCTGCGCCGCGGTGTTCGACACATGGTCCTCGCCGCGCACGACGTGCGAAATGCCCATCGCGATATCGTCGATCACGCTCGGCAGCAGATAGAGCCAGCTGCCGTCGGCGCGGCGCACCACCGGGTCGGACATCGATTTCGGGTCGAAACTCTGGTCGCCGCGGACCATGTCGGTCCATGCGATCATGGCATCATGGTCGAGCCGGAACCGCCAGTGCGGCGCAATGCCTCCGGGAACCGGTGCGTCGGCGGGCTTGCGCTCATACACGGGCGGCAGGCCGCGCGAGAGCAGCACCTTGCGGCGGATGTCGAGTTCCTCGGGGGTCTCGTAACAGGCATAGACGCGCCCCGCGCCCTTCAGCCGGTCGAATTCGCGCTCGTACAGGTCAAAGCGCGCCGACTGGCGCTCCTCGCCGTCGATATCGAGGCCGAGCCAGGCGAGATCGGCGCGAATGCCCGCGACATAGTCTTCCTTCGACCGTTCGCGGTCGGTGTCGTCGATGCGCAGCAGGAAGCGCCCGCCGGCCTTGCGCGCCCACATCCAGTTGTGGAGCGCGGTGCGGACATTGCCGACATGGAGATGGCCCGTCGGCGACGGGGCAAAGCGGGTGATTACGGTCATGCGCGCGCCTATAGCGCCATCGCGCCCCGCATGGCGACCCCAACTTCGCCTCCCGCGCGGCCGGGCTTAACCGCTTCTTTCCGCTTTCTGCGTAGCACCTCCCGTCATGGAGGGCGGAACCACAGGATGGCGGACGCGGCTTTGGCCGCGCGTGCCGGCGGCGATTGCCGACGAGCTGGCGCTGGCGCGCGTCGCGCGGCTTCGGGTGCTCGTCCCGATCCTCTATTCGGTCATGATCGCGGTGATCCTCACCGCGATGATCGCCACGGCGGGCGACGCCCCGGCGCTCGCGACCGGCGACGAAGCGCCCTGGCTGGTCCGCTATGGCATGCCGCTGGCCGCGGTCGGGGTCGCCGCGATCCGGCTGGTCCACTGGCTGCGCCGCCGCACCGCGCCGATGAGCGCCGCCGCCGCGCACCGTCTGATCGGCCGGATGTTCCTCATCGCCCTGCCGATCGCCGCGCTGTGCAGCGTCTGGGCGGCATCGAGCTGGTGGTTGTCGGTCCCCGGCCAGCGCTCCTATTATCCGATGTTCGTGGTGATGGGCACGCTGACCACCGCCTTTTGCCTCGCCCCGGTGCGCGGCGCGACATTGTCGGTGATGGCGGCGGGAATCGGCCCCGTGGTCGCGCTGCTGATCGTCGCGGGCAACTGGATGGACCTGATCGCGGTCGCGATCACGCTGCTCGCCGCGGCGTTCCTCGTCCGGCTGGTGCTCGACCAGCATAGCCAGCAGGTCGAGATGCTGATGCTGCGCCGCCGGCTGCAACGCCAGGCGATGACCGACCCGCTGACCGGGCTCGCCAACCGCCGCGCGCTCCACATGGCCGCGGAAGAATTTTTCGCCGCGGGCGGTGCCGGAGCGGCGCTGGTCCTGATCGATCTCGACGGCTTCAAGCCGGTCAACGACCGCCACGGCCACGCCGCAGGCGATCTGTTGCTGATCGCGATCGGCGGGCGGCTGCGCGCGCAGGCGGGCGAAGCGGCGACCGTCGCGCGCGTCGGCGGCGACGAATTCGCGATATGGCTTCCCGGTTGCGATGCCGAAGCGCTCGATGTGCGGGCAAGCGCGCTGCTCGCGGCGCTTGCCGCGCCCTTCCCGATCGACGGCCAGCCGATTCGCATCGGTGCCAGCGCGGGACTGGCGCGTGCGCCCGACGACGGCGCCTCGCTGCTCGATCTGATGCGCAGCGCCGACGAAGCGCTCTATGCCGCCAAGCCGCAGCGCGACACCGCGCCGACCGCGACGGTCAGCCCGCTGGCGCCGCTAGCTGCGGCGACCCGGCCACGACGATCGCGAAAAGCACGCCGCTAAGCCGTGCGGAAACCGTGGGTTATCGGATAGCGGCGATCGCGCCCGAAATTGCGCGTCGACAATTTGACCCCCGGCGGCGCCTGGCGGCGCTTATATTCGGCGATCGACAGCAGCCGCTCGATCCGGACCACCGCATCGCGGTCGAAGCCATATTTCGCGACGACATCGTCGACGCTCTTTTCCTCCTCGACCAGCATGTGCAGCATCCGGTCGAGATCGGGATAGGCGGGCAGGCTGTCCTCGTCCTTCTGGTCGGGGCGCAGTTCGGCGCTCGGCGGCTTGGTTATGATGGTCTCGGGCATCACCGGGGTCACCGGGTTGCGCGACAGGCGCGGGACATTCGCGTTGCGCCATTTCGCCGCCGCGAAGACCGTCATCTTATACGCGTCCTTGAGCGGATTATACCCGCCCGCCATGTCACCATAGATCGTCGCATAACCGACGCTCATCTCGCTCTTGTTGCCCGTGGTCAGCAGCATCGGACCAAATTTGTTGCTGAGCGCCATCAGCGTAACGCCGCGAATGCGCGACTGGACATTTTCCTCAGTGGTGTCGACAGCCGCGTCGGCGAAACTGTCCGACAGCATCGTGTCGAAGGCGTCGACCGCGGGCGCGATCGATATGGTGTCGAGGCGGCAGCCGATCATCGCCGCGCAGCCCGCGGCATCGTCGAGGCTTTCCTGGCTGGTAAAGCGGCTCGGCATCATCACGCACCACACTTTGTCGGGACCGAGCGCGTCGGCGGCGATCGCTGCGCAGATCGCCGAATCGATCCCGCCCGACAGGCCGAGCACGACGCCGGGGAAGCGGTTGCGCTCGACATAGTCGCGCAGGGACAGGATCATCGCGCTGTATATGTCGGCGGGATGCGCTTCCCACTCGGCGATCGCGCCGGTGTCGCACGCCCAGCCGTCCGCGCCCTTGATCCAGTGCGTAACACGCTCCTCGGCTTCCCAGTCGGTCAGCCGGTGCGCGGTCGCGCCATCGGCATTCAACACGAAGGAGCAGCCGTCGAAGACAAGCTCGTCCTGCCCGCCGATGCGGTTGAGGAAGATCAGCGGCAGGCGGGTTTCGGCGACGCGGCCCGCGAACACCTGGCTCAACCGCCGGTCGTCCTTGTCGATCTCATAGGGGCTGCCGTTGACCGAGATCAGCAGTTCGGCGCCTTGGTCGGCGAGATGCGCCGACACCTTGGGCAGCCAACCGTCCTCGCAGATCGGCAGGCCGAGCTTGATCCCGCGCCACTCGACCGCATCGGGCAGCGGGCCAGGCGCGAAGACGCGCTTTTCGTCGAAAGTGCCGTAATTGGGCAGTTCATGCTTGCGCCGCGTCGCGACGACGCGGCCACCGTCGAGCAAAGCTACAATATTGTACAGCGCATCGCCGTCTCTTTCGACCGAGCCGACGAGCATCGCCGGGCCACCGTCGGCGGTCTCGGCGGCCAGTTCGGCGAGGATTTTTGCCGCCCGCTCGGCGAGTGCGGGCTTGAGCACCAGATCCTCGGGCGGATAGCCGATCAGCTGCAGCTCGGGATAGAGGAGCAGGTCGGCCTGCGGGTGCCGCGCGCGAACGGCACGCATCGCATCGGCGTTGGCGGCAAGGTCACCGACGACCTGCGTCATCTGGGAAAGGACGATCGAGAGCTGCTGGGTCATGCCCTGCGGTTTAGGCCGAACCGTTCCGATTTCAACCGAAGACGAGCATCCACAATGTCCGGCCCGGCGCCATGGCGAAGAAGCCGGCAGCGAGCAGCCCGAAATAGACGCCGCGCATCGTCTTGAGGTGGCGATCGATCTGGCCGCTCCGCGCGAACCAGATCGCACGCGGCAGCTGCACCAGCGTCAGCACCGAAAAGAGGTGGATCGGGCCGATGCCGCCGGTGATCGTACGGATCCAGAAGCTGTCGATCGCGGTGACGATCATCAGCAGCGCCCAGACGCGCCCGCCGATGCGGTGCGCCGCGTCGCCCTTGGCCGGACGCCACAGCAGCCAGGCGCCGAGCGGCAGCGCCGGGATCACCGTCGCGAGGTGGAGCTGGACGGCCCAGGCCGGGGTGCGATAGTCCGATGTCCCGGTGAAGGAGCGGACGAGCACCGCCGCGACGATCGCCCCCAGCACGATGAGCGCGGTGACAACGATGCGGCGCAGGTTGGCGGCGCGGGCGGGCTTGGCGGCGAGAGCGGTCATGATGAAATCCCCGTTGATCGATACGATGCCCTGTCCCTGCCACGGCGCCGTTCGCGGGCAAGCCGGGCTTCGCAAAAACGGCGGATTTCTTCGCAAAACAGGCTGCTTCGCCGATTGACGCTTCGTGAAATGGCAGACACAAGACGCGACATGGCGAAAAGATTGACGGTCGAATTGCTGGTGATGGTGGCGCTCGGGCTGCTGATCGGGCTGCTCGGCCCCTTCGGCACATTCGACGCACCGCCGGCGCAGCGGATGCTGAGCTGGGTGATCTGGCTGCTCGCCGGCTATGCGCTGTTTCGCCCGACCGGCGTGGTCGCCAGCTGGCTGTGCGAAGCCACCGGGATGCCGCGCTTTGCCGGCACTTTGCTCGCGCTCGTCGTCGCGAGCGTGCCGCTGACGCTGATCATCACGATGATGGCGATGCGCATGGATTTCGCCGCGGCGCTGCGCTGGCCGGGCTTCTGGACGATGTACCTCTATATATGGGTCGTCTCGGCGGTCGTCTCGATCGCGATGGGCGCGGTCTTCCGGCGCGATGCGGCAGCATCCGAGGCGTCCCCTGCGTTGGCGGGGCCGCCGTTGGCTGCAGCCCCTGTTCCCGGGCCCGCGCCGTCGCCACCCGAACCAGTCGCCGCCGCCTTGCTGCTGCCACCCGGTTTCGGCCCGGTGCGCGCGCTGAAGGGTGAGGATCATTATGTTCGCATCATCGGCGAAGGCCGCGAGGAGATGGTGCTGATGCGGATGCGCGACGCGATCGACCGGCTCGGCGACGCCGACGGCCTGCGTATTCACCGCAGCTGGTGGGTCGCCAGGGACGCGGTCGAAAGCGTGCGCCGCGAAGGCCGCACCGCGGTGATCGTCCTGAAAGGTGGCGACGAAGCACCGGTCGCGCGCGATATGATGCCCGCGTTGCGCGCGGCGGGGTGGCTTTAGGTCTTCCCCTTCGCGCCCCGGCTGGCTAAGGGCCGCGCATCATTCCCGCGCGAAAGGGCGTCGCACCCCATGAAACTGATCTCCGGCAACAGCAACCTGCCGCTGGCGCGCGCCATCGCCGACTATCTGGAACTGCCGCTGACCGACACCAGCGTCCGGCGCTTCGCCGACGAGGAAGTGTTCGTCGAAATCCATGAAAATGTCCGCGGCCAGGATGTCTTCGTCGTCCAGCCGACCAATTACCCCGCGAACGACAATCTGATGGAACTGTTGATCATCAACGACGCGCTGCGCCGCGCCTCGGCGAAGCGCATCACCGCGGTCGTTCCCTATTTCGGCTATGCCCGCCAGGATCGCAAACCCGGCCCGCGCACCCCGATCTCGGCCAAGCTCGTCGCCAATCTGATCACCACATCGGGCGCCGACCGGGTGCTCGCGATCGACCTGCACGCCGGGCAGATCCAGGGCTTTTTCGACATCCCGACCGACAATCTCTATGCCGCACCGGTGATGAGCGCCGACATCCAGGCGCGCTTCGCGGGCAAGAATTTGATGGTTGTGTCGCCCGATGTCGGCGGCGTGGTGCGCGCCCGCGCGCTCGCCAAACGGCTCGACAACGCCCCGCTGGCGATCGTCGACAAGCGCCGCGAGCGCGCCGGCGAATCGGAAGTCATGAACATCATCGGCGACGTGAAGGGGCGTTTCTGCATCCTGATCGATGATATCGTCGATTCGGCGGGCACCTTGTGCAACGCCGCCGCCGCGCTGAAGGCGGCGGGCGCCGAGGGTGTCGTCGCCTATTGCACCCACGGTGTGCTGTCGGGCGGCGCGGTCGCGCGCGTCGATGCGAGCGAACTCACCGAACTGGTGATCACCGATTCGATCCAGCCGACCGACGCGGTCAACGACAGCGGCAAGGTCCGCGCGCTGACCGTCGCGCCGTTGCTCGGCGAGGCGATCAAGCGCATCGCCGACGAAAGCTCGGTCAGCAGCCTGTTCGACTGAGGCGCGACCGCCGGATTGCCTTGCCCCCGCTTTGCGCCCAGACTTGGCGCGAGGAAGGCACGACATGGGGCACGGCGATGACAAATTCCTGAACGGCGGTCATCGCGCCGGAAAAGGCTCTTGCGACGCATGTTGACGTCGCTGGTTTTCGCGACCGGAAGCTTTGCGTTGCTGGCACTGGCGCTTTGGGCGGCGTTCCCGCTGCCCTCGCTTGATGGCCGGCGGAGCAGCCAGGCGGTCTCCGATCCGACCGCGGCCGTTGCGGCGGCGATCGCCCCGGTGTCGGCGCGGCACCCGGGACAAAGCGGCATCTATCTGCTCCCCGATGCGCTCGACGCCTTTGCCGCGCGGGTCGAGATGATCCGCGCCGCCGAACGGTCGGTCGACCTGCAATATTATATTTGGAACAACGACCTGTCGGGGCGGATTCTACTCGCCGAACTGGTCAGGGCGGCCGACCGCGGCGTCCACGTCCGCCTGCTGATCGATGATAACACCACGGCCGGACTCGACCCGATGCTGGCCGGCGCGAACGCCCATCCGCGTATCGAGGTGCGGTTGTTCAATCCGCTGACCCTGCGGTCGGTCCGCGCGGCCAATTACCTCTTCGCCTTTCCACGTCTCAACCGGCGGATGCACAACAAGTCGCTGACCATCGACGGCGCGGTAACGATCGTCGGCGGACGCAATGTCGGCGACGAATATTTCGGCGCCGAACAGGACGGCCTGTTCATCGACATGGACGCGCTGGCGATCGGCGCGGTGCTGCCCGAGGTGTCGGCGCAATTCGACCGCTATTGGAACAGCCGGTCGGCTTATCCGGCCGAATTGCTGATCGCCGCCGATGGCGGCGAGCCGATGCCGGCGCTGCGCGACCCACCTGAATCGGACAGCGAACGCGGACGGCAGTATCGCGCGGCCATCGCGGCGACCGCCTTCATTCGGGATGCGATGACCCAGACGCTGAACTGGCAATGGACCGAGGTCCGGCTGTTCAGCGACGATCCGGCAAAGGCGCTCGGGGCCGAACCGCCCGAATCGCTGCTGATCAACCGGTTGAAACCGGTGATCGCCGGCGCGCAGGGCAGCTTCGACCTGGTTTCGGGCTATTTCGTGCCGGCCGGCTCGGGTACCGACCTGCTCACCGGCCTCGCCCGGCGCAAGGTCGATATGCTCGTCGTGACCAACAGCTTTGCGGTTACCGACGTCCCGCTGGTCCACGCCGGCTATGTCAAGAAGCGCATGCCCCTGCTCGAAGCCGGTGTTCGGTTGTTCGAGGTCCGGCCCGGTCCCAAAGGACATGCCGAAGAAAGCCCCCACAGCGCGACCCGCTTTAGCGGCGGCGGCGAAAGCCTGCACGCCAAGACCTTCGTCGTCGATCGCCGGCTGCTGTTCGTCGGTTCGTTCAATTTCGATCCGCGGTCGGCCGAACTCAATTGCGAAATGGGCTTCCTGATCGACAGCCCCTATCTGTCCGGGCTGGTCGCCGACGGGCTGCGAGCACGCCTGCCCGATCACAGCTACGCCGTGACGCTGTCGCCGGAAGGCACATTGCAATGGGGCATATCCACCGACGGGCGGCAAAGCATCCTGGCCACCGAACCGGGAACCACGGCGTGGAACCGCACCGGCGTGTGGCTGCTGTCGCACCTGCCGATCGACTGGCTGCTCTAGCCTCGCACCGGCAGGCATGGCATTGGCCGTTGATTGCCACTCCATTGGAGCCCCCATGCGCGCCGAAGACATCGCCCTCGCCAACCGCCTCGCCGACGCTGCCGGCGCCGCGATCCGCCCGCTGTTCCGTTCCGCCTATCAGCATGAGGCCAAGGCCGACGCATCGCCCGTCACCGAGGCCGACCGCACGGCCGAGACCGCAATGCGCCGTCTGCTCGACGCCGAAGCGCCGCGCGATGGCATCATCGGCGAGGAATATGGCGCCGAGCGTCCCGGCGCATCGCGCCAGTGGGTGCTCGACCCGATCGACGGCACCGTCAGCTTCATGGCCGGCCGCCCGATCTTCGGCACGCTGATCGCACTGCTGCAAGACGGCTGGCCGGTCCTGGGCATCATCGACCAGCCGGTCGCGGGCGAACGCTGGGTGGGGGCAATGGGACAGCCGACCCTGTTCAACGGCAAACCAGCGCGCACGCGCAGCTGCCGCAACCTGTCCGACGCGGTGCTCGCGACGACGGGCCCGCAATATTTCAGCGACCATGACGGCGAGCATTTCATGGCGCTGGCGGCGCAGACCGCGCACAAGCGCATGGTCTTTGGCGGCGACTGCTACAACTACGGGCTGCTGAGCAGCGGCCATATCGATCTGGTGGTCGAGGCCGGGTTGAAGCTTCACGACTTTGCCGCGCTGGTCCCCGTCGTCGAGGGCGCAGGCGGGACGATGTGCGACTGGAACGGAGACCCGCTCCACAGCGAGAGCGAGGGCCGTGTCATCGCGCTTGGCGATCCGGCGCGGCTCGAGGATGTGGTCGAGGGACTCGCCTGCCACCATTGAGGCGAGCGGTCATCGCCTTCGAAGGCCGTTAGCATTGCGAACGCAATGTCGCTTTACTCCCTCGCCAAAACGGCTAATCGCCCCCGCGACGCTGAACCCAGCGTCTTCTAAACAGGGGGTACTTCGTGAAAAATATGATTGTGGCTGCGATCCTCGCGGCCGGTTTTGCTTCTCCCGCGCTCGCGCAGGAAGACGATGCAGGCAATGCCAAGGCGGGTTTCCGTATCGAAGCGCGCGCCGTCTATGAAACGCCGACGGTCAGCAGCATCGCCCAGAACAACGATGTCTACAAGGTCGGCAGCGCGGTCGCGTGGGGCGGCGAAGCGGGCTTCGACGTCGCCGTCGGCTCGTCGTTCGTGGTTGGCCCCTATGTCACCTTCGAAAAATCGTCGGTCGAGGCCAGCGACGGCATCGACACGCTGAAGGTCAAGGACAATCTCGGCGCCGGCCTGCACCTCGGCTATGCGATCGGGTCGAAGGGCCAGATCTATGGCAAGGTCGGCTATGCCAAGCTGCGCGTCGAAGCGCAGAGCGGCGCGCTGCGCGCCACCGAGAGCGGCTCGGGTTTCCAGGGCGCGGTCGGCTATGAACATGGTTTCGGCGAGCAATTCTATGGCCGCGTCGAATTCGGCTATGGCGACAATGGCCGCATCGGCGGCATCAATTTCCAGCGTCGCCACGCCGGCGTCGCGCTCGGCGTCCGCTTCTGAGCATGGCGGGACGGAACGGGGCGCCGGAAACGGCGGCCCGTTCTTTCCTGGGAATGGACCGCAAGGCTTGCATTTCCGGGCGAATCCTTTTAGGCGCGCCGCTTCCGATTGTAACGGCTGGCTGAAAGGGCTGCCATGCCGCTACGCAAACGGACTTCCAAAGGAGACCAAAATGCCCAAGCTGAAGACCAAGAGCGGTGTGAAGAAGCGCTTCAAATTCACCGCCTCGGGCAAGGTGAAGCACGGCGTCGCCGGCAAGCGCCACCGCCTGATCAACCACAATGCCAAATATATCCGCACCAACCGCGGCACCAGCGTGCTGAGCGATTCGGATGTGGCCCATGTGCGCCTCTGGGCGCCCTATGGCCTGAAGTAAGGAGCGCTAAGCCATGTCACGCATCAAACGCGGCGTCACCACGCGCGCCAAGCACAAACGCGTATTGGAACAGGCGAAGGGCTATTACGGCCGTCGCAAGAACACCATTCGCGTTGCCAAGCAGGCGGTCGAAAAGGCCGGCCAATACGCTTATCGCGACCGTAAGGTCAAAAAGCGGAACTTCCGCGCCCTGTGGATCCAGCGTATCAACGCCGCGGTTCGCGCCGAAGGCCTGACCTATTCGCAGTTCATGCACGGCGTGAAGCTGGCGGGTGTCGACCTCGACCGCAAGGTCATGGCCGACCTGGCGATGAACGAAGGCGGCGTGTTCGCCGCGATCATCGCGCAGGCGAAGGCGGCACTGCCCAAGGCGGCCTGAGCCCCGGGCATCATCGCGACAAAGACATAAGGGCGGTCCCGTGAGGGGCCGCCCTTTTTCGTGCCCGCACCATTTGCCGGCGGGCCGCCACAAACAGAAACGGCGCGAAGGTTGCCCCTCGCGCCGTTCCGACGATGATCGTAAACGACGCACCGCCCCCCTCCCTCCGAACCGAAAAGCCGTGGGTCGCAGAAAGCCGCCGGCCGGTGGAAGATGTTCCTTGCCGCGACATATGCGGTCGCGCGCCGCGGAAGAATTGTAAAAACCCGACAAAGGAATCGCTTAGCCTGTTGTTTTTTTTCGCATAGGTGCGAAGGGTGCGGCGTCATGACGGATGAGACCAGTCATTCGGGGCAAGGCACCGACGTGCGCGTGGCGACGCGCTTTTTTCCCGTGTCCGCGGCGCTTCGGCCCTATTCGAGCATCATTTATCTGACCGAGGTCGAGGCGCCGGCGGGTGTGCGCATCGAGGATTATCTGCACCCCGAATGGGCGAACATGCGCTTCATAGAGGGCGACACGACGTTGAGCGCGATCGGGAACGATCCGGTGGTGCCTGCACCGAATTTCAACGTCACCGGTCCGACCAGCAAGGCGACCTATTTCTCGGTCGGCAGCATGCGCACCTGGGGGATCGGCATCCTGCCGGCGGGCTGGGCGAAATTCTTTGCGATTCCGGCCGAGGAGATGGCCGACCGCTTCGTCGATGGCGCCGCGCACCCCGCCTTTGCCGCGCTCGCCCCGCTGGCCGGAAAATTGCGGCAGGCCAACGACGTCGAAGCCGCGGCGCAGGCGATCGACGATCATTTCACCGGCCTGCTGGACGGTGCGCCGCGCGACGACCCGGCGATCCTTGCCGCGCACGGCGCGCTGATCGACGACGATCTCGGCAGCGTCGCCGAACTGGCCGACAAGCTCGGCCTGTCTGAACGCTCGGTCGAGCGGCTGAGCCGCCGCGCTTTCGGTTTCCCGCCCAAATTGCTGCTACGCCGCCAGCGCTTCCTGCGCAGCCTCGCGCGCTTCATGCTCGACCCGTCGATGGCGTGGATCGATACGCTCGATTATCATTATTACGACCAGGCGCAGTTCACGCGCGATTTCCAACGCTTCATGGGGATGAGTCCACGCGCCTATGCCGCGCGCCCCAAGCCGATCCTCGGTGCCGCCGCCCGCGCGCGCGCCGCCGCGATCGGAGCCGCCGTACAGGGGCTGCACAAGCCCGGAAACTAGCCGGAACCGGCCCTTCGGGGTTGACCCGCGCCGCCCGTTCGGTGCAAGCGGCGCCGCAGTAAAGCGCGGCATTTCCGCCGCCGCAGGACAAACGACCATGAGCGATTACCAGGCTATGCAGGCCGAGCTGACCGGCGCGATCGAGGCCGCGACCGATGTGGGCGCGCTCGAGGCGCTGCGCGTCGCCGCGCTCGGCAAGGCGGGCAGCGTCACCGGCCTGCTCAAGACGCTCGGCGGCATGACCCCCGAGGAGCGCCAGACGGTCGGCCCGCAGATCCACATGCTGCGCGAGGCGCTGACCGCCGCGCTCGCCGCGCGCAAGGACGCGCTCGAAGGTGCGGCGCTCGAAACGAAGCTCGCGAACGAACGCCTCGACATGACGCTTCCCGCCGGCGCTGCCGCGCGCGGCAGCGTGCATCCGGTGAGCCAGGTGATGGACGAGCTTGCCGAAATCTTCGCCGACATGGGCTTCGCGGTCGCGACCGGGCCCGAGATCGAGGACGACTGGCACAATTTCACCGCGCTCAACATTCCTGAGACGCATCCGGCGCGGGCGATGCACGATACCTTCTATTTTCCGGAAGTTGGCGAAGGTGCCGCGCAGCGGATGTTGCTGCGGACGCATACGTCGCCGGTGCAGATCCGCACGATGATGGAAAAAGAGCCTCCGATCAGGATCATAGCCCCCGGGCGCGTCTATCGCAGCGACAGCGACGCGACGCACACCCCGATGTTCCACCAGGTCGAAGGTCTCGTCATCGACCGCGGCATCCATATGGGGCACCTCAAATGGACGCTCGAGACCTTCCTCAAGGCCTATTTCGAGCGTGACGACATCGTGCTGCGGCTGCGCCCGAGCTATTTCCCCTTCACCGAACCCTCGGCCGAGGTCGATGTCGGCTATAAACAGGAAAAGGGCCGCCGCATCGTCGGCGGCAACGGCGACGACGACGGCCATGCGTGGATGGAGCTGCTCGGCAGCGGCATGGTCAACCGCCGCGTGATCGCGAACTGCGGGCTCGATCCCGACGTGTGGCAGGGCTTCGCCTTCGGGGTTGGGGTCGACCGGCTCGCGATGCTCAAATATGGCATGGACGACCTGCGCGCCTTCTTCGACGGCGACCTGCGCTGGCTGTCGCACTACGGGTTCGGCGCACTGTCGGTCCCGACGCTCAGCGGGGGGATTTCGGCATGAAGATCACCCTCGACTGGCTGAAGGTCCATCTCGAAACCTCGGCGACCGTCGCCGATGTCGTCGCGACGCTCAACCGCATCGGCCATGAGGTCGAAGGTATCGAGAATCCGGCCGAGAAGCTGACCGGTTTCCGCGTCGCACGTGTGCTGACCGCCGAGAAACATCCGCAGGCCGACAAATTGCAGGTGCTGACCGTCGAGGCTGGCCCCGACATCAACGGCGGCGCGCCGCTGACCGTCGTGTGCGGCGCCCCCAATGCGCGCGCGGGGCTCGTCGGCGTGCTCGGCCTGCCCGGCGCGGTGGTGCCCGCGAACGGCATGGAATTGAAGGTCGCCGCGGTGCGCGGGGTCGAATCGAACGGCATGATGTGCTCGACGCGCGAACTCGAACTCGGCGACGATCATGACGGGATCATCGAATTGCCCGCCGACGCCCCCATCGGCACGTCCTTCGCCGATTACAGCGGCGCGGGCGAGCCGGTGATCGACATTTCGATCACCCCCAACCGGCAGGATTGCATGGGGGTGCGCGGCATCGCGCGCGACCTCGCAGCCGCCGGGCTGGGCACGCTGAGGCCGCTCGACGTGCCAGTCATTGCGGGCGCGGGCGCCATCGCGACGCCGATCGCGACGAACGACGCGGAAGGCTGTCCCGCTTTCTATGGTCGCACCATCGCCGGCGTCGACAACCGCGTCGCCACCCCCGAATGGATGCGCCGCCGCTTGGAAGCGGTCGGCCAGCGCTCGATCTCGGCGCTCGTCGACATCACCAACTATGTGATGCTCGATCTCGGCCGCCCGAGCCATGTCTATGACCGCGCGCAGCTCAGCGGCGGGCTGACCGCGCGCCGCGCGAAGCCAGGCGAGACCGTCACCGCCTTGAACGGCAAGGACTATACGCTGACCGACACGATGACGGTGATCGCCGACGACAGCGGCGTCCACGACATCGCGGGCATCATGGGCGGCGAGCATAGCGGGTGCAGCGAGACGACGACCGACGTACTGCTGGAGATCGCGTACTTCACCCCCGAACGTATCGCGCTGACCGGGCAGGCGCTCGGGCTGACCAGCGACGCGCGCAGCCGGTTCGAGCGCGGGGTCGATCCCGCCTTCCTCGACGATGCGACCGCGATCGTCACCGGCCATATCCTCGCGATCTGCGGCGGCACCCCGTCGGAAGTGACGCGCGCGGGCACCCCGCCCGCGGCCGAAAAGACGGTCGAGTACGACCCCGCGCTGTCGGCGACGCTCGGCGGCATCGCGATCGAACCCGCGACACAGCGCGCGATCCTCGAATCGCTGGGTTTCGGCGTGACCGAAGGCACGCCCTGGCGCATCGCGGTGCCGAGCTGGCGCCGCGACGTCGACGCCGCGCCCGACATCGTCGAAGAGGTCACGCGTATCACCGGGTTCGACGCGGTCGAATCGGTCGCGCTGCCGCGTGTCGATGGCGTCGCCAAGCCGACCGCGACCGCCGAGCAGTTGCTCGAACGCCGGCTGCGCCGCGCTGCGGCGGCGGCGGGCTATCATGAGGCGGTAACGTGGAGCTTCGTGTCCGACCGCGAGGCCGCGCCCTTCGGCGGCGGCGCGTGGAGCCTCGCCAATCCGATCAGCGAAGAGCTCAAGGTCATGCGTCCGTCGCTGCTGCCCGGGCTGCTCGCCGCGGCGGCGCGCAACCAGAATCGCGGCGCCGACAGCATCCGGTTGTTCGAGATCGGGCGCCGTTACCTGAGCGATGCCGAGCACCCGACCCTGTGCATCGTGATGGCGGGCAACCGCGGCGAGCGCGGCTGGCGGGCGGGCAAGGCGCAGCCCTTCGACGCCTATGACGCCAAGGCCGCGGCGCTGGCTTTGCTCGACGCCGCCGGCGCGCCGACCGACCGGTTGCAGGTGATGGAGCCCGTCGCCGAGGCCGGCATCTGGCACCCCGGACAGGCCGCGACCCTGCGCCTCGGCCCCAAGGCGGTGCTCGCCGAGTTCGGCGCGCTCCATCCGTCGCTGGCGCGGCATTATGACGTCGACGGCGCGGTGATGGCGGTACAGATCTTCCTCGACGCGATCCCCGCCAAGCGCGCGAGCGGCCCGGCGCGCAGCGCCTTCACCCCGCCCGCGCTGCAGCCGGTGCGCCGCGACTTCGCCTTCCTCGCGCCCGACACGCTGGCGGCGGGCGACCTCGTCCGCGCGGTCAAGGGCGCCGACAAGGCGGTCATCACCGACGCACGCCTGTTCGACCGGTTCGCCGGGCAGGGCGTGCCCGAGGGGCAGGTCAGCCTGGCGGTCGAAGTCGTGCTGCAACCGGCCGAGAAAAGCTTCACCGAAGCCGAGTTGAAGGCGATTGCCGACAAGGTGGTGGCTGCGGCAGCGAAGCTCGGGGCGGTGCTGCGGGGGTGAGCCCCGGTTCGGCCCGGAGCGGCGGCGCGTTGCACGCCCGGCCGGCAGGGCCGGGACGATAACCGCCGCGGCGAAACGGCCGCCGAAGGGCCGCCTGCTCGCCGTGAGCCTAGGTGCGGCGGCTTGGGTCGTCGCGACGCTGGTCGGTGCCGTTCAGGGGCAATTGTTCGCCGCCTATCACGGCCGACCGCAGGACTGGTGGCCGACGCTCGGTTATACCGCCGCCGTTTTTTCGGTGTGGGCCTTGTTGACGCCGCTTGTGCTGAAGGCGGCAGACGCCGTCCATGCGGCGCGGCTACCGCGCGTGGCGGCGGCCGCGCTATGGATCCTGGGATATCCGCTGTTCGCCGCACTGCATGTGATGATCTTCGTGCTGCTGTTCTGGCCGATCTATGGCGCGCAGGCCCCCACGGCGTTCGCGATGGCGCAGCCCGTGCTGCTGGCGAATCTCGACAAGGCCGCCTTTGCCTATGTCGCGCTGGTTGCGGTCGCCCATTGGCGCCGCCAGTTTCGCGCGCGGAGCGAGGCCGCGCCGTCCGCCGAGGCCGCCCCGGCCGGGGAGGAGGGGTTGTGGATCCGCGTGTCGGGGGGCTCGCACTTCCTGCGCTTTGACGAAATCGACTGGATCGCCGCTGCCGGAGACTATGCCGAGGTGCACGCCGGTGGGCGGCGCTTGTTGACCGATCGGTCGCTGACCGCGTTGGCCGCCGAGCTTCCCGAGGCCGCCTTTGCCCGCATCCATCGCAGCGCGATCATCGACCGCGTGCGCGAAGTGCAGCGTCTTGGCCGCGGCGATGCCAAGCTGTTGCTGCGCTCCGGCAAAACGCTGCGCCTCAGCCGGCGCTATCGCGACAGGATTGCCGCCCGGCTATCCTTCTGAACCCGCTCGGCGAAGCGGCGGTCCCGCTCACCGATCCGCGCTCGCCCGATCACTGCCCTTCGTCGACACCCGGCGGTGACGACAAGGACGAGGGTCACCACCATGCGTATCGCATCATTTCATTTCCTGTTCGCCGCGCTGTTGCTGGCGGCCGCAACGCCCCGCGCCGATGCCGCGACGGTCGACGACGGGGTGCTGGTCATCGGGGCGCTCCACGATCTCCACGACAGCGAGCCGGCGTTCGGTTATGACCAGTTGCGCGCCGCGATCCTGGCCTTTGCGCCCGACGTCCTGGTGATCGAGGTCCGGCCCGACGAACTGGCCGAACGCAAGGCGACGCCCGGCCGCCCTGAATATCCAGCCGTCGTCTGGCCGTTGCTGGCGCATATGGAGGTCGAGTCGATCGCGATGGAGCCGGGCGGCGAGATGTTCGAGACTATAGCGGGGGAAGCGGGCGCGGCCTTTGCGGCGCTGAAGCAGCGCGATCCCGATGGCGCCGCGGCGCTGTCGCGCCTCGATTCCGACATCGAGCAGATTCTGCTGCGCTATTGGCAGAATGCCGGGCAGGTGCAGGATGCAACGACGGCTTCGCTGGCAGGCAGCGTGCAGGCGGCGCAATTTGTGCTGGTCGGCCCCGCCTTCGCCGCCGCCCAGTCGCGCTGGGATAAGCATATGGCGGACCAGACGCGGCAGGCGGTGCGAAACAATCCAGGCAAGAAAATGATGGTCATCGGAAGTTACAGGAATCGGGCAATGCTCGAGGCGGCGGTGCGCGAGATCGCTCCGCGACGCGTCCTCGACGCATCGGACTGGATCGGACGGCTGAACCCCGCGAAAACGGTCGGCGACCAAATCGGGAAATGACCCCATCCCCAGGCAGGAGCAGGATGATGAAGCGTTGGTATCAGGGAAGCTGTCACTGCGGCACGGTGACGTTCAAGGTTCATATGGATGTCGCGGCCGGCACCGGCAAATGCAACTGCAGCTTTTGCTGGAAGCAGCGGAACTGGAATGTCGGCGGGCTGAAGCCCGAGGCCTTCGAGCTGCTGACCGGCGAAGAGGCGCTGACCAGCTACGGCCGCGAAAGCGAGGCCTTTTCGATCTCGCACAAATTCTGTTCGCGGTGCGGGACACAAACGCATGGCGGCGGCTATCTGGAGGAACTGGGCGGTGCGTTCGTCTCGGTACGCGTCGCGGCGATCAACGACCTGCCCGTCGAGGATCTGGTGACCGCGCCGGTGACCTACAGCGACGGCCTCCACGACAATTGGTGGAATGCGCCCGACGAGATTCGCCACCTTTGATGGGGCGCCGCACGCCACCCCCAGCCAATCCCTTCCTTCGGCGAGCCATATCCATGCGTTTCCTGTTCCTCCTGCTCATGCTGGCGTTGTGGCCGGCCGGCGGCGCCGATGCGCAAGATGTTCCGCCGCTCCCGCAAACCGAGGTTGTCATTCTGGGCGTCGATCACAGCGCGCAGTTGATCAACCGCCGCCAGCAACCGGGCGCGGTCCGGGCTTTCGTCGATGCGATAGGCCCGGCCGCGATCTGCATCGAACGCGCTCCCGACCGCTTTGCGCGCAACGATCATTATGAATTCACTTATGAGATTCAGGACCTGCTCGTTCCGTTGGCGCGCGAACGCGGCCTTCCGCTGTGCCCCTTCGACTGGCTGCCGAGTGCGGAGGATAGCGCGCTGGGCCTTGGCATCGCCGACCTCGAGGCGGTTCCCCTCCTCCGCCGCGAGGCCGGTTTTCAGGGGTTCCTGACCTTCCCCGACCCGCGATCGCGCACGCACGGCCTGTTTTTTGCCGATGCGCCCGAAGAGGGCGTCCGCCACCGCGCCTTTTATGCGGATTATCCCGACCGGGCGGCGCGCGATTTTCCCCGTCGCCTCTTCTTATACCGGACCTTCATGCAGGCGCAGCGGATCGCCGCCGCAGCGCGCGCTTATCCGGGCCAACGGATGCTCGTGGTCGTCGGCGCGATGCACAAGGCCGATATCGAGCAGATATTGGCGGGCGATCCCGCGATCCGCACCGTGCAACCTTCGGCGATCGCGGCTGAGCCCGATGCGGCCGCCATGGCCCGCTTCACGCGGATGGTGGATCTGGCGGCGATCGCGACGTTCAACCTGCTCGGCACCGGATGGCGCGACCCGCATCTGGACCGCGCGTGGATGGCCGAGGTCGTCAGCGAACTCGAGCGGCGAAGTCCGGGTGCCGAGAGCGCCTTGCTCGCGGCGCGGCTGGCGGAGCGCGAAGGCGCGCGCCCGCGCGCGATGCTCGCGCGCTACCTGGTGATCGCGCGGCGCGCCGACGCCGGATACTTCACCTGGACGGGCGTGAAGGACCGCTCGCGGATCGATTCCTTCTTCGACCCCTTCGGAAATCTGCCGGTCGCCGACCGCGCGCTGCTCGAAGCGGCGCGAATCCACATCGACCTTGGCGAACGGTCGAAAGCCATGGCGATACGCCGCCGGCTTGCCGCATCGCTCGGCAGCGATTTCAAGCGGCTGCAGTTCGACGGATATTGGGCGCGATATGTCGAGCGCGCGGCGTTTAGGCCGGTCACGTAAATGGTGTCGACCGCATGTTCGCCATAGGTGGCGACAGGCGCATCTCCCATCGCGGTTAACCTGCTTCGAACGATTGCCATCCTAAAGTCCGGCCATGCGCTTGGCGACAATCACCAACTGGGCCTATGGCGCGACCGTCCTGCTGACGATCGTGTCGAGCACGACGATGATCTTTGCGTCGAACGCGCAGGAGCGCGAGCGCGAGGCGGTCGAGCAACGCTATCGGCTCGACCGGGCCACCGGCACGCTGGGCGACGAAATCTATCGGTTGAGCGACCGCGCACGGCAATATGTCAACACGGGCGATCCGACCTATCTGGCCGGCTATCGCAGCGAGGTGGCCGCGCTGGCGAGCGTCGAGCAGCGGATTCGTCACATCGGCGACGCCGGGGCGTCGGCGAGCGAGCTCGATGCGCTGAAAAAGGCGATCGCGCTCGCCGATACGCTGCACGACGAACAGGAAACCGCACTGGCGGCGCAGGAGCGCGGCGATGCCGCGACCGCGCGGCAGGTTTTGTTCGGCCCCGAATATGAGCGGCAGCTCGACCGGTCGGAGCTGGAGGTCCAGCGGTTCCAGGACCAGCTCGACAGCCGCATCGAGGAACGGGTCGCCGACGCGACCGACGTGTCGATCCTGTGGAAGCGGATTTCGGAGGTCGTGCTGGCGCTGACCGCGCTGCTCGTCCTGTGCGTGCTCTATTTCGTCTTCAAACGCCGCGTGCTGCACCCGGTCGTCAGGCTGAGCGACGTCGTCAACCGGCTGGCGGTGCAGGATTTCGCCGCCGAACCGCCTACGGTCGAACATATCGACGAAATCGGCGACATGGCGCAGGCGATCCGCCTGTTTCGCGAAAACGGCATCGAACGCCAGCGGCTCGAGGTCGAGCGCGACGCCGACCGGTCGATGCGCGACCTGTTGTCGCGGATGACCCAGCGCATGCAGGGAAGCGACACGCTGCACGACCTGAAAGAGGTCGTCCGGCGCTTCATTCCCGAGATCGTCCCCGACCTTCCGGGACGGCTCTATCTGCTCGACCAGCAGAGCAAGCTGGTGGTCGAGGCGTGCAGCTGGCTGGGCCCGGTGCGATCGAGCGCGCAGTTTTCGGCGACGTCTTGCTGGGCGCTGCGGCGCGGCCTGCGTCATCGCCCGGCGGGCGACCATGTCGACGTGCCGTGCGACCACATCGACTGGAACGCCGAGGCGCCGGTCGACAGCCTGTGCCTGCCGCTGATGGCGCAGCGCGAGACGCTGGGCTTGCTCTATTTCGAAATGCCCGCGGGCGCGGCGAACCGCGGCGCGGCGCAGCTGATCTATTTCGACATGCTTGCCGAGAATATCGGCCTCGCCATTGCCAATCTGCAGCTGCGCGATTCGCTGCGCGAAATGGCGATGGCCGACCCGCTGACCGGGCTCGCCAACCGCCGGCAGCTGGGCCATGTGCTGGAAACGCAGATCGCGCAGGCCGTGCGCGACGGCGAGCCGCTGAGCTGCCTGATGATCGACGTCGACCATTTCAAGCGCTTCAACGACGTCCATGGCCATGAGGCGGGCGACGCGGTGCTGCGCGCGGTCGGTCGGGTGCTGGCCAATGTCACGCGCGAGCCGGAGTTCGCCTTTCGCTATGGCGGCGAAGAGTTTCTGTTGCTGTTGCCCTCGCTGTCGCCCGAACAGGCGGCGGAGCGCGCGCAGGACATCCGCGACCGCATCGCGACGATCGAACTCGCGCATGCCGGCGGCGAGCCGGGCGGCCTGTCGGTGTCGATCGGCCTGGCGGTGGCGCCACTGCATTGCGATTTTTCGCGCCTGATTCCGACCGCCGATGCCGCGCTGCTCCGCGCCAAGGCGCTGGGGCGCGACCGGGTGGAAGTGGCGCAGGTCCGCAAGGCCGCGGCGCTCTAGGCCGCGACCGCTTCCTCGCTGCCGCTTCCCGCGGCTTCGAGCAGGCGTTTCTCGAGCGACTTCACCCGCGCCGCGCTGTCGATCTTGTCGCCGATCAGGTCGGTCACGTAAAAGGTATCGACCGCGCGTTCGCCATAGGTCGCGACATGCGCGCTGTGCACCGTCACCTTCGACTGGAAGAGCGCATAGGCGAGCTGGTTGAGCAGCGCGGGACGGTCCTGCGCATTGACCTCGATCACGGTGAAGCGGTTCGACGCCTTATTGTCGACGAAGACATTGGGGGCGATGCGGAACGCCTCGGCGCGGGCGCGGGGGAGCGCGCGGGCTTCGAGTTTGGGCAATAATTTGTGGCGGTTGGCGAGCGCATCCTCGATCGCGCGGGTCAGCCGGTCGATCTGCCCCGCCTCGGCAAAGGGGCGGCCGAGCGGGTCCTGGACGAGGAAATTGTCGAGCGCGAGGCCGTCGCGGGTGGTGTGGATACGCGCGTCGATGATGTTGCCGCCGGCGAGGTGGATGCCCCCCGCGATGCGATAGAAGAGCCCCGGATGGTCGGCGGCGAGCACCATCACCAGCGTCGCGCCGCGATCCTGATCGGGCACCGCGGCGATGTGCAGCGGGGTATCGCCCGCCTGCTGCATATGGCGCAAGTTGGCGGCGATGACCTCGACCGGTTCGGCGATCCAGTAACTTTCGGGGAGGCGCTTCGCGAGCCGGGCAAAGCTCTTCTCGTCGAGACCGAGCAGCGCCTGCGCATCCTCTTTCTTGTTCGCGATCCGCTGTTCGCGACCCTTTTGCTTGTGGCCGAGGCGCAGCACTTCCTCGGCGGCGTCGAACAGCTCGGTGAGCAATTGCCGTTTCCAGCTGTTCCACACCCCCGGGCCGACCGCGCGGATGTCGACGACGGTGAGCACGAGGAGCAGGCGCAGGCGTTCGGGGCTTTGCACCTGCCCCGCGAAATCGAGGATCGTCTTGAAATCGGCGAGGTCGCGCTTGAACGCGGTCGCCGACATCAGCAGGTGATGACGCACGAGCCACGAGACGGTCTCGGTCTCCGCCTCGCTGAGCCCCAGCCGCGGGCAGACGCGCAGCGCGAGTTCGGCGCCCAGTACGCTATGGTCGCCGCCGCGCCCCTTGGCGATGTCGTGGAGCAGCACCGCGACATAGATGGTCCGGCGCGAATGGATCTGGTCCATGATCGCGGTCGACAGCGGATGGTCGTCGCCGAGCCGGTTCTGCTCGATGTCGGCGAGCAGCCCGATCGCACGGATCGTATGTTCGTCGACGGTGTAGTGATGATACATGTCGAACTGCATCTGCGCGACGACGCGGCCGAAGTCGGGCACGAAGCGGCCGAACACCCCCGCCTCGTTCATCCAGCGCAGCACCGTTTCGGGATCGTGCGGGGACGTCAGCACGTCGAGGAACAGCGCGTTGGCGCGCGCGATGCGCCGCACCCCGCGCGCGTCGATCAGCTTGGCATCGTGGCGCGCCTGGCGCATCGCCTGCGGGTGGATTTCGAGGCCATATTTGTCGGCGAGCGCGAAGATTTCGATCAGGCGCACCGGGTCGGCCTGAAAGAAATCGTCCGTCGGCAGCGCGAGGCGGCCGCGGTCGAGCACGAAGCCGTTGAGCCGGCCCGGGCGGCGGCGGATCGTCGGCAGGAAGCGCCGCCCACGCGCCGCGAGCTGGTCGTCGAGATGGGCGAGAAAGGTGCCGGTGACGTCGCCGACGCTTTTCGCGTGGATGAAATAGAGCTGCATGAAGCGCTCGACCGCGCTCTTGCCCGGGCGCTCGGCGAAATGCATGCGGCGCGCGATTTCGGGCTGGAAGTCGAAGGTCAGCCGGTCCTCGGCGCGCCCCGCGAGCGTGTGAAGGTGGCAGCGCACCGCGAGCAGGAAATTTTCGGCGCGCGCGAATTGCCGAAGCTCGCGGGTCGAGAGCAACCCGGCGTCGACGAGTTCGGGGACGGTGCGGACGCGGTGGATGAACTTGCCGATCCAGAACAAGGTGTGGAGATCGCGCAGCCCCCCCTTTCCTTCCTTCACATTGGGTTCGACGACATAGCGCGAATCGCCCATGCGCTTGTGCCGCTCGTCGCGCTCGGCGAGCTTTTCGGCCACGAAGCTGCGCGCGTTGCCCGCGACGACCTCGGCATCGAAACGCGCCGAGGCCTGATCGTAAAGATCGCGGTCGCCCCAGATGAAGCGCCCTTCGAGCAACGCGGTGCGGATCGTGAGATCGTCCTTCGCCGCGCGCACCATCTCGTCGATCGAGCGCGACGAATGGCCGACCTTCAGCCCCAAGTCCCAGAGCGTGTAGAGCTGCGCCTCGATCACCTGTTCGGTCCAGCTCGTCTGCTTGAACGGGGTGAGGAAGCCGATGTCGATGTCGCTGTACGGCGCCATTTCGGCGCGGCCATAACCGCCGACCGCGATGATCGTGATGCGCTCGCCCGCTGAACGATTGCCCGCGGGATAGAGATGATCGACGGTGAAATCATAAGACAGGCGGATGATCTGGTCGATCAGGAAGGCGGTCGCGCTGGCGGCGAGGCGGCCCGACGAGGGTGCTTCGAGCAGGCGGCGAGCGATTTCGGCGCGCCCTTCCTCGAGCGCGACCTTGAGCAGGTCGACGAGCGCGCGGCGACGCTTGCCGGTATCGCCGGTCTCGGCGGCGACGGCCTCGAGCCGCTCGGCGAGCACGCGGCGGTCGATGATCGCGCGGCGGCCGTCGAGATGCGCGAAGATGTCGCTCATGCCTCGCCCCCGGTCGCCTTGAGCCGGTAGAGCGCGTCGAGCGCCTCGCGCGGGGTGAGCGCGTCGGGATCGATGCTTGCGAGCGCCTCGCGCAGCGCATCCTTCACCGGCGCGGGTTCAGCGGCAAGCGTCGCGGCGAACAGCGGCAGGTCGTCGAGCCCCGCCGCGAGGCCGCCGGTCTTTTCGCGTCCGGCTTCAAGCTTCGCGAGCACCGCTTCGGCGCGCTTCACCACCTTGGGCGAGACGCCGGCGAGGCGGGCGACCGCGAGGCCGTAGCTGCGGTCGGCGGGGCCGTCGGCGAGCTCGTGGAGGAGGACAAGGTCGCCCTGCCACTCGCGGGCGCGGACATGGTGAAGCGAGAGCGCGTCGAGGCTTTCGGCGAGGCGGGTGAGCTCGTGATAATGGGTCGCGAACAGGCAGCGGCACTTATTCACTTCGTGGACGGCTTCGACCACCGCCCAGGCGAGCGCAAGCCCGTCATAGGTCGAGGTGCCGCGCCCGACCTCGTCGAGGATGACGAAGCTTTGCGGGGTCGCCTGCGCGAGGATCGCGGCGGTTTCGACCATTTCGACCATGAAGGTCGAGCGCCCGCGCGCGAGATTGTCGCTGGCGCCGACGCGGCTGAAGAGGCGGTCGACGAGGCCGAGCCTCGCCGAAGCCGCGGGGACGAAGCCCCCCGCCTGCGCGAGCACGACGATGAGGGCGTTCTGGCGCAGGAAGGTCGATTTACCGCCCATGTTGGGGCCGGTGACGAGCCAGAGCCGATCGGCCTCCGCCAGCGACAGGTCGTTGGGGACGAAGCGTTCGCCCGCCTTGGCCAGCGCCGCCTCGACCACCGGGTGGCGGCCGCCGGTGACGTCGAGGCACGGGGTGTCGGCGAGGTCGGGGCGGCACCAATTGTGGCTCATCGCATGGTCGGCAAGCGCGGCGGCGACGTCGAGCCGCGCGAGAACGTCGCACGAGGCGGCGATCGCCTCGCGCCGCGCGGTCGCGGCGTCGGTGAGCGCTTCGAGATGCGCGGCCTCGGCGGCGATGGCGTGGACGCCTGCCTGCGTCACGCGGCTCGCCGCCTCGTGCAGGTCCGACGAGTTGAAGCGCACCACCCCGGCGAGGGTCTGGCGATGGGTGAAGCCCGATTCGGGCGCCATCAGCGCGTCGGCGTGCTTCGCGGGCACCTCGACATGATAGCCGAGCACGCCGTTGTGGCGAATCTTGAGCGAGGCGATGCCGGTGCGGTCGCGATAATCGGCCTCGAGCGCGGCGATCGCCTTGCGCCCGTCGCGCGCGGTTTCGCGCAGCGCGTCGAGCGCATGGTCGTAACCCTCGGCGATATAGCCGCCCTGCGCGGCGTCGACCGGCGGGGTTTCGATCAAGGCGCGGCGGAGTTCGTCGACGAGCGCGCCATGGCCGTCGAGCCCGGGGAGCAGGCGGGCGAGCAAGGGCGGCAGGTCGGCGCGGCGGCCGAGCCGTTCGCGCAAGAGGCGCGCGCCGCCGAGCGCATCGCGCAACTGGGCAAGGTCGCGCGGCCCGCCGCGCCCCGCGACGAGGCGGCCGAGCGCGCGCCCGGCGTCGGGCAGCGCGCGCAGGGCGGCGCGGAGTTCGCCGCGCCACAGCGCATCGCGCGCGAAGGCGTCGACGAGGTCGAGCCGGTCGAGGATCGCGTCCTTGTCGGTGAGCGGACTCGCCAGATCGTCGGCGAGCAGGCGCGCGCCGGCGGCGGTGACCGTGCGGTCGATGGTGCCGAGCAGGCTGCCGTCGCGCGACCCCGCCATCGTGCGCACGAGTTCAAGGCTTTCGCGCGTCGCGGCGTCGATCGCCATGCGCCCCGAGGCGAGATGGCGCATCGGCGGCTGGAGGAAAACAGCGGTGCCGGTGCCGACATGGTCGAGATAGGCGGCGATCGCGCCCATCGCCGCGATTTCGCCGCGCGAGAATTGACCGAAGCCGTCGAGCGTCTGGACGCCGAACAGGGTTTCGAGCCGTTTCTGGCCGGCGTTGCTGGCAAAATCGGCGGTCGGGCGGCGCACGACCTGGCGCACGCTCCACGCGGGCAGGTCGCCGATACTCTCGCTGACCAGCAATTCGGACGGCGCGAGGCGGGCGAGTTCGGCGTCGACCGCCTCGCGGCGCACCGCGACGACCTCGAACCGCCCGGTCGAGATATCGGCGGCGGCGA
>Ga0155175_109_pt3 | contig 32452 bp, 35 predicted proteins | sample RifCSPhighO2_01_FD_106143 | JGI IMG/M metagenome (GOLD analysis project Ga0155175, IMG submission 106143) | Sphingopyxis sp. RIFCSPHIGHO2_01_FULL_65_24 | reverse complement strand
CCGCGGTCCCCGCCATGACATGCGCGAGTTCGCTCGCGCCGGGCTCGTTGCCGCGCCACAGGTTGCGGACCAGCGCCGCGCGCAGGTCGTCCGACCCGTCGGGCGCACGATAGGCGCCGAGCCGGCCGCCGAGTGCGCCGACCATCCGCCCGATCTGCTTGCCGACGACCATGTCGCCGAAACCGATCTGGCGCATCTGGCCGTCCATGTCGGTCACGAACAATTCGGTAAGATGGACCCCCGCCAGCGCCTGAACCGGATCTTCGTCGATGCGATGGAGGACGAGCGCCATCACCAGCCCGATCATGTCGAACCGTCCGTCGAGCGTGTCGGGAACGCCGCCGGCCTGGTACCAGTGCGGCGCGCGCGCGGCCGCGATCACGGCGTTCCACAAGGGGCGGCGCGCCTCGCGCGGGTCGGGATCGGGGGTGAAGAGTTTGCGGAACGAGATCATGCGCTCCGCTTAGGCGCATTTGTGCCTGCCGAAAAGGCCCGCCGGTCAGGCTGCAGCAAGCTTTGCCGCGCCACAAGCGGCGCGCCATAGGCCTTGTATGCGGCACCCGCTTGCGCTTAAGAGGCGCGGGTAACAAGCGCGGTCGCGGGGGCGAGCGGCAGGCATGCGCAACGGAGATTTTTGATGCCGCACTTCACCACGATTTTTTCCGCGCCGCGGACGCGCCTGATCGTCGCTGGCCTCGCGCTGGCGCTGACGACCAGCGGCTGCGCCCAGCTCAAGGGCCGGCAGGGTTATGTCGTCGACCCCGTGCTGACCGATGCGATCACGCCTGGCGTCGACAACCGCGAATCGGTCGAAAAGACGCTTGGCCGCCCGACCTTCGTCGGCCAATTCAGCAACAATGAATATTATTATGTGTCGCGCGAGACGCGACAGCTCGCCTTCGCCAACCCGCGTCCGGTGGCGCAGCAGGTGCTGCGTGTGCGCTTCGACGCCACCGGCAACGTCGCCGCGGTCGATCGCACCGGAATCGAGCTGGTGAGCCGGATCAGCCCCGAAGGCGACAAGACCCCGACGCTGGGCCGCGAGCGCAGCTTCTTCCAGGATATCTTCGGCAATATCGGCGCGGTCGGCGCCCCGGGCATGGGCGGCAGCGGCGGCCCTTCGGGACCGTAACAGCGCGTCATCGCGAGGCGAGGCGGCAATCCAGAGTCGGCGCTAACCGCCCTGGATTGCTTCGTTTCGCGCGCAACGACGAACGTTCGATCGTTACTCGGCGATCCCGCCCGCCGCGAGCACCGCCAGCGTCACCAGGTCCGACGCGGTCGACGCCATCGTCGCGACTTGCACCGGCTTTTCCATGCCGACCAGCATCGGGCCGATCACCGCGCTGCCGCCAAGTTCGCGCAGCAGCTTGGCCGACAGATTGCCCGATTGCAGCCCCGGCATGACCAGCACGTTCGCGGGCCCCGACAGGCGGCAGAAGGGATAATTCGCCATCACCTTGGGGTTGAGCGCGACGTCGGGCGACATTTCGCCTTCATATTCGAATCCCGGCTTGCGTTCGTCGAGGATCGCCACCGCGTCGCGGATATTGTCGAGCCACGATCCCGGCGGGTTGCCAAAGGTCGAATAGGACAGGAAGGCGACGCGCGGTTCGTGCCCCATGCGCCGCGCGACCTGCGCGGTGCGTTCGGCGATGTCGGCGAGCTGCTGCGCGCTCGGGCGTTCGTTGACCGTGGTGTCGGCCATGAACACCGTATGGTGCTGGCCGACCAGGACGTGGATGCCGAAATTGGTCTGGCCCTCGGCGGGGTCGATCACCCGCCGCACTTCGCGCATCGACTGCGAATAGGTGCGGGTGGTGCCGGTGATCATCGCATCGCCCAGCCCCAGTTGGAGCAACAGCGAGCCAAAGATGTTGCGGTCGCGGTTGACCATGCGCTCGACGTCGCGGCGCAGGTAGCCGCGCCGCTGCAGCCGTTCGTACAGCATGTCGACCATTTGCGGCACATGCGGCGAATTGACGCTGTTGTGGACCTCGAAGCTTTCGGGGTCGGCGACCCCCATGTCGCGCAGCTTGTCGTGCAGCCCTTCGCGCCCGACGAGAACCGGGATGCCATAGCCGCCATCGCGGAACTGGATCGCGGCGCGCAATACAACCTCTTCTTCACCCTCGGCGAACACCACCCGCTTCGGATTGGCGCGTGCGGCCTCATAGGCGAGCGTCAGCACCGACGTCGTCGGGTTGAGCCGCGCTTTCAGCGAGTTGCGATAGGCGGCCATATCCTCGATCGGCCGCTGCGCGACGCCGGTATCCATCGCCGCCTTGGCGACCGCGGCGGGCACGATTTCCATCAGCCGCGGGTCGAAGGGCGAGGGGATGATATATTCGGGGCCAAAGCTCGACGCCCGCCCGCCATAGGCCGCCGCCACTTCTTCGGGCACCTGCTGGCGCGCGAGGTCGGCGATGGCATAGGCGGCGGCGATCTTCATCTCTTCGTTGATCGCGGTCGCGCGCACGTCGAGCGCGCCGCGGAAGATGAAGGGGAAGCACAGGACATTGTTGACCTGGTTCGGATAGTCCGACCGCCCGGTGGCGATGATCGCGTCGGGGCGCGCGGCACGCGCGTCGGGCGGCGAGATTTCGGGATCGGGGTTCGCCATCGCAAAGATGATCGGCGCCGGCTTCATGTCCTTGACCATCTCGGGCTTCAGCGCGCCCGCCGCCGACAGGCCGAGAAAGACGTCGGCGCCGACCAGCGCCTCGGTCAGCGTGCGAGTCTCGGTCGGCACCGCATGCGCCGACTTCCACTGGTCCATGCCTTCGGCGCGGCCCTGATAGATGGTGCCCTTGCGGTCGCACATGATGACATTTTCATGCCGCACGCCCATCGCCTTGATCAGCGCGGTACAGGCGATCGCGGCGGCGCCGGCGCCATTGACCACGACCTTCACCGTGTCGAGGTCGCGCCCGGTCAGGTGGCAGGCGTTGATCAGCCCGGCGGCGGTGATGATCGCGGTGCCATGCTGGTCGTCATGGAACACCGGGATGTTCATCTTTTCCTTCAGCGCCTGCTCGATGATGAAGCAGTTCGGCGCCGCGATATCCTCGAGGTTGATGCCGCCAAAGCTCGGCTCGAGCAGCTCGACCGCCTCGATGAAGCGCTGGGGGTCTTCGGTGTCGACCTCGAGGTCGATCGAATCGACGTCGGCGAAGCGCTTGAACAGCACCGCCTTGCCTTCCATCACGGGCTTCGAGGCGAGCGCGCCAAGATTCCCGAGGCCGAGGATCGCGGTGCCGTTCGAGATCACCGCGACCAGATTGCCCTTGATCGTATAGTCATAGGCGGTGGCCGGATCCTCGGCGATCGCCTTCACTGGCACCGCGACGCCGGGCGAATAGGCCAGGCTCAGGTCGCGCTGCGTCGCCATCGGTTTCGACGCGACGATCTCGATTTTTCCGGGCCGGCCGTAATTATGATAGAGCAGGGCCTCGCGATCCGAGAATTGTATCTTGCTGCCGCTGTCCATTAGTTTGTCCCCTCAGTTCGATTCCACAGACGCGCGCCCATTGCGCTGATCCCTAGCGTCACCCTGCGGCGATTGGTACCGCCAATATTGGGTCTCGGCGCAAAGCTTGTACCGGCTGGCGTGAGTGGGTCCGGTTTCGGGCGAAACCAGACGTCGCCCCCGCGAAGGCGGGGGCCGCTGTCGGTCTACGCAGCGATACGGAAATAGGCCGTTAGCGGCCCCCGCCTTCGCGGGGGCGACGGTTTAAGACGGTTTAAAGAGTGTCCGCTTCCCACCCCAAAGCAGACATAGCCGTCGGCGATCGAACGCTATTGATACTCCACCGTCACCGGAATCCGCCCGCGATAGTCGCCGTCGTCAAGACCGGCGATCTGCAGCCGGCCGCCGAAGCGAAACTGCAGGCGGCCATCGGGGCCGAGGCGCGGAGCGGCACTGAGGTCGGTGATAAGCCCCGACACGCGCGCGCTGCGGCCGCGATCGCTTTCGAGATCGACGCTGGTCGGCAGGATGACGCGGACCTCGGCGCCGGGTTCGCCGGTCACGGTGACCACCCCGGTGACCGCGAAACCGCCGAGATCGACGACGTCGCCGCGCAGGCGGCGCGCGCCCGAGAGCGGGTCGAGTTCGACCTCGCCGCCACCCGCGCCGACCGCGACGCGGCCCATGTCGAGCTGGGTTTCGACCTCGACCCGCAGCGGGGTTTCGGCCTTGCGACTCGCGCTGCCGCTCGCCCCGCCTTGTTCGCCGCACAGCATGCACTGCGCCGAGGCCGCTGAGGGCGCGGCGAACGCTAGGCCGAGAAGGAGGAAAAGGCGTAATTTCACGCCTTTCCGATAGTCGATCCATGGTTAAGCCGCGGTAAAGCCGCGCGGGCGCTAATCCGCTGGCCTGCTCCCCGCTTTTGCTCCACATGAGCGCCATGACGATGAAGTCGCCGACCGCCTGGCTCAACGCGCTTTCCACCGCGACGCCCGACCATGACATCCACAAAGCCTTCATCGACTGGGCGACCCCGCGGCTGGCCGACGAACGGGTGCGCGCGATCTTTGCGCGGATGGCGGGGCGGTCGGGGATCGATCATCGCTGGTCGGTGCTGCCGCCAACCGCCGATGGCGGGTCTCCGGTGGCGCCGGGCGGATTTTACGATGTACCGGGATTGCCGCCGACCTCGGCACGGATGGCCGCTTATGCCGAGCATGCGCCCGAGCTGGCACTGACCGCCATCGCGGGCCTGGGCGACGCCTTCGAACCGGCGCGGGTGACGCATCTGGTGGTCGCGAGCTGCACCGGTTTCGTCGCCCCGGGGATCGACCAGGTCGTCGCGCGGCGGCTGGGGCTGGCGGCGACGGTCGAGCGGGTGCTGATCGGTTTCATGGGGTGCTACGCCGGGGTCACCGCGCTGCGGAGCGCGCGGCATATCGTGCGGTCGGAGCCGGATGCGGTGGTGCTGGTGGTGAGCGTCGAATTGTCGACCCTGCACCTGCAACACGCCGATGCGCCCGAACCGCTGCTCGCGATGCTGCAGTTCAGCGACGGCGCCGCGGCGGGGATCGTGTCGGGTGAAGCCAAAGGGCTGGAACTCGGCGAGGGCCGCAGCCTCGCGCTCGAGGACAGCGCCGCGCTGATCCGCTGGGACATCGGCGACACCGGATTCGCGATGCAGCTGTCGGGCGAAGTCCCCGGGCGGCTGCGCGCCGCGCTCGGCGAACCCGGGGTGCAGGAGCAATTGTTCGGCACCGGCGCGCCGCCGCCGCTGCTCGCGGTCCATGCCGGCGGGCGGTCGGTGCTCGATGCGGTCGAGGCGGCGCTGCACGTCCCCGCCGACGCGCTGGCCGACAGCCGCGCGGTGCTCGGCGCGTGGGGCAATATGTCGTCGGCGACGATCCTGTTCGTGCTCGCGCGGATGATGGCGCGGCGGGCGAAGGGCGAGGGCATCGCGATCGCCTTCGGCCCCGGACTCGCCGCCGAAGCGATCCGCTTCACCGCGTCATGAACCCCTTTGCCAGCCTCGCCGTGCCGATCGAGGCCGAGGAGGAGATGGACGCGGCCGAGCTGGCGCCCGAACGCTATGCGAAGGTGCTGGGCGACCTGTCGCGGATCAATGCGCTGACGCTGGCGGCGCGCCCGACGCTGGGGTTCCTCGAGCGGGTGCGGGCGCGCCGCGTGGACACGAAGCCGTGGCGCATCCTCGACGTCGGCTTCGGCGCCGGCGACATGCTGGCGCGGATCGCGCGCTGGGGCGACCGGCGCGGGGTGGCGCTCGACCTCGTCGGGGTCGACCTCAACCCGAAGAGCATGGCCGTCGCCGAGGCGCGGCTCGGCGGCCGCGCGCGCTTCGTCACCGGCGATTATCGCGATCTGGCGGGTGACGGGTGGGACATCATCCTGTCGAGCCTCGTCACCCATCATATGACGCCAGCGCAGCGCACCGAATTTTTGTGCTTCATGGACGGCGAGGCGGCGCGCGGGTGGCTGGTCAACGACCTCCACCGCCAGCGGCTGCCCTTCGCCGGCTATCCGCTGCTCGCGGCGCTGGCGTGGGTCGATCCGATCGTGCGACGCGACGGGCAATTGTCGGTCGGGCGCAGTTTCCGCCGCGGTGAGTGGGCGGCGATGCTGGCCGAGGCGCTGCCCGATACCGCGGACCAATGCCGCGTCTTTCGCAGCTTTCCCTATCGGCTGTGCGCCGAGCGGGTGCGGTGACCGCCCCCGACGCGCTGGTCATCGGCGCCGGGCCGGCGGGGGCGAGCGCGGCGATCGGGCTGGCGCGCGGCGGCGCGAAGATCGTGCTGCTCGAACGAAGCCGCGAGACCGGCGATGCGCTGTGCGGCGGGTTTTTGAGCTGGCAGTCGCTGGCCCGGCTGGCGGCGCTGGGGATCGATGGCGCCACGCTCGGCGGACAGGTCGTGCGCCGGGTGCGGCTGTTCGCGGGCGCGCGGTCGAGCGAGACGATGCTGCCCGAGGCGGCGACGGGGGTGTCGCGGTTGCGGCTCGATTCGGTCTTGCAGGCGGCGGCGGTGGCGGCGGGCGCCGGGCTGGAGCGCGGAGTCCATGCGACGGCGCTGGAAGGCGGCGCGGTGCAGACGCGCGACGGCGCCGAACTGGCGGCACCGTCGGTCTTCCTCGCGGCGGGCAAGCACGGGTTTCGCGGCTTTCCGCGCGAGCCGGCGGCGTGGCAGCGAGAGGACCCGGTGATCGGGTTGCGGCTGCGCATGCCGCAAGCCGCCGCGCTCGACCGGCTGGTCGGCGACGCGGTCGAACTGCACCTGTTCGACCGCGGCTATGCCGGGCTGGTTCGGCAGGACGATGGCAGCGCCAACCTGTGCCTCGCGGTCCACAAGTCGCGGCTGGGCGGCGCCCCCGAAGCGCTGCTGCGCCGACTCGGCGACGAGCATCCGCGGCTCGGCGAAAGGCTCGCCTTTGCCGACTGGTCGCGCGGCATCGATGCGATCGGGCATGTGCCCTATGGCTGGCGCGACGGCGTCACGACGCCGGGATTGTTCCGCCTCGGCGATCAGGCGGGGGTGATCCCGAGCCTGGCGGGCGAGGGCATGGGGATCGCGCTGGCGAGCGCCGAGGCCGCGGTGACGGCATGGCGGCACGGCGCGGCCGGCGCGGCGCCGGGCTTCCAGCGCGCGCTCGCTGCCCGGATGACACGGCCCTTTGCGCTGGCGAACCTCATCTGGCGGCTCGGCGAAAATCCCCGGACGGCGAGCCCCCTTACGGCCTGTGCCGCGGCCGCCCCTTGGCTCGTTCGCCTCACGTCCCGGGCCACCCGGCTCGGCTGAGGGAAAAGATTCGCGCAGCCCACATTCGGCCCGAGGCCCTTGCAGCCGCCCGTATCCAGTCCGATATTGGCGGCAACGAAGGAGATCATCCGATGACCGATCCCAAGACGACCAAACCGCTCGACCCGATGGCGCATCATGTGCTGCGCGAGGGCGGCACCGAGCGCGCCTTTACCGGCCGATATACCGACCATAAGGGCGACGGCGTCTATCGCTGCGCCGGGTGCGGCGAACCGTTGTTCGACAGCAGGACCAAGTTCGACAGCGGATCGGGCTGGCCCAGCTATACCGCGCCCGCCGCGGGCGGTGCGGTGCAGGAACTGACCGATACCAGCCACGGCATGGTCCGCACCGAGGTGCGCTGCGCCAAATGCGAAGGCCATCTGGGTCATGTCTTCCCCGACGGCCCCGGACCGACGGGCCTGCGCTACTGCATCAACAGCGCGGCGCTTGACTTCGCCGACCGTGGGCAGGATGACGCCAAGACCGACGCGGGTTGACGGGCCAACCCTCGATGCGGACCATTATGGGCTGACGCGATCAGGGACGCGGCGAGGGAAGGAAATCGGCTTTGCGCCGCGAAAGACAGCAGGCTTCGTCAGGGAAATCGTCGGGTAGCGCCAAATCGGGCGGGTCGCCTTCGAAGGGCGAGCCGCCGCGCTGGCGCGTCTGGCTGCGGCGCGCCTTCCGCTGGGGGCTCGGCCTCGCGCTCGTCGGCGCGGTCGCGCTCGCGGTAGCGGTCGGCATCGCGGTGCAGCGCATCCCGAGCTTTGAGGAGCTCAAGAAATCGCCCGCCGGCCAGACGATCCGTGTGCACGCCGCCGACGGCACCGTGTTCCTGTCCTTGGGTCCCAATTACGGCCGCTGGATGACGCTCAGCGAAACGCCGCGGGTGATGCAGGACGCGATGGTCGCGGTCGAGGACCGGCGCTTTCGCTATCATCCCGGGGTCGATCCGGTCGGCATGACCCGCGCCGCGGTCGTCGCGGTGCAGAACCGCGGCAGCGGCCGGCGCCTGCAGGGCGCGTCGACGATCACCCAGCAGCTCGCGCGTAATGTCTTTCTGTCGAACAGCTATACCTGGACGCGCAAGCTGCGCGAGATGGTCCTGTCGATGGCGCTCGAATGGAAGTTCTCGAAGGACGAGATCCTCGAGCTTTACCTGAACAAGGTCTATTTCGGGGGCGGCAGTTACGGCATCGACGCCGCGTCGCGGCGCTTTTTCGGGCATAGCGCGACGCAGATGTCGCTGTCCGAGGCGGCGGTGGTCGCGGGGCTGGTCAAGGCACCGTCGCGCTATTCGCCGACCGCCGACGCCAGCGCCGCGCTCGGCCGCGCCGGTGTGGTGCTGGGCGTCATGGTCGACGCCGGGGTGATCACCCAGTCGCAGGCCGACAGCGCCAAACCCGCCGACGTCCAGATGGCGCAGGAAACCGGGCAGAACAGCGCGCGCTATTTCAGCGACTGGGCGCTGCCGCAGCTCGACATGCTGATCGACGAGGGCAGCGAGGCGATCGACGTCTATACCACCATCGACTTGGGCATGCAGCGCGCGGCGACCGCGGCGATCCAGGCCAACGTGCCGGGCGGCGCGCAGGGTGCGCTGGTGTCGATCGACCGCGACGGCGCGGTGCGCGCGATGGTCGGCGGCACCGACTATGTCGCGTCGAACTATAACCGCGCCACACAGGCGGTGCGCCAGCCGGGGTCGGCGTGGAAAGTCTTCGTCTATATGGCCGCGCTCGAGGCGGGCTATAAGGTCAACGACGAGGTGGTCGACGAGCCGGTGACGATCCGCGGCTGGAGCCCACGCAACTCGTCGGGCCGCTTTTCGGGCGCGATGGACCTGCGCAGCGCCTTTGCCTATTCGGTCAACACCGTCGCCGCGAAGCTGGGCGACGAGGTCGGCACCTCTTCGGTCGCCAATATGGCGCGCCGGTTCGGCATTTCGACCCCGATCAACACCCAGCCGTCGATGGTGCTCGGCACCTCCGACGTGCGCGTGATCGACATGACCGCCGCCTTTGCCGCGATCTCGCGCAAGGGCGTGTCGGCGGCGCCCTATGGCATCACCAAGGTCACCACCGCCGACGGGCGATTGCTGTATCAGCGCGCCGCCGAGCGCGGCACGGTGCTGGTCGACAATTGGGTCGCGGCCGGAATCACCGACCTGATGCAGACCGCGGTCGCCACGGGCACCGGGCGCGCAGCGCAGATCGGCCGTCCGGTCGCGGGCAAGACCGGCACGACGTCGAGCAACAAGGACGGCTGGTTCCTCGGTTTCTCGAGCGGGCTGACCACCGGCGTGTGGATGGGGCGCGACGATGCAAAAGCCGTCGGCGGGCTGCAGGGCGGGCGCGCGCCCGCCAAGGCCTTTGCCGATTTCATGCGCGTCGCGGTGGCCCGGCGTCCGGTCGAAGCCTTCGATACCGAGGTCAAATTGCCCGAATGGCAGCTCGAGGACGAGGAGGACGCCTATCTGGGCGAGCCCGGAGAAGGCGGACTGGTCGACGACAACGGCATGCCGATCGAACTGCCCTATGACAGCCGTCCGCCGGCGAATCCCGATGGTAGCAACCCGCCGGCCCCGACGCCCGAGGATGCGCCGGTCCTCGACCAGCGCTGGCTCGATGAGCAGACGGGGCGCACCGACCCGGCGCCGAGGACGCCGCCGCCGCCCGCGAACAAGGCACTGCCGCCCGCGGTCAAAAGCACGACGGTGCGCGTCCCGCCGCGGGAGGGCGGCAATCCGGGGAATTAGGCCCCTTCCTCACGGCTGAAGCAATCCCCCTCGACACGAACGGTAATTTTGGTCGCCGCGCGCTAGCCGAAGCGGTAGCGGTGCAGCCCGCGGCCCTCGCGGCGTAGCCAGGCGCGCGCCGCGGCGACGTCGCCGTCGTGCAGTGCGTCGACGAGCGCGTGAAAGGCGCGGCCATGATCCATGTGGCGAAGATGCGCGACCTCGTGCGCGACGGTCGCGCGGCGGACATGGTCGGGCGCCATCACCAGCCGCCAGCTGTAGCGCAGGTCGCCGGTCGCGGTGCAGCTGCCCCAGCGGCTGCGCGGGTCGCCGACCCCGATGCGCCCGATGTCGAGGCCGGCGCGCGCCGCGATGGTGCGGCTTTCGGCGGCCATCAGGTCGAGCGCCTGCGCCTTCAGCCAGCGTTCGACGCGACGGCCGACGCTGTCGGCGGGGCCGCCGAGCATCAGGACATCGCCGTCGAGCCGCACCGCGCGCGGCAGGGCGGCGTCCCACAGGATCCGCCGTTCGACACCGAAGAGCGGTACATGCGCGCCGGGGCCGATGTCGACCGGGACCACCGCCTTGCCAACCTGTTCGGCGAGCCAGTCCTGCTGCTCGCTCGCCCAGCGCAGCGCCTTGGCGGCGCTGCCGCGGCGCGGCAGGGTCAGACGCAGTTCGGCGCGCGCGGCGTCGAAGACGAGGCGGTAGCGGCGCGAGCGGGCGTGGTGGACGAGGCGCACCGGCCAGGCATCGTCGCCGACGAAAATCTGCGGCGCCTCGGCCGCCGGCGGGGCCGCGCGCTTAAACAATGCGTTCGACAAGGTGATTTTCCAGCGGCCCGGCGACCTGTTCGCCGACCGTCCAGCCGACGATCGACTGGCCGGCGCGGTGCACCGCGTCGCGATCGCCGGAGACCAGATAGTGCCATTCGGGCAAGGGGCGGTCCTCGGCGCGCAGGCGATAGGCACAGCTTTGCGGCAGCCATTCAATGCTCTCGAGCTTAGCTTTGGTGAGTGTCAGGCAATCGGGCACATGGCGGCGGCGATGCTTGTAATCGCCGCAGCGCGCGGTTTGCAGGTCGAGCAGGCGGCACGCGACATTGGTCGGATAGATGCGGCCGGTGTCCTCATCCTCGACCTTGTGCAGGCAGCATTTGCCGCAGCCGTCGCACAGGGCTTCCCACTCGCCGGCGTCGAGGCTGGCGAGTGGGGCTTCCCAGAAGTTCTCGCGCGCGGTCACTTCACCCATTTCGCAAGGTCGGCGGCGACCTTGTCGGGGGCGCCCTCATCGCTGTCGGTCGAGGGGTCGTCAAGCGGCAGCAGCGCGAGCGGCTTGCCTGCGGGGTCCATCAGGAAGGCGAGCTGGGTGTGCGCCATCAGATAGCGGTCGGGGGCCGAGCCCTCGACCTTGTGATAGCTGACTACATAAGCCTTCGCGACGGCAGCAATCTGTTCGGGGGTGCCCGTGAGCCCCAGCAGACGCGGGTGATAGCGCGAGACGAACGGCTTCAGCGCGGCGGGGGTGTCGCGCGCGGGGTCGATCGTGACGAACATCGGCACGATCTTAGCGCCGCGCGCCGGGTCCGCCTTTTCGAATTGCGACAGGCCGAGCATCAATTTCTGGATATCGACCGGGCAGATGTCCGGGCAGAAGCTGTAGCCGAAATAGACGAGGCGGTATTTGCCGGCGAAATCACTGTCGCTGACCGTCTTGCCATTCTGGTCGGTGAGGGTGAAGGGGCCGCCGATCCGTGCGCCTTCGAGCGGGGGCCTGGCGTCGGGCGCCGGGGCGGCGGGACCGTTGCACGCCGCGAGCGTCGCCGCCGTCAGCAGGAGCAGGCTTGCACGAAGCGCCTTTTGGCCCATATTCAATCTATTCATCATCGGGCCAGCCTTGCTGGGCTAGGCGCCGAAAATCAACCTTTGTCGTCGCCTGCCGGGAAACGGGCGCGACACCCGCTACCCGAGGTCATCATATCATGGTTCGTCGCGCCGCTTTCCGTTTCGCCTCCCTGTCGCTGGCCGCCGCGCTCGTCGCGCTCACCGTCGCCCCCGCCGCGCAGGCGCAGTTCCGCGGCGGCTATGCCTTTCTGCAGGCGGTCGACAGCCGCGACGGGACCAAGGCGACCGACGCGCTGAAGGACGACGACACGCTGATCAACACCCGGCATCCCGACACCGGCGAGACCGCGCTGATCATCGTCACCAAGCGCCGCGACATCATCTGGGTGCGCTTCATGCTCGACAAGAAGGCGAACCCCGAGATCGGCGACAAGCAGGGCATGACCCCGCTGATGCACGCCGCGCTGATGAATTTCGTCGAAGCGGGCGAAGAGCTGCTCGACACGAAGGCGCCGGTCGACCAGACGAACCGGCGCGGCGAAACCGCGCTGATCCTGGCGGTTCAGGCCAAGAACGCCGCGATGATCCGCTTGCTGATCAAGCGCGGCGCCAATCCCGACCGGGCCGATCATGTCGCGGGCATGTCGGCTCGCGACTATGCGAAGCGCGACGACCGCAGCGGCCAGCTGCTCGCGCTGCTCGACGCCAAAAGCGACAAGCCGTTGCGCGACAATGGCGCGGTGTTCGGTCCCAACTGAGCCACCCACTCCGCGCAATGTGATGTTTGGATTTGCAATCACATCATGATGTGATATTTGCGCGGCATGTCTACGCAACTCATCGAGCGCATCCGCGCCATCGTCGATGACGGCGCCATGTCCCGCTCGGGCCTTGCGCGCGCCGCCGGTCTCCATGCCAACAGCCTGCGCGACCTCGATTCGCCCGGCTGGAACCCGACCGCCGACACGCTGCGCAAGCTCGAAACCTGGCTCGCGCACGGCAGCGACCTGTCGCCGATGGCGACCCCCGAGGAAATCATCGCCGAGGCGCGCAACGGGCGGATGTTCATCCTGGTCGACGACGAGGACCGCGAAAATGAGGGCGATCTGGTCATCCCGGCGCAGATGGCGACCCCCGACGCGGTCAATTTCATGGCGACGCACGGCCGTGGGCTGATCTGCCTGACGCTGACGAAATCGCGCGTCGACCAGCTCGGGCTCGAACTGATGAGCCGCCAGAACGGCACGCGGCACGAAACCGCCTTCACCACCTCGATCGAGGCGCGCGAGGGCGTCACCACCGGCATTTCGGCCGCCGACCGCGCGCGCACCGTGTCGGTCGCGATCGACGCGGGCAAGAGCCGCGACGATATCGTCACCCCCGGCCATGTCTTTCCGCTGATCGCGCGCGACGGCGGCGTGCTTGTCCGCGCCGGCCATACCGAGGCGTCGGTCGACATCGCGCGGCTCGCGGGACTCAACCCGTCGGGGGTGATCTGCGAGATCATGAACGACGACGGGTCGATGGCGCGGCTCGACGACCTGGTGCCCTTCGCGCGGCGCCACGGACTCAAGATCGGGACGATCGCCGACCTGATCGCCTATCGCCATCGCAACGACCGGCTGGTCGAATGCGTCTCCGATGACCCGTTCGAATCGGATTATGGCGGCGAGTGGCGGCTCAAATCCTATCGCAACAAGATCGACGGCAGCATCAACATGGTGCTGCAGAAGGGCGCGATCGACCCCGAGGGCGTGACCCTGGTGCGCATGCATCCGGTGTCGCTGCTCGACGACCTGATGGGCCGCCCCGGCGCGCGCAAGCGCCGTCTGCAGCGTTCGATGGATGCGATCGGCGAGGCCGGCGGCGGGGTGATCGTGATGTTGATGCGGCCGCTGCCCGGATCGGCCGAGGCCGACGCGACGCCGCCGCCGGCGGGCGGAATGGACCTGCGCACCTACGGCATCGGCGCGCAGATACTGGCGGACCTTGGCGTCCATGCGATGGAATTGCTGACGCCGTCGCACAATAATCTCGTCGGGCTGGAGGGCTATGGCCTGTCGGTCGTCGGTGAACGCTCGATCCCCGGGGAGGCCGCATAATGGCGCATGTATTGATCGTCGAAGCCCGTTTCTACAGCCACCTCAACGACATGCTGCTCGATGGCGTGCGCAGCGCGCTCGATGCCGAGGGGCATAGCCATGATACGGTGACGGTGCCCGGTGCGCTCGAGATTCCCGCGGCGATCTCGCTCGGCGCCGACAGCGGGCGCTATGACGCCTTTGTCGCGCTCGGCGTCGTGATCCGCGGCGAAACCTATCATTTCGAGGTGGTGTCGAACGAGAGCGCGCGCGGGGTGATGGCGCTGACCCTCGATGGCCTTGCAGTCGGCAATGGCATCCTCACCGTCGAAAATGAAGAACAGGCGCTTGCGCGCGCCGACAAGACGCGCAAGGATAAGGGCGGCGAGGCGGCGAAGGCCGCGATCGCCATGCTGGCCCTAAAGGAACAATTCGGCATTGGTTGATCGCCCACCCCCCAGCCGATATTCCGTCGTCGAACGCGGCGGGCGGCTGGTGGTGATCGACACGCAGACCGGCCAGACGCCGCCAACCGCCGCCGAGCGCATGGACAATCATGACCGCGCTTTGGGGGTCGAGCCGATCCGCCCCGCGCGCACCAGCACCGCCCCCGACCTGTCGGCCGCGGCGCGCGCCGAATCGGGGCTCAGCGCACGGCCCGCCCCGGTGCAGCAGACCCCGAAACCCGCGCCGGCGAAGCCCGCGGCCGATCCCGGCAAGGCGCGGATGGCGGCGAAGGCCGCCGAAAGGCAGAGCCGGCCGTGGACCCAAGGCTCCCACGACCGTCCGGCGCTAAAGACCGACGCCGCGCCCGCGCGCATTCCCCAACGCCCGGCACCACCCGCACGCGGGCGCAAGACGATCGTCACCGCCAAATGGTGGGACAGCAAGGGACCGCGCACGATCGAACTGGGACCCAAGGGTCAGCAGACGCTGAGCGGCGGTTTCGTGACGCTGTTTTTCGTCGTGCTGATCGCGGCGATGGTGGTGATGTTCATCGAACCGATCATCCTGTTCGTCGGGGCGTTCGTGCTGTTCCGCTTCGGCGGCAGCGTCCTCGGTCCGATCGGCGCCGGGATCGTCGACAAGGCGCTGGCCGAGCGGAATTAGCCGAAAAAATCCTCCCCATCGCTCCGCGACAGGGAGGATATTAGTCCGCTTATGCCGGCTGCAACGCCGGATAGTCGATATAGCCCTCGGGTCCCGGCGCGTACCAGGTCTGCGGATTGTCGGCCGACCATTCGGCCCCGGCGCGGATCCGTTCGACGAGGTCGGGGTTGCCGATGAACGGACGCCCGAAGGCGATCGCGTCGGCGACTCCGCTGGCGAGCGCCGCTTCGGCGAGCGCAACGTTGTAATCGCTGTTGAGGATCAGCGGTCCCTTGAACGCGGCGCGGATCGCGGGCGACTGCTTCGGCACGTCGGTGTTGCCGAAGGTGCCGTCGGGGCCGGGTTCGCGCAATTCGAGGAAACCGATACCGAGCGCGTCGAGCGCCGACGCGGCCGCAGTGAACAGCGGCGCGGGATTGCTGTCGTCGACACCCTGCGAATTGCCGTTCGGCGACAGGCGGACCGATACGCGGTCGGCGCCCCAGACGCCGGCCAGCGCTTCGGTGACTTCGCGGAGCAGGCGGATGCGGTTTTCGACCGAGCCGCCATAATCGTCGTCGCGCAAATTGCTGTTGTCGCGCAGGAACTGGTCGATCAGATAGCCGTTGGCGCCGTGGAGCTGGACCCCGTCGAAACCGGCCTTTTTGGCATTCTCCGCCGCCTTGGCATAATCGGCGATCAGGCGCGGAATCTCGCCGAGTTCGAGCGGCCGCGCGACCTCGAGGTCGCGGCGGCCGACTGGGGTATGCGCGCGGCCTTCGCCCTGCGTCGCCGAGGCCGAAACCGGCGGCTTGCCGTCGTTGAACACCGAATGGACGAGGCGGCCCATGTGCCAGAGCTGCGCGACGATGCGCCCGCCGGCTTCGTGGACGGCGTCGGTCACCGGCTTCCAGCCTTCGACCTGCGCATCGGTCCACAGGCCCGGCGCCGCCGGCCAGCCCAGGCCTTCCTGCGAAATGCCCGTCGCTTCCGAAATGATCAGACCCGCCGACGCACGCTGGCGATAATATTCGAGCGCGAGCTCGTTCGGCACAAAACCGGGACCGGCGCGGCCGCGGGTGAGCGGCGCCATGATGATGCGGTTCGGCGCCTCGATGGCGCCCAGCTTGATCGGATCGAGCAGCGATGCGGACATGGAATTCTCCTGGATATCTTCGGGGACATCTTTTTTTCGAGCGACGCCCCCCGGGGCCGTCGCTATGGGCTGCGAAGCTATGGACGGACGCCCGCCCACGCAAGCATCGGTAGCAAAAGAAAATCTAAAGGCGAAACAAGCGGTGAGCGACGAGGGTGCAGCAACAGGGGCCGGACGCTGGGCCTTCGCCGCGCTGCTGGCGGGCAATATCGCGCTGTCGATCGGCGCGATGCTCGTCCGTCTCGCCGACACCGGGCCGACCGCCTCGGCCTTCTGGCGCATGACGCTGGCCGCGCCGGTCCTGCTGTTTTTCGCCTGGCGCGAGACCGGCGGGCGGCTGCCGCCGCGCTCCGCGATCCTGATCGCCGCTGCCGCGGGCATCTTCTTCGCTTTCGACCTCGCCGCCTGGCACATCGGCATCCTGCAGACCAAGGTCGCCAACGCGACGCTGTTCGGCAATTGCGCCAGCCTGTTGCTGGTGATCTGGGGGATTTTCCTGACCCGCACCCTGCCGCGCGGGTGGCAGGCGCTGGCGATCGCCCTCGCCTTCGCGGGATCGGCGCTGCTGATGGGGCAAAGTTACGAACTGTCGCCCGACTATCTGGTCGGCGACCTGCTCAGCCTGCTCGCGGGCGTGCTCTACACGGGTTACGTCATCCTGATGCAGCGGGTGCGCGGCACCCTCGCGCCGTGGACCGCGCTGGCGATCGCGTCGGCGGTGTGCGTGCCGATCCTGCTGACGACCGCGTTCGCGCTCGGCGAGACGATCCTTCCGCAAAACTGGACCCCGCTGATCCTGCTCGCGCTGACCAGCCAGATTATCGGCCAGGGGCTGATGATCTGGTCGCTGCCGCGTTTCTCGCCGCTCGTCATCGGGCTGACCCTGCTGATCCAGCCGGCGATCGCCGCGCTCGCGGGGTGGCTGGCGTTCGGCGAGCTGTTGGGGCCCGTCGATCTGCTCGGCGGCGTGATGGTCGGGGCGGCGCTGGTGTTGATAAGGTTGCCGAGCCGCGGCGCGCGGCCTATCTGATGGCCATGGCCTCGATCCTGCCCGACGACCCCACCCTCGAAGAGATTCGCGCCGCGCTGGCGCCGCTGATCGCGCAGAGCGCCGCCTTCGACGGGTTCGGCGATGCGGCGCTCGTCGACGCCGCATCGCGCGTGCGCATCGATATCGACGTCGCGCGACTCGCCTTTCCGGGCGGCGGGCGCGACATGGTCGACGCCTGGTTCGCCGATATCGACGCGCGGATGGCGGCAAAATGGCCCGCCGAGACCCTCGCGGCGCTGAAGATTCGCGAGCGGATCACCACCCTGGTCGAAACGCGGATCGACCTGCTCGCGCCGAATCGCGAAGCGCTGCGCCGCGCGCTGGCGCTGCTCGCGCTGCCGACCAATGTGCCGTTCGCGGCCAAGCTCGGCTGGCGCGCCGCCGACCTGATGTGGCGGCTCGCGGGCGATACCGCGACCGATTATAATCACTACAGCAAGCGTGCGATCCTCGGCAGCGTCTATGGCGCGACGATGGCGGTGTTCCTGAACGACGAGAGCGACGGCCACGCCGACACCCGCGCTTTCCTGTCGCGGCGGATCGACCAGGTGATGCGCTTCGAAGGCTGGAAGCACCGCCGCGCCGCGAGCAAGATCGAACGCCCCAGCCTGGCGCGCTTTGTCGGGCGGCTGCGCTATCCGGGGCGATAAATAGCTGGCGCTTCGTTGTTGGTATTGATAATCGCTCGCAAATGACTGCTTTGCTCGATAGCGCGCCGCTGGGCGTCGCGGTGCGGATCGCCGGGATCGACTGGACTGCCATGTCCGAGGACGAAGGCCGCCGCCTGCGCGAATTCGGATTAATGGAAGGCGTCGAGGTCACCCCGCTCCACCGTGGCAGCCTCTTCTCGCGCGATCCGCTCGCGCTGTCGGTCGGACGCATGCGGGTGATCATCCGCGCGCGGCAGGCGGCGATGATCGTGGTCGAAGCGGTCGAGAGCGAGCCCAAAGTCGCATGACCGGCCCGATCCCCACCATCGCGCTGGTCGGCAATCCCAATGCCGGAAAATCGAGCCTGTTCAACGCGCTGACCGGCGCGCGGCAGAAGATCGCCAATTATCCGGGGGTTACCGTCGAGCGCAAGGCAGGCCATGCGAGCTTCGCCGACGGCCGGCCGCTATCGCTGATCGACCTGCCCGGCAGTTACAGCCTGTCCCCCGCGAGCCCCGACGAAGCGGTGACGCGCGACGTGATCCTTGGGCGTCAGGATGGCGAGCGCCAGCCCGATGCGCTGATCGTCGTGCTCGACGCCGCGAACCTAGACAATCATCTCTGCTTCGCGCTCGAACTGATCGCGCTCGGCCTGCCGACAGTGGTCGCGCTCAACATGCTCGACCTTGCGACACGCGACGGCCTCACCCTCGACCCCGAACGATTGGCACGGGAACTGGGCGTGCCGGTGGTCCCGACGGTCGCGGTGCGCAAGCGCGGCATGGCCGATTTGCTCACCGCAGTCGACGAAACGATCCGGGCAGCGGGCCCGGTCGCGCCGATCTCTCGGGTCCCGACTCCAAGCGATGCCGCGTTGCACAGTCGCGCGCGCGCGATTTCGCGCGCCGCGACCCTGTCCGAAACCCCGGTGCGTCGCTGGACCGCACGCGTCGACGCGGTGGTGCTGCATCCGGTGGCAGGCTTCGCCATCCTGCTCGCGCTGATGTTCATCATGTTCCAGGCGGTCTATGCCGCCGCCGAGGCACCCGCCGACTTCCTCGAAGGCGGGATCGGCGTGCTTCAGCAATGGGTGGTCGCGACCTTCCCCGAAAACTTCCTGCGCGACCTGGTCGTCGAGGGACTGCTTGCCGGCGTCGGCGCGGTCATCGTCTTCCTGCCGCAGATCCTGATCCTGTTCCTGTTCATCCTGCTGCTCGAAGCGTCGGGCTATATGACCCGCGCCGCCTTTCTGATGGACGGGTTGATGGCCAAGGTCGGATTGTCGGGGCGCGGCTTCATTCCGCTGCTGTCGAGCTTCGCTTGTGCGGTACCCGGCATCATGGCGACGCGCGCGATCCCCGACGAGAAGGACCGGCTGACGACGATATTGATCGCGCCGCTGATGACCTGTTCGGCGCGCCTTCCCGTCTATGCGTTGATCATCGCCGCCTTCATCCCCAACCGCACGATCGGCGGCTCGCCGGTGGGGCTTCAGGGGCTGGTGCTCTTCGGCCTCTATCTGTCGGGAATCCTCGGCGCCCTCGTCGTCGCCTATGTCCTGCGGCGTACTGTCGCAAAAGGTCGCCCGGCGGGCTTCATGATGGAAATGCCGCGATACCAGATGCCGCAGTGGCGCGACGTCGCGCTCGGCCTGTGGCAGCGCGCGTGGATCTTCCTGCGCCGCGCCGGCACGATCATCGCGATGACCACCGTCATCCTGTGGCTGCTGCTGACCTTCCCCAAGGCGCCGGTGGGCGAGAGCCAGGTCGAATATAGCGTCGCCGGCCGCATCGCGAGCGGCCTCGAGGTCGTCGTCGCGCCGATCGGGTTCAACCACGACATCGCGCTGGCGCTGATCCCCGCGATGGCGGCGCGCGAGGTCGCGGTGTCGGCGATGGCGACCGCCAATGCGATCGACGCCAATGGCGACGAGGATGCGATGGCCGAGACGCTGGGCGAACGATTGCAGGGCAAGTGGAGCCTCGCCACCGCGCTCGCTTTCCTCGCCTGGTTCGTGTTCGCACCGCAGTGCATTTCGACCATCGCGATCACCCGGCGCGAGACCAACGGGTGGAAATGGCCCATGTTCATGGTTGGCTATTTGTTCCTGCTGGCCTATGCCGCTGCCGGAATCACTTACTGGACAGCCGTCGCCTTTGGACTAGGCTGATCCTCCACATTTTCTAGCGGAGCGGAGCGGCAATGGCTGGCAGCGTCAACAAGGTAATTTTGATCGGCAACCTCGGCGCCGATCCCGAAATCAAGTCGTTCCAGAACGGCGGCAAGATCGCCAATATCCGCATCGCGACGTCGGAAAACTGGAAGGACCGGATGACCGGCGAGCGCAAGGAGCGCACCGAATGGCACAATGTCGTGATCAACGGCGAGGGGCTGGTCGGGGTGGTCGAGCGCTACCTGAAAAAGGGTTCGAAGGTTTATATCGAAGGGTCCTTGCGCACCCGCAAATGGCAGGACCGCGACGGTAACGACAAATATACGACCGAAGTCGTGATCGCCGGCATCGGCGGCGCGCTGACGATGCTCGACGGTGCGCCCGGCGGCGGCGGTGGCGGCGGCGGAGCCTCGCGCGGCGGCGGCGACTGGGGCGGCGATTCGGGCGGAAGCTCGGGCGGCGGCTGGAACCAGGGCGGCGGCGGATCGTCCGGCGGCAGCGCGGGCGGCGGTGGCGGCTTTGGCGGTGGTTCGGGCGGTGGCGGCGGACGCCCGCCGTTCGACGACGATCTGGACGACGACGTCCCCTTCTGAGCGCCTGACCCATGGCGAGTGACCTGCTGATCGCCGCCGATGTCGCGCGCGGCGTATGCCGGTTGTTCGCGCAGCAGGGACTTGTCGCGATCCCCGAAGTGCCGCTGCCCAACGGGCGGCGCACCGACCTGACCGCGATCGACGCCAGGGGCCGGATCACCATCGTCGAGATCAAGGTCAGCCGCGCCGACCTGCATGGCGACGGCAAATGGCCCGACTATTGCGACTGGTGCGACGATTTTTACTGGGCGCTGGCGGCGGGGCTCGACCCCGCGATCCTCGACACCCCCGATTATCGCCCCGAAACGTCGGGGCTGATCGTCGCCGACCGTTATGGCGCGGCGGTGGTGCGCGAGGCGGTCAGCTGCGACCTCGCCCCCGCGCGGCGCAAGGCCGAACTGCTACGCATCGGACGATTGGCGATGCGGCGGTCGATGATCGCCAGCGACCCCGAACTCGCGGCGGGGTGGAGCGAGGCTTAGGCCTCAGAGCGGCTCGGTGCGCTCATAATATATGGCCCAGACCAGCCCCGCCGCCGAAAGTCCGACCCAGAGGATCAGTCCGATCAGCACGTCGGCTGCGAGGACGAAGGGCAGCACAACCAGCACCAGACCCAGCGTAACGCTCGCGAGCGCCCAGCGCAGATGCGTTTTCAGCGGCCTCCGCGTGCGCTCCTCGACATAGTGCAGCGCGAGGCCGACGATTGCGAGCGAGGCGGCAGACAGCAATAGGAACAGGTCGAGGCCATGGGTCGCCACACGCGCGGCGATCAGGACTGCCCCCAGGAGCAACGCGCCCCAGCGGATCCAGAACAGCACCCTGGGGCCTTGCGTCATCCGCGCGCCTGCATCCGCGCCAGATAGCGCGCGAGGATATCGATCTCGAGGTTCACCGGGCGCCCCGCCGCGGCCTCGTCGAGCGTCGTCATCGCGCGGGTGTGCGGGATGATGTTGAGGGTGAAATGGGCGCTGCCGTCGGGCTGGTCGGTGACGTCGTTGACCGTCAGCGACACCCCCTCGACGGTGATCGAGCCCTTGGCGGCGATATGCGGCGCGAGGCTGGCGGGGGCCGAGATGACAAGGCCCCAGCTGTCGCCGACCGGGGTGACCGAGACGATCTGACCGACGGCGTCGACATGGCCGGTGACGATATGGCCGCCGAGTTCGTCGCCGACCTTCAACGCGCGTTCGAGGTTGAGGCGGCGGCCCGGCTCCCACATGCCCGGCGCGGTGCAGGCGATGGTTTCGGCGCTCGCGTCGATCGCGAACCAGCCGCCGGGGCCGTTGCTGTCGCCGTCGACGCCCTTATCGACGACGGTCAAGCACGCCCCCGAACAGGCGATCGAGGCGCCGAGGGCGATGCTGTCGATGTCATAGACGGTGCCGATGATCAGCCGCGCGTCGCCGCGATCCTCGCGCGCGCGGACGGTGCCGATGTCGGTGATGATGCCGGTGAACATAAGGTCTAGGGTCCTTCTCTGACCCGCTCGTAGACGTCGAGCCGGTCGCTGCCAAGCAGGCGGCTGTCGGCCAGGCGCCAGCGGCCGTGTGCATCGGCGAGGTCGGTGAGGCCGATGTCGCCGAGCGCCGCTTTGCCGCCGCCGATCAGGATCGGGGCGCGGTAGAGCAACAGCCGGTCGACGCGGTCGGCGGCGAGGAAGGCCGAGGCGGCGCCGGCGCCGCCCTCGACGAGCAGCGAATCGACCCCCGCGACCGATTCGGGCGAAGCGACCGCGGTCCAGCCGGCGGGCGCTGCGCCGTGCGTGAGCAGGAAGCGCCGCGGGCTGCGCGATTCGAGCCCCGCAAGGCGGACATCGAGTTTGGGCGAATCGGCATCATAGGTGCCGTGCCCGACGAGAATGCCCGCGTGCCGCGCGCGTTCGAGATGGCCGTGGGCGCGGGCGCGCGCGCCGGTGATCCAGCGGCTCGCCCCGTCGGCGCGCGCGATGCAGCCGTCGAGCGAGGTCGCGAGCTTGAGGGTGACGAAGGGGCGGCCTTGCGCCTGCCGCGTCCACCACGGCGCCATGGCAAGGCGCGCCTCGGTCGCCATCACATCGAAGACGACCGCGATCCCGGCCGCCTGCAGCCGCGCGATACCCTTGCCATTGGTCCGCGAATCGGGGTCCTGCGCCGCGATCACCACCCGCACCACCCCGGCGGCGATCAGCGCATCGGTGCAGCAGGGTCCGCGCGGGCTGGCATGGGCGCAGGGTTCGAGGCTGACATAGGCGGTGGCGCCGCGCGCTGCGTCGCCCGCAGCGGCCAGCGCGATCGCCTCGGCATGCGGGCGGCCGCCCGCCTGGGTCCAGCCGCGCCCGACGACGCGGCGGTCGTTGATCAGGATACAGCCGACGTTGGGATTGGGCGCCGAGGCCGGGCGCCCGCGCAGCGACAGCGCGATCGCCGCCGCCATCCAGTCGGCATCGGCGGGCGGGCGGCGCATGCCTAGCGGGCGGTCGGAGCGGAGGTGGCGGGGGGGACCGGTGCAGCCGGCGCCGCCTTCGGTCCGCGCGCGGCGCGTTCGGCGAGGGTCGAATGTTTCGGCGGTTCGGGCGCCTTCACGACGGTGTCGGCTTCGGCGCCCAGCGTTTCGCGCGTTTCCTTGTCGGCCTCGCTCGAATCATAGTCGACCCCCATCCGGTCGGCGAGCTTCTGATATTCGGCGCGGCGTATGGCGTTGGCGCGGTTCACTTCCTTGGCGCGTTCGATCCAGCCGGCATTGACTTCGTCCGTGCTGCGTCCCGCGGTCCAGTTTTCGAAATATATGATCTGCGCCTTGGGTTCTTCGGTGCGGACGATATTGGTGGCGATGCCGTAAAAGACCGCCAGCGTCACCGCGATCGTCGCGGTCCAGAAAGCCCAGCGGTGCGGACGCGGGGCGCGGATATAGTGCCAGAAGTCGGAGACGCCGCCGCGCACGTCCCAATTGTTCATCATCACTCTCATCGCGCCAATTTAGGATAGGTGCGCGCATTTTGCGAGAGGATAGCGATTGCGGCGGTTTTTCAGCCCGTCCGGCGCCCACCGGTGTCACGATTGCAAAAAATGCAATAGCGGATGTGCATTTCGCAGTTGCAACATTTTTTGTGCGCTGCAATATGAGCATGCCTTTTAGGCATCCTCTCCCAAAACTTTCACGGGCCACCTTCGGGTGGCCCTTTTTTTTGGTTTGCGCCCGTAGCCGTCACGGCCACGCATTTGCGTTGTTGATAACGCTAACGAACCAATCAGGCCTGTACGGGCATGCGTTTCTCGAACCGGCGCACTTCGGCGATAAAGCTGCCCGGCAGCGCGGTGGCGCCGCCGCTGTCGAGATCGATATGTGCATAGCTGATCTCGATATCGGTCAGCCGCTCCTCCCCGCGAAAGACACCGCAGTGCAGGGTGAAATTGTCGCGCCCGAATCGGCTGATTCGCGCCGCGATGGTGATCAGCTCGTCGAGTCGCGCCGGGGCGTGATAATCGATCTCGCAATGCACCTCGCGGATGTCGGTGCCATATTGGTGGAAATAGGGGCCCGGCTGGCCTTCGCCGACGGCGCGGAAATATTCGGTCACCCCGATGTCGGCATAGACCAGATAATGGGCGTTGAAGACGATATTCTGCCCGTCGATTTCATTGAAGCGCACACGAACCGTTTCGTGCACGCGGAAATCGACGAGCGGAACCTGTTCGATGGCCATGGTCAGGCGGCGAGCGCGGCGGGGGCGCGGTCGAGCGGCGCGCACGCCGATTCGAGCCAGGCCCGGTCGCCATCGTCCATCCCCGGCGCGAGCTTTTCGAACACCTCGGCATGATAGGCGTCGAGCCAGTCGGCCTCGGCGGGCGACAGCAGGGCGGTCTCGACGAGGTTCTGCGCGATCGGCGCAAAGGTGATCGTCTCGAACCCCAGCATATCCTCTTCGGCGCCGTCGATGCGCTGCGGCACGACGATGACCAGATTTTCGATGCGGATGCCGAAATGCCCGGCCTTGTAATAGCCGGGTTCGTTCGAGAGGATCATGCCGGCGTGCAAGGGTTCCTCGGTCCCCGCCTGCCCGCCCGACGGCTTGGCGATGCGCTGCGGGCCTTCGTGAACCGCGAGATAGGTGCCGACGCCGTGCCCGGTGCCATGCGCATAATCGACCCCGTCGGCCCACAGATACTGGCGCGCGAGAATGTCGAGCTGGCTGCCGCGCGTGCCCGTCGGGAAGCGCGCCATGGCGAGCGCGATATGGCCCTTGAGCACCTGGGTGAAGCGGCGGCGCATTTCGGCGGTCGGCGGGCCGATCGCGATCGTACGCGTGATGTCGGTGGTGCCGTCGGCATATTGGCCGCCCGAATCGACCAGATAGAGCGTGCCGGTCTCGATTCCGCGGTTGGTCGTTTCATCGACCTTGTAATGCGGCAGCGCGCCATTGGGGCCGGCGGCCGAGATGGTGTCGAAGCTCAGGTCGACGAGGCCGCCGCCGGCCTCGCGGAAGTCGCGCAGCTTCGCCGCGGCGCCGAGTTCGTCGAGGCCGCCCTGCGGCGCGACATCCTCCATCCATTGCAGGAAGCGCGCGACCGCGACGCCGTCGCGGACATGCGCGGCGCGGGTGCCGTTCAATTCGACATCATTCTTGATCGCCTTGGGCAGCACCGCGGGGTCGCGGTGGCGTTCGATCTTCGCCCCCGCCTTTTCGAGCGCGGTGAAGATCGCCGCGACCGCGCTGCCGGGGTCGACCGCGACCTTCCTGTCCTTGAGACCGGCAAGCGCCGCCTCGAACGCCTCACGGTCGTGGATGCGCACGCTGTTGCCGAGATGCGCGCGCACCGCGTCGGTGATCTTTTCGGGCGCTATGAACAGGTCGGCGGTCGCGTCGGCATGAAGCAGCGCGAAGGCGAGGCCGACCGGGGTGTGGCTGACGTCCGACCCGCGAATATTGAATGTCCAGGCGATCGAATCGAGCGCGGTCATCACGCTGGTGTCGAGGCCCTTGTCCTTGAGCCAGTCGGCGATGATCGCACGCTTGTCGATCGCGCTCTGCCCCGCGAGCTTGACGTCGTGCACCGCGACGACGGCATCGCTCGGCGCGGGCTGGTCGTCCCACACCGCATCGATCGGGTTCGACGCGACCGCGACCAGTTCGGCGCCCTTGGCGGCCAGCTCCTTCGCCGTCGCATTGGCCCAGTCGATGCCGTGGAGCCACGGATCATAACCGACCTTCTGCCCCGCGCTGACATGGACGCCGAGCCATTCGGCGACGCTCGACGCCGGCACGCCGACATAGTCGAACAAGGCGCCGTCAACCTGATCGCGCACCTGCACGGTGTAGCGGCCATCGATGAACACGGCGGCCCTCGCGGGCAGCACCGCCGCGGTCCCCGCCGAGCCGCCGAAGCCGGTGAGCCAGGCCATGCGCTGCGCATAGGCGCCGACATATTCGCTCATATGTTCGTCGCTGATCGGCACGACAAAGCCGTCGAGACCGCGCGCGACAAGTTCGGCGCGGACGCGGGCGAGTCGCTCTGCATGGACGGGGCTGGACATGGCGGCTTCCTTGTTCCTACATCGCGGTCGATCCGGCCCATCGGGGGCGGCACCGCGGAGTTTCCTGATGCGCGCTATTTGGATGTTTATGGCGGCAATTGCCACCCCGCTTGTCGCGGCCCCGGGCGCTTTCGCCGAAGAGAAAGAGACAGCATTGACCGACAAGACCCCTGCCCCGTCCGCCGCCCCCGTCGCGGACAAGCGGCCGCACGAGATGACGCTGCACGGCAAGACGCTGTCCGATCCCTATCACTGGCTGAAGGACGACAGCTATCCGGTCGTCGATGACAAGGATGTGCTCGATTATGTGAAGGCGGAGAATGCGTATTTCGACACGCAGATGAAGCCGCATGCGGCGCTGGTCGAAACCCTGTTCCAGGAGATGAAGGGCCGGATCAAGGAGGCCGATTCCTCGGTGCCGCAGAAGGACGGCGACTGGACCTATTGGGTCGAATATGAGGAAGGCGCCGAGTATAAGAAATGGTACCGCAAGCCCGCGGCGGGCAACGGCGAGGCCGCGCTGATCCTCGACGAGGTCGCGATGGCGAAGGACAAGGATTATTTCCGCCTCGCCGAACTGTCGATCAGCCCCAACGGCAAGCTGATGGCCTATTCGTTCGACGACAATGGCTCCGAACGCTTCGAGGTGCGCATCCGCAACCTCGAAACCGGCGAGATGCTGCCCGACGTCATCCCCGGCACCCTGTCGTCGCTGGTCTGGACCTCGGGCAATGATGCGATCCTCTATGGCCTCGCCAACGAGAATTGGCGCACCGACAATGTCCGGCTGCACAAGCTCGGTACCCCGCTCAGCGCCGATAAATTGCTCTACAAGGAGGCCGACATCGGTTTCGGGGTCGGCATCGGCAAGACCGCCGCCGACAATTATATCGTCATCGCGACGGGCGATAACGAAACGAGCGAGGTCTATCTGCTCCCCGCCGACAATCCCGAGGCGCCGATGCAATTGGTGTCGGCGCGGAAAAAGGGCCGCGAGTACAGCGTCGATGAGCGCGACGGCACCCTCTATATCCACACCAACGACGAGCATCCAAACTTCCGCGTCGCCACCGCGAGCGTCAAGACGCCGGGCGAATGGAAGACGCTGATCCCCGGCAGCGATCACAGCTACATCACGGGTTTTTCGGTGTTCCGCGATTATTTCGTGCTCGAAGCGCGCGAGGACGGGCTCGACCAGGTCGATGTCCGCCAATATGACGCGCCGCTGACCCCGGGCCGGATCCAGTTCCCCGCCGCGACTTATGTCGCGGGGCTCGGCGACAATCCCGAATATCATCAGGACAAATTGCGGCTCGACTATGAATCGATGGTCACCCCCGACACCGTCTATGACTTCAACATTGCGACCGGAAAGCTTGAGACACTGAAGGTCCAGGAAATTCCCTCAGGTTACGACGCGACGCAATATGTAACCGAACGGGTTAACCTGCCGAGCCGCGACGGCAAGACGATGATCCCCGCCTCGCTCGTCTACAAAAAGGGCACCAAGCTCGACGGCAGCGCGCCGATGCATCTCTATGCCTATGGCTCCTATGGCTACCGCGTCCCGCCGGGTTTCTCGACGACCCGCCTCAGCCTCGTCGATCGCGGCATGGTCTATGCGATCGCGCATGTCCGCGGCGGCGACGATCTGGGCCGCGAATGGTATCTGGAGGGCAAGACCGACCGCCGCAAAAACACGTTCGACGATTTCATCGACGTCGCGAAGGGCCTGATCGCCAAGAAATACACCAGCGCCGGCAAGATTTCGGTCGAAGGCCGCTCGGCCGGCGGGCAGGTGATGGGGGTGATCTACAATGAGGCCCCCGAACTGTGGGGCGCGGTGCTCGCGGGGGTGCCCTTCGTCGATGTCATCAACACGATGGTCGACGAAACGCTGCCGCTGACCCCGGGCGAATGGCCCGAATGGGGCAATCCGATCACCGACAAGGCGGCGTTCGATTATATGCTGTCGTACAGCCCCTATGATAATGTCACCGCCAAATCCTATCCGCCGATGCTCGTGTCGGCCGGCCTCAACGACCCGCGCGTAACCTATTGGGAACCGGCGAAATGGGTCGCCAAGCTGCGCGCAACGCGCACCAACGACGCGACTTTGCTGCTGCGCACCAACATGGGCGCGGGCCACGCCGGCAAGTCGGGCCGCTGGGGCGCGCTGCGCGAGGATGCCGAGGAGTTCGCCTTTGTGCTGACGCAGCTGGGAGTGGAGAAGTAGCGGCCACGCCTAGCTGGGCGTCGGGCAGCGGGGGCCGGGCTTAGATATCCTTGCCCAATCGCTGCAACCACGCCTTGGCTTGCTTGGGCTCGCCCGGAGCATTGGACGGGACCGGTCCGCGCGAAGCTTCGAATTGCTCATGCAGCGAAAAGGACGCGAGAGCCAATTGCTCGCGTAGCCGGTCGATTTCCGCGCCCCTGTCGCAAAGGTCGGTGACGACGGGTTCCCATTTGTTGGTGGTCCAGCGGTCCTTGTTGTGGCCGAACAAACCCCATGCGCCGGCCGCCGTCTTTTGCAGCGCGTCGATCAAGGCCTCTTCATACTGGGCTTCCAGTTCGCATCGACGAACGTCGATACGCTCGAGGCGGTCCGCCTTGGCCATCAGGCCAGCAAATATCCGCGCGCGACCAGGTCCCGCTCCAGCGTCGCCGCGTCCACAAACTGGTGCCCCGCAATCCCCACCGATTCGGCGCCCGCGACATTCGCCGCAACATCGTCGATGAACAGCGCCCCCGCCGGATCGATGCCGAATCGGTCGATCGCCAGGCGGTAGATCGCGGGGTCGGGCTTCATCAGCTTCTCGGTGCCCGAGACGATGATATCCCGAAAGCGATCGAACACCGGCTGGGTCGGACGGAAACCCTCCCAGAAATCATGCCCGAAATTGGTGATCGCGAACAGCGGCACCCCCGCCGCGTCGAGCCGCTCGACCAGTTCGAGGCTGCCGGGGACCGGGCCGGGGATCGTCTCGTTGAAGCGCGTGCCATAGGCATCGATCAACGCGGCGTGATCGGGATATTCAAGCTTTCGCTCGGCCACCATCTCGGCGGCAGGGCGGCCGGCGTCGTGCTGGAAATGCCACCCCGGCGTGATGATATTGCCGACGAAATATTCGAGTTCCTGCTCGTCGGCGATCAGCTTGGCGAACAGGTGGCGCAGGTCCCAGTCGAACAGCACCTTGCCGACGTCGAAGATGACGCAGCGATCGATCATGCAAACGCCAGACACGCGAAAGCGCCGCCGGAAGGGTCCGACGGCGTTACGCGGTTCAGCAAAAGCAAACGGGGCGGTTCAGCCCCGCGCTGGGGCATCAGCCCTGGCGCGCCTTGAAGCGGCGGTTGGTCTTGTTGATCACATAGGTCCGGCCGCGACGGCGGATCACGCGGTTGTCCCGGTGGCGGTCCTTCAGCGACTTCAGGCTGTTGCGAATCTTCATGGCTCTATTCCGATGGTCTGGCGTTGTACGCGAAGCGGCGCAACTATGGGGATGGGCGATAAAAGTCAACCGCCCTTGGCGCGGAAATCAGGCCGCGAAGCGCCGTTCTTCCAGCGCGCGTTCCCACGCGAGCGCGTGAGCGACGATCGTGTCGAGATCGGCGTGCTGCGGTTCCCATCCAAGGACGCTGCGAATCGCGCCATTGTCGGCGATCAGCGCGTCGGGATCGCCCGCGCGGCGGTCGCCCATCCGGCGGTCGATCTTGCGATTCGTCGCGCGGTCGACCGCATCGAGCACTTCGAGCACCGAAAAGCCGCGGCCATAGCCGCAGTTCAATTGGTGGCTGGCCTTGGGATCGGCGATCAGCGCATCGAGCACGAGCAGATGCGCGGCGGCAAGGTCGCTGACATGGATATAGTCGCGTACCCCGGTGCCGTCCGGCGTGTCGAAGTCGGTGCCGAAAACGTCCACGTGAGGGCGGCGGCCAAGTGCGGCCTCGACCGCGACCTTGATCAGGTGCGTCGCGCCGGCGGTTGACTGGCCGCTGCGCGCCTTGGGATCGGCACCCGCGACGTTGAAGTAGCGCAGCGCAGCATAGTTGAAGTCGTGCGCGAAGGCGACATCGGCGAGCATCGCCTCGGTCATCAGTTTCGACATGCCATAGGGGTTGATCGGCCGCTGCGGCGCATCTTCGCGCACCGGGATCATATCGGGGATCCCGTAAGTCGCGGCGGTCGAGGAGAAGATGAAGTGGCGCACCCCGGCGTGAACCGCGGTGTCGATCAGCGACCGGCTGCGCGCGCTGTTGTTGTCATAATATTTGAGCGGGTTGGTCACCGATTCGGGAACCACGACCGACCCCGCGAAATGCATGATCGCGCCGACATCCTGTTCAGCGACGATCCGCGCGACAAGCGCGGCGTCGGCGATGTCGCCCTCATAGAAGGCCGCGTCCTTCGGCACCGCCCAGCGAAAGCCAGTGACCAGATTGTCGAGCACTGCGACGTTCCAACCCGCGTCGAGCAGCGCGAGCACCGCGTGGCTGCCGATATAGCCGGCGCCGCCGGTCACGAGGACGGTGAAGGGATGCGGCTGCGAAGTCACAGAATTTCGGCTCCTTTGGCCGGAAAGCTAGCCGCGTCGTGGTTAGGAATTGGTTAGCGACGCCCTGAAAGCAGCCCGTTTTCCCTTCGTGTCGAGCGAAGTCAGGATACACGAAGGCTTGCGCTGCCGATAGGTGTCTCGACTTCGCTCGACACGAATGGAGTTTAAACCGGGTTCGCGGACGACTGGGCCTACCCCGCCAAAGCCTTTTGCCGCCGCCTTTGCACCGACGAGCCATAACCCATCGCCTCGCGATATTTCACCACGGTGCGCCGCGCGATGTCGTGGCCCTCGGCCGACAGCTTCTGCGCGATCGTCTCGTCGGACAGGATCGCCTTGCCGTCCTCGCCCTCGATCATCGCCTTGATCCGGCTCTTGATCGATTCGGACGACACCGCGCCATCGCCCTCGGTCGCCGAAATGCCGCTCGAAAAGAAATATTTGAGTTCGAACAGCCCGCGCGCGCAGGAGAGGTATTTGTTGCTGGTCACCCGGCTGACGGTCGATTCGTGCATGCCGATTTCCTCGGCGACCTGGCGCAGGGTCAGCGGGCGCATATGCGCGACGCCGTGGAGGAAAAAGCCTTCCTGCTGCTTGACGATCGCGCTCGCGACCTTGACGATCGTGCGCTGGCGCTGGTCGAGCGCGCGGACGAGCCAGTTGGCGCCCGCGAGCTGCTCGGACAGCCACGCCTTGCTCTTCGCCGCAGCGCCGGTGGCGAGTTCGGTGTAATAGCGGCGGTTGACGAGCAGGCGCGGCAAGGTGCCGCCGTTGATCTCGACCGCCCAGCCCTTGCCGGTGTGACGGACATAGATGTCGGGCACGACGGTCTGCGACGCGCTGGCGCCGAAGCGCAGTCCCGGCTTGGGATCATAACCGCGCAGCTCGCGGATCATGTCGGCGAGATCTTCGTCGTCGACGCCGCAGATCCGCTTGAGCTGGGGGAAGGCGCCCTTGGCGACCAGATCGAGATGCGCGATCATCGTCGCCATCGCGGGGTCGTAACGATCGGCCTCACGCGCCTGGATCGCGATGCATTCGGCCAGGTCGCGGCCGCCGACGCCCGAAGGGTCGAAGCACTGCACCCCCGCGAGCACCGTTTCGACGAGCGAGAGCGGGACGCCGAGCCGCTGCGCAAGGTCGGCGAGGTCGGCGCGAAGGTAACCCGCCTCGTCGATCATCGCGACAAGCTGTTCGGCGATCAGCGCCTCCAGCCCCGAGAAGCGCTCGCCGACCTGCGCGAGCAGATGCTCGTAAAGGCTGTCGGCCTCCCCGGCGAAACTGTCGAAATCGATGCCTTCGCTGTCGCCTGACAGGCCGACGCTGTCGCTCGCGCTGTCGTGGTGAAAGCTTTCCGCGCCCAGATCGACGTCGAGATCGTCGGTCGCGCCGCTGTCGGACGCGAGCGCCTGGTCGGCGTCGAGCGTCGCGGCCTCGGCAGGCGTCGCGTCGCCCTCGGGCGCTTCGTCCCCTGCGCCATCGCTGTCGGGCGAGGCGGTGTCGAGCAACGGATTGCCCTCAAGCGCTTCAGCCAGATAGGCGTCGAGTTCGAGGTTCGACAACGCCAGCAGCTTGATCGCCTGCTGCAGCTGCGGCGTCATCACCAGCGATTGCGACTGGCGGAGATCGAGGCGCGGACCGAGCGCCACTGGGAATTAGCGGCCTTCTATCCCGTTTGTGTCGAGCGAAGTCGAGACACGTGAAGCCATGCACGAACTCGGCGTGTCTCG
>Ga0155175_133_pt6 | contig 33104 bp, 30 predicted proteins | sample RifCSPhighO2_01_FD_106143 | JGI IMG/M metagenome (GOLD analysis project Ga0155175, IMG submission 106143) | Sphingopyxis sp. RIFCSPHIGHO2_01_FULL_65_24 | reverse complement strand
CGCCGACAAGGTCGGTGCCGAAGACCTGATGGAAGACATGCTCGCGGGCAACCTCGACTATGGCCGCGTCATCGCGACGCCGGACATGATGGGCATCGTCGGTCGTCTGGGTAAGACGCTGGGTCCGAAGGGCCTGATGCCGAACCCGAAGCTGGGCACCGTGACCCCGAACGTCGCCGAAGCCGTGAAGGCCGCCAAGGGCGGTCAGATCGAATTCCGCGTCGAAAAGGTCGGCATCATCCACGCCGGCCTCGGCAAGCTGTCGTTCGGCGAGGAAAAGCTCCGCCAGAACTTCGACGCCTTCGTCGACGCGATCGTCAAGGCCAAGCCGGCCGGCGCGAAGGGCAAGTACGTCCGCAAGATCGCGCTGTCGTCGTCGATGGGACCGGGCGTCAAGGTCGATACGGCCGACGTCACCGGCGCCTGATTTCAGGCACCGCAACGATTTAGGGAAGGGCCGGGGGAAACTCCGGCCCTTTTCTTATGCGCGAAAGGCCGCTTTGGGGTGGGAAGCCGTCATTCGACTTGCTAGCTGTTCTTCATGGCAACGATCGATGAAGCAGTGGCGCAAGTGAAAGACGCCATCGAGAAGCACGCAACGTTTGGCGCGGGTCAGTTCTCTCCAGCCGTTCTTAAGACCGTGCTTAGCGAGTTGAACAGAATGAAGTCTTCGGCGACGTTCGCTCCGACCTATCCTCGCTTCATCTTAGATTGGGAAGATGTTTCCGGGTCACTTGGAAAAGTGCTCGTTGAGGTCGCATATCAACGGCAGCAATCGCTCAAGCGGAGATAGCGAGCGTCCGCAACCGGTCGAGAGCAGTCATCGTCACTGCAGCGCCAAAAACCGCTTTCCTAATTTATTCGGCCATGATCTACCCTGCCAGATGGCCGTCTCGCCTATCCCGCCGAACCCCACAACGACGCCCGTCCTCCATCGCCCGCTTAAAGCCACAAAGGATACAATTCCGACGCGGCCATGCGGGGCTTTTGTGGCTTTAAGGCCAAACCGGGCCGATTTTTCGCGATCCGCCGGCGTTTGTCATTCGCGCAAGCCTCGTAACGCGGCCCCCGCCGCAAACGGCCCGATCGCCGTGAGCAACAGGCTCACCGCCGCCAGCAGCTTGATCGCCCCGCGCCCCGACGGGTCGAGCATGCCGGCGCCAAAGATCAGTAGCGGCACCGCCAGCGGCAGCACCAGCAGCCCGCCGATCGCGCTTCCGCCCTTGAGACCCGCAGTCAGCGCCGCGCTCAGCACCGCCAGCGAGGCGAGGGCGGGGATGGCGATAGCGATCCCCGTCGCCAGCGTCTCCATCCGCCCCGCATCCTGCGCCAGCAGCGCCGAGGCGGGGAGGAGAGCGATCAGCAATGGCAGGCCAAAGCCGACCGCATGCGCGCCGATCTTCACCGCCGCGATCACCTCGTCGGCGACCCCGCGCACCGCGAGCTGGTCGAGCACCCCGGCATCGCGGTCGGGACGGACCAGCCGGTCGATCGGCAGCAGCGCCGCGAGCAGCGCCGCAACCCATGCCATCCCGCCGCCCGCGCGCTGGAGCAAAGGGGTATCGGGGCCGACCGCAAAGGGAAAGGCGGTGGCGACGAGCAGGAAGAACAGCACCGGCAGCCACAGCGCCCCGCTACCCCATGCCCGCCGCAGGTCACGCCAGAACAGGGCGATCAGCATCGTCATGCCCGCGCCCCCATGTCGAGGTCGGCCAGATCGGGGACGCCCAGCGCGAAATGCGACGCCAGCATCACCGCGCCGCCATTGGCCCGATGCATCGCAATCGCCGCGACCAGCCGCGCCTGCGCCGCATCGTCCATGCCGTTGGCGGGCTCGTCAAGCAGCCAGATCGGCGCCCCGCTGGCGATCACCCGGACCATCGCGGCGCGCTTGCGCTGTCCGGTCGACAGCATCGCGACCGGCACCTCGGCCAGCGGATGCAGCGCCATCGCTTCCATCGCGCGATCCACCGTATGACCGTCGACGGTATCGACCCGTGCCCAGAAATCGAGCGCCCGGCGCAGCGGCAGTTCGGCGTCGAGCGCCGCGGCCTCGTCGATCAGCGCGACCCGGCCGAAGCGCTCCACCGTTCCCGCCGCCGCGCGCAGCAGCCCCGCCGCAACGCGGATCAGGCTCGACTTGCCGGCGCCATTGGGGCCACGCAGCCACAGCGCCTCGCCGGGCGCCAGCGCCAGCGACAGCTCTTCGAACAACAGCCGGTCGCCGCGGATGCAGGCCACCCGGTCGAACCGCAGCAATACCATCACGCCATATCCTCGAGCGCGTGCATATCGTCGTCGGAGAAACCGAAATGATGCCCGATTTCGTGGATCAGCACATGGCGCACCAGCCGGTCGAGTTTCTCGCCGGTCTCGATCCATTCGACGAGGATCGGAATGCGATACAGGGTGACACGGTCGGGCATGCCGCCGCTCGCGTCGATGCTGCGCTCGGTCAGCGGGCGGCCTTCGTAGAGGCCGGTGAGGTCGTAAGGATGCTCGATGTCGAGCGACTTCAACACGTCGCCGTCGGCAAATTCCTCGATCGCGATCACCACATCCTGGATGTGAGGCGCGAACACGGCGGGCAGGCTGTCCAGCGCCGCGTCGGCCATCGCGAACAGCGCGTCGGTATCAGGCGCCGTGCCGGTCCAGCCTGGAGGAAGAGAGGAAAGGGCGGTCTTGTCGCTCATCGCGCCCTTCCTTATGGGGAGCATCGCGCCATTACCAGCGGGGAGACGAAGCGATGATCCAGAAACTCGATGATGCCGCGCGCGATGCCCTGCTGGCGCGCTTTCCCGACTGGACACACGAGCCGCAGCGCGATGCGATCACCCGCCGCTTCAAGTTCGCCGATTTTGCGCGAGCCTTCGGTTTCATGACCAGCGTTGCGATCATCGCCGAAAAGATGGACCATCACCCCGAATGGTCGAACGTCTACAACCGCGTCGACATCCTGCTGACAACCCACGATGCCGATGGATTGTCGGAGCGCGATGCGAAACTGGCCGAGGCGATCGAGGCTTTGATCTGACGCGATGATCCGTTTCGACCGCACCCATCAGCATCTGGCGGTTGGGATCGCGATCCTCGCCGGTTTCGTCGATGCGATCGGCTTTGTGGAGTCGTCGGGCTTTTTCGTATCCTTCATGACGGGCAATTCGACCCGGCTGGCGGTTGGTCTCGCCCAATGGAGCGAAGCGGCGATGGTCGCGGGCGGCATCATCGCGACCTTCGTCGCGGGGGTGGTGACGGGCTCGCTCGTTGCCGCGCGTGCCGGTTCGCGGCGGTCGCCTTGCGTGCTCGCGCTCGTCGCGCTGCTGCTCGTGCTGGCGATCGGACTGCGTTTCATCCTTCCCGGCTGGCCGCCAGTCCTTTGCCTCGCCTTCGCCATGGGGGTCGTCAACGCCGCGATCGAGGGACAGGACGGCGCCGTCGTCGGCGTCACCTACATGACCGGCACGCTGGTGCAGATGGGACACAAGATCGCCAACGCGCTGCGCGGTACGGGCGACGGGCGCTGGCTCGCGCATCTTTGGCTGTGGGCGGCGCTGGTTGCCGGCGCGGTCGTCGGGGCGCGGGTGGTCCTGTGGTCGGCGCCGCTCGCTTACGCGCTGGCGGTGCTGTTGGCGGCGGGGCTGGCGGCGCGCGCGCATGCGGTGGCGCGGCCGGGTTGACGGCTCCGCTTGCCTTCTCCCCGATCCCGTTTCACAAGCAACGAAAATAGGGGAGCCCGAATGACCGACAGCCTGCTGCGCCGCAAAACCATCGTTCCGGAACAGCAGGAGGGGCACAGGCTCGCGCGCACGCTCGGCTGGCCGCATCTCGTCGCCCTGGGCGTCGGTGCGATCGTCGGCACCGGCATCCTGACGCTGATCGGCGTCGGTGCCGACAAGGCGGGACCCGCGGTCATCCTGTCCTTTGCCGTCGCGGGGCTGATCTGCGCCTGCGCCGCGCTCGCCTATGCCGAAATGGCGACGATGATCCCCGCCTCGGGCAGCGCCTATACCTACAGCTATGTCGTGATCGGCGAACTCATCGCCTGGATCGTCGGCTGGAGCCTGATCCTCGAATATTCGTTGGTGGTCAGCGCGGTCGCGGTCGGCTGGTCGGGCTATGCGGCGCCGCTGCTACAGGCGTGGGCGGACGTCCCGATGGCGCTGATGCAGGGTCCCGAACTTGGCGGTATCGTCAACCTTCCGGCGATCGCGATCATTGCCCTCGTCGCGGGCATGCTGCTGTTCGGTACGCGCGAAAGCGCGACGGTCAATGCGATCCTTGTCGTCGTCAAGATCATCGCGCTGGCGGTGTTCGTCGCGGTGGCGCTGCCCGCCTTCGACGCCGCCAATCTCGAACCGTTCAGCCCCTATGGCTTTGCCAAGCATATCGGCCCCGACGGGGTCGAGCGCGGGGTGATGGCGGCGGCGGCGATCATCTTCTTCGCCTTCTACGGCTTCGATGCGATCGCGACCGCCGCCGAGGAAGCGAAAGACCCCGACCGCGACCTCAAGATCGGCATCGTCGGGTCGATGATCGTCTGCGTGCTGATCTATGTCGCCGTGGCGGTCGCGGCGGTCGGCGCCATTTCCTACAGCAAATTCGCCAACAGTCCCGAGCCGCTGGCGCTGATCCTGCGCGATCTGGGCAGCCCGAACGCGGCCTATTATCTGGGCGTTTCGGCGGTCGTCGCGCTGCCGACCGTCATTCTCGCCTTCTTCTACGGCCAGAGCCGCATCTTCTTCACCATGGCGCGCGACGGCCTGCTGCCCAAGGGCCTCGCCAAACTGTCGTCGCGTGGGTCGCCGGTCCGCATCACCATCTTCACCGCCCTTGTCGTCGCGGTACTCGCGGGCTTCATCCCGCTCGACGAGCTGGCCGCGCTCGCCAATGCCGGCACGCTCGCGGCCTTCACCGCCGTTTCGGTCTGCATGCTGATCATGCGTGTCCGCGCGCCCGATGCGCCGCGCACCTTCCGCACGCCGCTGCCCTGGGTGGTCGGCGGCATCGCGGTGCTCGGCTGCATCTATCTGTTCTTCAGCCTGCCGGCGCAGACCCAGATCTGGTTCTTCATCTGGAATATCGCCGGGCTGGGCGTTTATTTCCTCTATGCCCGGCGAAATGCCGTCGCGGGCTGATCGTCAGTCGAAAAGCTCGCTCAGGAAGCTCTTCTTGTAATTCTTCTTGTAGGGCTTGCCATAGTGGCGGTCGTCATGGCCGCGCTCGCCGCCGCGATAGTCCTGCTCGCGATATTGCGGCTGCGGCGGAGGAGGTGGCGCGGCCTGCTGCTGCGGCGCGGTCGCGGCTTCGCTGCGCTCGATGATCTTGTCGAGTTCGCCGCGATCGAGCCAGACCCCGCGGCATTGCGGGCAATAATCGATCTCGATCCCCTGCCGTTCGGACATCGTCAGATTCACGCGGCAGGTCGGGCAAAGCAGCCCCTGGGCATCGGTCACAAAAATTCCTTTCTCGGCACATGCGAAAGGCGGCCGAAAGCGACCGCCTTTCCTCTCAACGCCGGCGCGGGATTTGCGTTCCCGCGCGGTCAGCCATCGTCCTCATGGACGAGCAGGTCGCCCGGCTGGCACCCGAGTTCGGTGCAGATCGCCTCGAGCGTCGAAAAACGCATCGCTTTGGCCTTGCCGGTCTTGAGGATCGACAGATTGGCCAGCGTGATGCCGATGCGCTCGGACAGGTCGGTTAGCGTCATTCGCTTGGCGTGGAGGAGGTCGTCCAGTTTCACGACGATCGCCATCACACGGTTCCTTCCAGTTCGTCGCGCATCGCCGCGCCCTGTTCGAACACCGCCGCGAGGACGAAGGCGAGCAGGATAGCGAGGATGTTGTTCAGCGACAGCCCGCCCATGCCGGCAAATTCGCTGTGCGCGGCCGCGACGCTGCTCGCGATCATGTGGAGCGGGATCGCAAGCAGCTGCGCCGCGACAAGGCCCCAGCCGATACGGCGGAGGCGCCGAGCATTCGCGGCGACGAAGGGATCGCCGGTCGCGGCGCTGGCGACCAGCGCCTGCAACTGGCGCAGCACATAGACGGCAACCGCCAGGATCGCCGCCAGCACGGCCATCATCCAGAGCAGTTGCGACTGGATGATGCCGGGGTCGACAAAGACCTTGCTGTTCTTCAGCTCGACCATCACGTCGGGCCAGGCGGCGATCAGCGCGATGCCGACGACGAGCACGAGCACGGTGGCCGCCGCCACCAGCCCCAGCATGAGCCAGAGCAGGCCGCGGGTGACCCCGAGCAATGTGGAATGTTGAGCGGGCATATCGTTCTCCGATAGGTTGTTTATCGAAGAACAATATTGCGAGTCGTCCTTATCGTCAATCGATATTATCGAAAAACGATATTTCGGGTCTAGGCCGCCTGCCAGTCGAACGTCAGCGGCGCTTCGCGGAAGGCGAAGCGATCGAGGTGGCGCGCGACGGCGCCCTTCAAACCCTCGAGTTGGCCGTCGATGCTGGCATCGATGCGGACCGCCAGCGCATCCGCGCCGGCATCGAAGGTCACCAGCCCGTCGCCCGGCCAGTCGGAGCCGCGGGCGTCCTTGGGAAAGGTCACGGTGCCATGGTCGGCGGTGAATTCGACCGCGAGGTTGTGCTGCCAATGCTTGCACAGTTGCTGGAGATATTTGCCGGCATGCGCGGTGGGCACGCTGGCGGTTGCCGATATCGTCATATCCGTCGCTCCTTACAGCCGTTCGATCTTCTGTGCGGCTTCGTCGATCAGCGCGACGACTTCGTGCAGCTTTGCCTCGTCGATGTCGCGGTCGCCGAGGCGATTGAGCAGCACCTGGCGCAGATTGCCCATCGCGCGGCGGACCGATCCGCCATCGGTCCGCTGCCGCTCTTCGCCGACCTCGGCCAGCCGCGCGAGCAACGCGTCTACGATATCCTTGTTCGCGTCGAGTTCGGCTGCGCCATCGGGAGTGATCGCGAACAATTTCTTGGCGCCTTCGCTTTGCTGCGCGGCGATCTGGCCCATGTCGTCGAGCAGGGTGAGGGTGGGGTAGATGACCCCGGGGCTGGGGGCATAGGCCCCGCCGGTCAGTTCCTCGATCCGGCGGATCAGGTCATAGCCATGGCGCGGTTCGTCGGCGATCAGCCGGAGCAGCACCAGCCGCAGTTCGCCGCTGTCGAACATCCGCCGCCGCGACCGGCGGCCATCGCCGCCGCCTCCATGTCCGTGGCGACCGCCGAAGCCGCGTCCATGGCCGAAGCCCCGTCCGTGTCCGCCGTTGTGCATCGCGCGGCGCATGCCGCAGCCGCGTCCCTCCATCTTTCCGTAAAACATCATATGGTCCTTAGAGCTATTTCCGATAGCTCTAAGATATATCTTATTGATGGCTACACAAGGGGGCGTCCGCAAATTTTCCGGACATGATCCTGCGGCTTTTGTGAACCGATGCGCCGCGAGGCGTCAAAGGCCTTCTTCCCGGGCCAGTGCCAGCAGGCGTTGCCAGTGGCGCCGGTCCCGGCCGTTCAGGCCGCGATCGGCGGCGCGCCGTTCCAGTTCGGGGCGTGTGTTGTCCCCGTGTTTCAGCTTCATCTGTTGCAATGCGTCGAGGTCGTCGGCGAGCTTTTGTGCCGCACGTCGACCGCCGAACATATCCGAAAAACCCAATGATCCCTCCTGTCGACATGGAAGATGCACGGGGGGAGTGACATCAAGTTGTGACAACTTATCAGATTAAAGGAGGCTTGTCTTGGGGTTGGCTGCTCTCTTGCCGTCCCGGGCGGGGAACGGAGTCGGCCGGGCGGCGCATCGGTCTTGACTTCCCGAGCGCCGACGCTATTGGCCACCGCACATTGTCGCTGCTCCGGCAGCGGCGATTCCGTCCGAGACAGTTGGTGAAGGGAATATGCCCTTCTTAATTTCCAGCCGAGACGGGGAACAGTCTTTATCGGTCGCCCGCCTGGTTTTCAGGTGACGCGGCTTGACCGACCCCATCGGACATCGTTGCGCAAAGGACAGGCGAGCTTTGGCTCGCTGCCGCTTTTGCGTGTTTTAGCCGCCCGGCGGCGCGCGCTTGCGCGCGGTACCGGGCACAGAGTGGAGTATAGGCATGGATCGTACGGAAAAGGCCGAAGCCGTATCCTCGCTGAACGCTACGCTGTCGTCAGCTGCCTCGGTTGTGGTCGTCCGCAACCTGGGTCTGACCGTCGCTCAGTCGACGGTGCTGCGCCAGCAGATGCGTGATGCCGGGGCCGACTTTCGCGTCACGAAGAACCGTCTTGCCAAAATCGCGCTCGACGGCACGTCCTACACCGGCATCGGCGAACTGCTGACCGGTCCCACGGCGCTCGCAACCTCCACCGATCCGGTGTCGGCTGCGAAGATCGCCGTGGAGTTTGCCAAGACCAACGACAAGCTTGAGATCGTTGGCGGCGGCATGGGTGACGTGGTGCTCGACGTCGATGGCGTCAAAGCGCTTGCTTCGCTTCCCTCGCTCGACGAGCTGCGCGCCAAGATCATCGGTCTGGTGCAGGCTCCGGCCACCAAGGTTGCGCAGATTGCCGCAGCCCCGGCGGGCCAGCTGGCGCGGGTTTTTGGCGCATATGCCGCCAAAGAAGCAGCGTGATTTCGAACTAACCCCTTGAACTACTGCCGGGACATCCCGGCTCTGATGGAGAATGAACATGGCTGATCTTGCAAAGATCGTTGAAGAACTGTCGACCCTGACCGTCCTCGAAGCGGCTGACCTGTCGAAGCTGCTCGAAGAAAAGTGGGGCGTTTCGGCTGCCGCTGCTGTTGCTGCCGCTCCGGCCGCTGCCGCTGCCGGCCCGGCTGCTGAAGAGCAGACCGAATTCGACGTCATCCTGACCGGTGACGGCGGCAACAAGATCAACGTCATCAAGGAAGTCCGCGCGATCACCGGCCTGGGTCTTGGCGAAGCCAAGGCGCTCGTCGAAGGCGCGCCGAAGCCGATCAAGGAAGGCGTGAACAAGGCGGAAGCCGAAGAGCTGAAGGCGAAGATTCTTGCTGCCGGCGGTACCGTCGAACTGAAGTAAGCTCTTGTCCGGGCCCCTTCGTCGGGGCGCGGGTTGGAATAGGAAAAGGGCGGTGCCGCGAGGCACCGCCCTTTTCTGTTTCCGGATATCGCAGGCAGCTAACTAGCTGCCGGCGTATCCGGGACGAAGCCGGCCGGGAAAGAGCGGCGCCTGATCGGGGCGGCGCGTCGTCTGCTTGGCAAGCGCGGGCTCGGGACGGTTGGCGATTTCCCATGCACTGACCGGCTGGCGCACGACCTGCGGCTGATCCATCAGCCCGTCATATTCCATCCGCTCCTTGCGGTCATGGAAGCGCGCGCGCTTCAGGCGCTTCTTGAGCGTCAGGAACGGGTTGTCGGCGGTCGGTCCGACCATTGCCAGCGCCTCGTGGCGTCCCATGCTGCCGCTCGGTGCGGCGGCGAAGGCCGGCGTCGAGCGCTGGGCCGGCGCGGGGGGCGCAAAGACCTGTTCGTCGCGCGGCGCATAGGCGGGCGCCGCAGGGGCAGTCACGGGTCCACGAACCACCGCCGGGGCGACGGGTGCGACGACCGGGACATCGGCATATTCGACCGTCGATTCGGCCCAAGCCTCGCGCGTCCGGCGACGGCGGCTGAAGGCCAGCGCGGCACCGCCGACGATCAGCAGCGCGGCAGCCCCACCGGCCAGCTCCCACGGGAAGCCGTCAGTGGCGGGGGCCGCATCGGCGACCGGCGTCGGAACCGGATCGACCACCGGCGCAACCGGGGTCAGGTTTTCCACGGGCAAGGTGCTGGCCGCGGCTTCGGCGGGAATGGCTGCACTTGAGACAGCCGCGACGGGCGCAACTGCAACCGGTTCGGGCGCGGCGGTGCGTGCCGTTGCTGTCGGACGCGCGGCGGCCTTGGGCGCGGCGCGCGGCGTCGCCTTGGCGACCGGAGCGGGAGCGGGTTCGATATCGACGGGAACGCGGATCACCGGCGCGGGCTGCGTCGGTGCGGCGACCGGGGCGCTCATTGCCGGCGCCGGAGCCGTCGTCGTCGCGACCGGCGGCACCATCACCGGCGGGGCGACCGGCTCGGCCACGGGTGCGGTGGTTTCCTGCGCGAAAGCGCTGGGGCTGGACAGAACCAGGAACGCGGCAATCGCGCACGTGGAGGGGCGGGAGAGGGGGATGTTCTTCGTCATAGTGAAGGGCCAACGAACGGCACGCAAAAAATGCTGCCGAATAGCGGCGATTTTCACGATGAACCGTGGCAGCCGGACGGCGCGGCGATGATTTCGACTCGTTTCGGCGCCTTGCGGCGTCGGAATCGCGGTCAGGCGTGTTGGGGCGGGCGCGACGAATCCATTGCCGCCGCCGCGGCGGAAATCGCTGCGCCGATCAGCCCCATGTCACGGTCGAACCGGGTGTCGAGCGCCGCATCGTCGAGTGTCGCCATCTCGACCATCATCGGCATCGACAGCGAAAGCCGCAGCGTCCCCGCGGCGCGGCCATCGGCCAGACTATGCGTGCGCACCGGCTGGCCCAGGCGGATTTCGCGACCCAGCCATTGGCGCGATTGGCGCGCGATATGGCGATGGATTGCCCGCGCCTGATCGAAATCGCAGGCCGCCCAGCGCGCGGAGAGGTCGAGCGTGCGCAGGGTCGCGGCGGCGAGGCAGGGCGCGGTCCTGTTTTTGCCGTCGCTGTCCAGTACGTCGCGTAGTTCGAGCCGCGCGACCATCCGGCCGACATGATGGCCGAAGCGCGCGGTGATATGATCGACCTGCGGCGCGGGCAGCGCGGCAAAGCGTTCGATCTCGATCATCGCCGCCTGCAGGCGAAGGAGCAGGCCGAAATTGCCCGACGCCGGCAAACGATCGGCCCCCGGCCAGTCCGCCGGCCATTCGGCGCGCGTCGCGACGCGGCGATAACCGTCGGGAAGCGGCATGGCTCTGGCCCGCACCGCGTCGGGGATCAGGGCGAAGCCGCTGAACGGCGGCCCGCCGGCGAATTTCGATCCGGTCATCAACACGACGCAACCGAGCGCGAGGTAACGGCGGATCGTCGTAGGCGCGACGCGCAGCTGGCACGCGTCGACGACGATCGTCACCGCGTCGCCGAAGGCCGCGACGATCCGTTCGACATCGGCGAGGACCGGCAGGGTCAGTCCCGATTTCGACCCGTGGACGACATGGACGACCGGACGGCGGTCGTTTGCGACCGCTCGCTGCGCAGCGGCGGCGAGGTCGTCGGCGACGGTGCTCGACGCGCGCGGTCGCCCGGCGGCGTCGCGCACGGGAACATCGACCAGTTCGGTGCCGGCAAAGGCGGGATCAATCGCCGATTGCGCGACGACCCGCGCGCCGGTCGCGGTCTCGTCGGCGAAAAAGCGCCCCGCGGCGCTGTGGACGCAGCCGCTGCCGACTTCGTCGCGCCCGAGCAGGATCGCGGTGACCGGTCGCCCGTCATGGGCCGCGGCAAGCCCCGCATATTCGAGGTCGGTGCCCGACGCGGCGAACACCACTGCGGTGTCCGGCGTCCCAAAGGCTTCGACCAGCTTGAAGCGCAGGATCGCCAGGGCCTCGGCATAATCGCCCGCGGCGACGGGGCGGTCGAGCCCGTGATGCCAGCGATCGAGCAGAGTATGAAAGGCGTGGTCCGAGATGCTGCTGATCGTCGACGAGCCATAAGCGAGTGCGTCCGACGGCAGCACGCTGGCATGATATTGGTTGCGGCCGTCGGCGTCGGGGCGGATCCGCGCATCGCCGCCGCTGGTGAGTGCGGTCGCCAGCCGCGCCGCGTAGCGTTTGGCGGGCGGAAGGCGGGGTTCGTCGGCGGGAATCGCGTTGAGCAACATCGGGAGCGCGGTCCTGGAAGGGGAGGGCAAGACCGACGTCTACCGCCCCAACATGACAGAGATTTGGCGTTTTGGTTTCAGCGCCGTCACCGAAAGGTCATGCCGCTGCAACCTCCGTGTGGTCGAACCGCCTTATGCGAACCACCTCTCTTCAGCCCACGCGGCTACCCGACGCCATCCGCCAACAGCGGCTGCTCTTCATCGCCAAACATGCGCGCTGGACCGGCGCCTTGCACCCCGAGGACGGCAACCACGCCCTCTATCACCGCGAGATTCGCGAGATATTGGAAGGGCTTGGTGTCCCGCTTGTCATCGCTGACAGCTATGCGGCGCTGTTCGACAGACCCGATGCCGATTTCGTCTTTCCGCTGCTCAACCGGGGTGGCTTCTTCAATTCGGAAATGCTGCTGCCCCTGCTCTGCAACCGCATGGGCCTGCCCTATGTCGGCGCCTCGCCGATCGTGCGCGGACTCTCCGACGACAAGCATCTGACCAAGCTGGAGGCCGCCGCCCGCGGCGTGCCGACCGCGCCCTGGGCCTTGTTCCGCCGCGGCGTGCCGGTCGACGTGTCGCGCTGCCCGCCCGCCTCGCGCTGGGTGGTCAAGCCGAACAACAGCTCGGCGTCATGGGGCATTCGCGACGCGCACGATCGCATCGAACTCGCGCAGGCGGTCGCCGAAATCCATGCGCTCGACCATGACGCGATCGTCGAACCCTTCATCACCGGCAGCGATGTCGAGGTGCCGGTGATCACGCAGAGCGGCGAACCCGCGATGCTACCGATGATGATCTTCGAACAGGCCGATCCGACGCACCTACGCACCTATCAGGAAAAGCGCGACCTGGTCGACCGCAGCGCCAAATATAGCCTCAAACTGTTCGACGAACCCGAAATCGGTGCGCGCATCGCGGCGCTGACCGCGCAGATGACCGAGGTCTTCCGCCCGTTCGATTTCGGGCGTTTCGAGTTCCGCGTCGACTTCGCGACCGGCGAGGTGCGGCTGCTCGAGGTGAACCTCAACTGCAATCTCTGGTCCGAAAAAGTCTTCGGCCGCGCCGCCGTCGCTGCCGGATTTACCCAGGCCGACCTGATCGAGACGATCGTCGCCGAAAGCATGCTCCGCCAGTTGGCGCCGGCGGCGGCGCGGAGGGACGCGGCATGAGCGGACAGCAAACGGGCCTCGGTTCTATCCTCATCCTCGCGGGGCGGCGGTCCGGCGCGGTCGACGCCCTCGCCGAGGCGCATGGCGTCGCCGACAAATGCCTGGTGCCCGTTGCAGGCCGTCCGATGGTCGCACATGTGCTCGTCAGCGCCGCTGCGACCGACGCGGCGCGCATCTTCGTGTCGAGCCATCACGAAGGACTGGCCGACGATCTTGGCGATATCGTCGTCGACAGCCTCGGCGATCGCCTGGTGTTCGTGCCCGCTTCCGACAATCTGGCGGATTCCGTACTCGCTGTTGCTGAACAGGCGGATTTCCCGCTGCTCGTTACGACCGCCGACAATTGCCTGCTGACCCCCGCGACGATCGCCGAAATCAGCGCCGAAGCGGCGCGCCTCGGTGCCGAGGCGGGGGTGGCGCTGGCGCGGCGTGAGGATGTGCTGGCGGCGCATCCTGAGGGCCAGCGGCGCTTTTACGAATTTTCGGACGTCGCGGTGTCGAACTGCAACGCCTATTGGATCGGCCATCGCAGAGCGCTGAAAGCCGCCGAGGCATTTCGCGGCGGCGGGCAGTTCGTCAAGAAACCGGTGCGGGTGATGCAGGCATTCGGGCTGGTCAACCTGCTGCGTTTCCGCTTCGGGCTCGGCCCGATCCATCATATCTTCGGCCGCATCTCGCGGCACCTGAAGGTCGATGTCGCGGCCCTGCTCGTGCGCGACGGCGCGACCGCGGTCGACGTCGACAACGAACGGTCGCTGCGCGCGACCGAGGCGATCATGGAAAGGCGCCGGCCGCCGCAGCGGCCGGACGCGGACTTATTACTTGGCCTTGATCACGCGGGCCGACTTGATCATCGCCTTGCCGATGCCAGTCTCGTTGGCTGACACGGTCAGGCAATTGCCCTTGAACTTGGGCTTGTCGCACAATTCCCAAGTTTCGCCGGGATAGACCGCGATGCTGCCGACGAGGAAGTCGTGCTGCAGCGACGGTTCGTCCTTTTCGAGGCGATAGGAAGCGCCGTCGAACTTCTGGCCTTCGAACAGGGTCAACGTGCCTTCGACCGTCTTGGACTTATCCTGTGCCGCAAGCGGGCTTGCCAGCAGAGTGAGGCCGACAGCGACGGCTGCGAGGCGGGTGAAACGGGTCATGCGGAATCACCTTTATGGTGACCCTCACGGCGGAAAAAAGGGACCTGCGTCAACGGGGTGACGCTGGTCCCGGAATTGCCCAGTTTCAGTGCTTTGGGCGTCAGTCGGCGACCCAGTTGCCGTGGAACCCCGGCGGGACGCGGTGCGGCAGGTGGATCACCGCCTGCGACGCGCCGGTGAAATCGTCGGCGTTGAGGATGACGAGGTCGGTGGTCTCGTCGTTCATGTCGACGACCAGCCCGATCAGCCAGCCATCGTCTTCGGCGCCATTTTCGCTGCGCGGAACAAAGACGAATTCGCCGGGGTGGCGGCCGGGGCCGAAGTCGTGCGCCGTCGTGGTGCCGGCATCGAGGTCGTGGCGGAAAAGCCGCGTTTCGGCGAGCGCCCACTCGGCCGATTGCGCGTCGGGGATCGCGACGCTGTAGGCGTAGCGATAGGGCCGGGTGGTCAGCCGCTCGTCGTAGCGCGGGAATTCCTGCGCATGATCGTGGATCACGGTGCGGGTCGTCGTGCCGGCCGCGGGATCGATCGTCCAGCGTTCCATGCGCGATTTTTCGCTGTCGGGGCCGCGCTTCGAGCTTGCGAACATCGTTTCGTGGGCGACGACGTCGACGATCACCTTGCCGTCCGCCGTCTCGAAGGCGTTGGCGGGGTGGAAGACATAGCAAGGCTCGACCGGAACCCAGACGATGTCGTCGGCGCCGCCCTTTCTGGGGAGGAGGCCGACCCGCGCCTGGTGCGCGTCGTTCCACGCATAGGGGAAGCGGTAGCCCGCCAGCAGCATCTTCATCGAGAAGGTCACCGGCAGGTCGAGCACCAGCACATAATTTTCGGTGATCGCGCAATCGTGGATTGACGGACCGTCGCTCACCGGGATCGCCAGTTCGCGGACGACCTGCGCATCCTTGTCGAGCACGACGTGCCAGACCTTGTTCGGCTCGTCGCCGCGATAGGTGATCGCGTGCATTTCGTCGGTGAAGGGGTCGTGGTGCGGGTGTGCGGTAAAGGCGCCGGCGAGGCTGCCGTCGAACGGGTTGTGAGCGATCGTGTTCAATTCGTAACCCAGTTCGACCGGCTTTCCGCCCGCCTCGACGATCGCGAAGGTGCGGCCCGCGAGGCCGACGACGTTGGTGTTGGGGGCATCGTTGCGCCCTTCGCGCGGGCCGGGGGGCAGATCTTCGCCGAGGGCTTCGCAGGCCTCGCTGCCGCGCACCCAGCGATTGCGATACCAGTCGGCCTTGCCGTTCGCGATGCGGATACCATGGACCATGCCGGCGCCGGTGAACCAGTGATAGCTGGCGGGATCGGGGGCGATCGCGGGGTTGGGGCCGTTACGCAGGTAGCGGCCGGTCAGGGCGGCCGGGATTTCGCCGTCGACGCGCAGTTCCTCGAGCGTGAATTCCTCGGTCATCGGTTGGTGGATGCCGGTCAGGAAGGGATGCGCGTCGGTGGGGCGGGGGAGGCGCTTGCGGTTGAAATCGGCGACCTTGCCGATGGTTTTGGTGACGGCACCGCGGATGATGGTTTCGACGTTGCTGGCCATGATGAAGCTCCGTACGGAAGTTGGCGAAGGTGCCGCGCAGCGTGGGGTTGCGTGGGCGACTCGATATGTTTACAGTGACAACATGATGGCGAACAAAGATAACAGTGTCAACATAAAAAGCGACGGCGCGAAAGCGGCGGGCACCTATCATCATGGCGACCTGCGCGCGGCGGTGATCGCGGCGGGGCTCAAGCGGCTGGAAGCCGGTGACGACGGCGAACTGGGGCTGCGTGCGTTGGCGCGCGACGTCGGGGTCAGCGCGACCGCGCTTTACCGCCATTTCCCCGACAAGGAGGCGCTGCTCGACGCGCTCGCGGGCGAAGGGCTGCGGCGGCTCGGCGCGCTGCAGGCGCAGGCGTGGCTGAAGGCGGGCGGCGGGGTCGCGGGCTTCAAGGCGACCGGCGCCACCTATGTGCGGTTCGCGCACGACGAACCGGCGTTGTTCCGCCTGAGCTTCACGCGCCAGATGCCCGACCGCAAGGATGGCGAAGACGACGGCGGCGAAGTGGCGTACAACCTGCTCCGCGCCGGGGTCGGCGAGGCGCTGCCGGGGGTCAAGGACCCCGATGTTGCCGCGCTGCACGCCTGGGCGCTGGTCCATGGCCTTGCGATGCTGATCCTCGACCGCCGCATCGACTGGGACGAGGCGATGGTCGAACAGGTCGTCGGGCTGACTTTCGGCGGGGTGGCCTGACCGCCGGCGCCGCGACCCGCATTTCGTCGCAAATCCAGGGCGGCGGCGCTTATGTTATCGATTTCTTTGCCAATTTCGATCAGTCTTGCGGCATGACGCGGTCGATGTCCCCCAAGGTCGAGACGCTGTTCTGGTCGCTTTTGACGGCGCTGGGCTATTTCCTGCTCGCCAGCCTGTCGCTCGCCGCGACCAAGGGCGCTGATAATATCGCCGCTGTGTGGCCGCCGTCGGGCTATCTGCTCGCGATGCTGTTGCTGGCGCCGGCCGGCGCGCGGATCGGCGCCCTTGTCGGCATGGCGGGCGCGAGCGTCAGCGCCAATATGCTTGGCGGCGCGCCGCTGTCGCTGTCGGCCGCCTTCACCTTGGCCAATGCCGTCGAGGGTAGTGTCGCGCTGTGGATGATCAATCGCCGCGAGCGCGGCATATTGTCGTTCATGGTGCCGCGCTCGGTCGGCAATTTCTGTATCGCGGCGCTGACCGCCAGTTGCGCCAGCGCCGGTATCGCGACCTTGCTGACCGGTGGCGGTTTCGATTTTTTCCGGTCGTGGCTGACCACCGTCGGGCTGGGAATGCTGATCGTCACCCCGCCGATCGTGATGCTCGCGCGGCTTGCCGGAGCGGGCGCGCTCGGCAACAGCAATCGCGCCGGGACCGTCGAGGCGACCGCGATCCTGACCGCGGCGGCGGCGATCACCACCGTCTGTTTTTCGCAGGCCGAATTTCCGGTCACCTTCCTGCCGTGCGTCGCGGTGGTCGCGGCCTCCTATCGTCTCGGCCCGTTCGGCGCGGCGGCCAGCGTGCTGATCGTCACGATCATCGCATCATGGATGACCGGGCACGGGCTCGGCCCGATCGCCAATATGGACGCCGCGCCGGCGACGATCGTCCTGTTCCTGCAATTCTATCTGCTGACGCTGTTGTTCACCGCGCTGCCGCTCGCGGCGCTGCTCGTCGTGCGGCAACGGCTGGCGAAACGGCTCGAGCAGAGCAACCGCTGGCTGCTCCAGGCCGAGGCGGCGGCGCTCGTCGGCCATTGGCGCGTCGACCTTGTCCGCTGGACGATCCAATGGTCGGATCAGGCCTATCGCATCCACGGGCTGGAACCCGACACGCCGATGACGGTTCAGGGCAGCCTCGACCGTTATATGCCCGGGGACGGCGACCGGATGCGCGCGACGCTGGAAAAGGCGGTCGCCGACGGCACATCCTTCGCATTCCATGGCCAGATCATCCGCCCCGACGACGAGGTGCGCGACATCGTGTCGCACGGCTCGATCGAAATGAGCCGCGGCGGCAAGCCGGTCGGCATCTTCGGCACGATCCAGGATGTGACCGAGACCGTCGAGAACGCCCGCATGCTCGAAGCGGCGCGAAACGATGCCGAGGCCGCGGCGAACACCGATGCGCTGACCGGATTGCCGAACCGCCGCCACACGCTCGCCTTCCTCGAACGCGCGCTGGTCGGCGCGCGCGAAAATGGTGCGCCGCTGGCGGTCGCGATCTTCGACATCGACCATTTCAAGCGGATCAACGACATCCACGGCCATGGCGTCGGCGACGCGGTGATCCGCCGCGTCGCGCAGCGCGCCAAGGCGTCGCTACGCGAAGAGGATATGGTCGGCCGTTATGGCGGCGAGGAATTCGTCTGCGTGCTGCAACGGTCGAGTGCGCAGGCCGCCGAACTGGTCGCCGAGCGGGTGCGGCAGGCGGTCGAAGCCTTGAACGGCCGCGCCGACGACGACGGTCCGCCGGCGACGGTCAGCATCGGCGTCGCGGTCTATGCCGGCGAGACCGGCGTCGAGGAACTGCTCCAGCGCGCCGATGACGCGCTCTACACCGCCAAGCGCGAAGGACGGAACCGGCTGCGCATGGCGGCGTGAAGGGTGTGAGGTCGGCTTTGGGGTGGGGAGCGGTCATTCATTGTCGAGGGCCTTGGCCTCGCGTTTTGCCTTGCGACGTTCTGCTTCCTTCAGTCTTTCGCCATCCCAAAACCTGCGCTGGCGTTTCGCCCAGCGCCAATTCACGAAGGCGAAGGGCCAAGGTGTCCAAAGGAATGCGAACATCAGCCAGCCCGCTAATCCCTCGCGCAAAAGATATGGGCTGCACGGGTAGGCAACTAGCAGCGCAATTCGTGCTGATCGCCGTGCGCTATATTCGTCCAAAGGCAACCCGGTACAGTTTGCAACAAACTGGGGATTGAGCACGGCGATCAATACACCGATGAAGATTGCGATTGCGGGCCACCAGCGAGAGAGTGGAATGCCCGACCCAACCTTCCTGAAATGCCGTTCTTCGTCGGTTAGCATGCGTCGCGCCATGCACGCTTTTCACATTAGACCAGTATGTCCGCAATCGGTCGCTTGCGGACACTATTCTCGCCTCCATTGCGCTATGGTCGCCTCGGCTTTGCTGCTACGATCCTGCCGTCGCCGCAGGCAGGCCAGAGCAGGAGTGCGTCATGGAGTGGGACGAGACGGAAATGCAGCGCCGGGCGCTGCTTGCGGGGGCGGCCGGGATGCTGGCGCTTGCGGTGACGCCATTCGCTATGGCCAAAGCGCCGAACGGCGGCGTGAAGTCGCTGATCGGCAACGCGTCCGACGGGGCGCTCGACAAATTGGCGCAGCCGGGGGCCTTTTACGCCGACAAGGCGGTGCGCATCCTGTTGCCGGGGGCGGGCGGAAAAATGGCGTCGAAGCTGTTCGGCATGGGCGACAAGCTGGGCCTGACGACCAATTTGACCCGAAGCCTGAACGACGCCGGCGGCAAGGCCGCGGGCGAGGCGAAGCCGGTTTTTCGCGCCGCGATCGACAATCTGGGCTGGTCGGACGCACCCGCGCTGGTGACCAAGAAGGATGGCGCGACGCGCTATCTGCAGACCAGCGCCGGGGGCGTGCTGTTCACCAAAGTGTCGCCGCTGGTCGGATCGGCGCTGCAGAATGTCGGCGCCTTTCGCCAACTCGACGATTTGTCGAAGGGCAATTCGCTGTTGGCGTCGGCGGGGCTGACGCATGACGGGCTGACCAAGTCGGTGACCGAGCAGGCGCTGAAAGGCATTTTCCAATATATGGCGGGCGAAGAGGCGGCGTTGCGGAAGAATCCGGCGAATTTGTTGAAGGGGATTTTCTGACGTCGGTCGGCGCGCGCGGGGGCTGCCACTCAAGCCTCGTCATTGCGAGGAGCGAAGCGACGCGGCAATCCAGACCGGCGTGAACCGCTCTGGATTGCTTCGCTTCGCTCGCAATGACGAAGCTTATAGGAGCGGCGTTGCGACCGCGGTGGCCGTGCTCACTCGCCGCCGAACCGCGTCGTCAACTGCACCCCGATCACCTGCGGTTCGCCGGCGTAGAGGCTGTTGAAGCCCAGGCTGTTGTCGAACTGCACCGCCGACACCGCATAGCGTTTGCCCGTCAGGTTGGTCGCGAAGATCGCGATCTGGCTGTTCAGGCTCTCGATATCCACCGACGCGCGGGCGCCGAGCAGGCCGTAGGCGGGCTGGCGCAGGCTATCGCGGTAGATCGCCGAACCGACGAGCTGGGTCGCGCTGCGCCAGGTCCAGTCGACGCTGAGCCGCAGTTCGCCGAAATCGAGCGGCGCCGCGTAGGTGGCGCCGAGGCGGTAGCTGTATTTGGGGAATTGGAAGGGTTCGTTCGAGCGGTCGCCGGTGACGTCGGTGAAGTCGAGATATTTGGCGTCGTTGACCCCGACGCTGCCCGACAGGGTCAGCCCGTCGAGCGGGATCGCGGTGACTTCGAGCTCGCCGCCGCGGATCCGCGCGCGCGCCGCGTTGGTGACCAGGCTGACGATCGCGCCGCCGGGCGAGGCCTGGACGATCGTGCGCTGGATGTCGCTGTAATTGGCCTGGAAGACCGCGGCGTTGATGCGCAGCCGCCGGTCGAACAGGTCGGCCTTTGTCCCGACCTCGTAATCGGTGACGGTTTCGGGAGCGAAGGCCGCGAAGCTGTCGGCGCTGCCGGTGCCGCGCAGATTCTGCCCGCCGCCCTTGAAGCTGCGCGCGGTGCGGGCATAGACCAAGAGGCCCGGCCGCAGGGTCCAGTCGACGCTGGCGAGATAGCTGTAATCCGAAAAGCCGTCCTTGAAGACAGCCTGGCAGGTCCCGCCGAGTTGCAGCGCCGGCGGGATGTTGCACACCGCGCCGCCCGACGAGCGGTTGAACGAGCGCAATTCCTTGCTTTCCTCGGTCCAGCGCAGCCCGCCGGTGAAGCGCAAGGCATCGGTCAGGTCATAGTTGAACTGGCCGAACACCGCCCAGCTGCTGTTCTTGACGAAGCCGTCGGTGATGTTCGGATTGGTCGCGTTGATCGTGCCGAGCGCGGTGGCACGCGAGAAGTCGCGGCCGGTTTCCTCGTTGAAATAGGCGCCGACGATCCAGTCGAGGCTTTGGCCGACAGTGCCGCTGAACTGGAATTCCTGGCTGAGATTTTTCGCGCGGCTGGAAAGGCTCGCCTCGAGCAGCGGGAAGGGCGAGCTGTCGAGGTCGACGTCGAGCCAGCGTTTCAGCCAGCGCGCCGCCGAGATCGAGCGGAAGGACAAATTTGGCGTCAGCTCGACCGCCAGGTTCGAGCTGACGCCATAGGTGCGCGCATAAATGCCCTGCGCGCCCGTTGCATCATTGTCGTAAAATCCGCGCCGGCCGACGAGACCGGCGAAAAGCGTGCGCGCCTGCGCCAGCGCGGCGCCGATCGCGGGGCCGTTGGCGACCGGATCGGCGAGCAGCGCCGGGTTGAGGATGCCCTGGCTGATCGCGATGTCGATCAGCGCCGGGGCGGGGTTGGGGGTGCCCGCCGCGGGGCTGGGGAAGGGGCTGACGAAGGCGAGCTTGCTGACCGGGCCATCGCCCTTGGTGCGGGTGTAATCGGCCGAGATCGCCCAGCTGACCGCATCGTTGGGGGTGAACAATGTGTTGGCGCGAAAGGCGATCTGCTCGCGCCCGCCGATGCCTTGGTTCAGGCCGTTGATTCCGAGCGACCCGTTGTCGAGCCAGCGGCCGACGAGGCGCACACCCAGCTTGTCGGTGACGACGGGCAGGTTGAACACCGCGCCGATATCGTAGCGGTCGTGGGTCGCGCCGCTCGCCTGGACATAGCCGCCGACGCCCGACAGGTCGGGCTGGCGCGTCGTGATGTTGATCGCGCCGCCGGTGGTGTTCTTGCCAAACAACGTGCCCTGCGGCCCCCGCAGCACCTCGACGCGCTCGGTGTCGAATAGCGCGGTCTCGAGGTTCGACGAACGGATATAGTTCACCCCGTCGACATAGACGCCGATCGGCGATTCGATGGTCAGGATCGAATCCTGCTGCGACTGGCCGCGGATCGTCAGGAGGACGCCGGTCGGGTCGGCGCTCGACGTCTGGACGAAGAAGTTCGGGGTCTGCTTGGCGATGTCGGCGATGCCCTCGACATTGGCGTCGGTCAGTTGCTGGGCACCAAAGGCGGTGATCGCGATCGGAATCGTCTGCGCGACCTCGCTGGTGCGGCGCGCGGTGACCACGATATCCTCGATGCCGCCTTGCGTCGTTTCCGTGTCGGCAGGGGCGGGTGCGGGGGCTTCCTGTGCCGCGGCGCCGGTGGCGATCGCGATGCTGGCGCTGGTCAGCAGCAAAAACAGTCCGTGCGTCATTCTCATTTCTCTCTCCCTCCATCGCGCGCCACCGGCTGGAGCCGGTCTGTTCGTCCGCGAGACATTGAGGCCCACTTATCACACTAAGTGAGATAGATGCAACATTTTGACTCATAGGGTGGGATATGCTAGCCAGCGCGTCTCAACGAGGGAGGGAAAGATCGCGAGTCTCGGCCAAAATCTGCGCCCGGCGAGCGGCGATGCGGCGCGCGCGGCGGTGCTCGACGCTACCGCCGAGGTGGTGTCGCGCATCGGTTTCCACGACACGACGATCGATCATGTCGTGCGCGAATCGGGGGTGTCGCGCGCGACGCTCTATCGCTGGTTCGGCAACCGCGACGGATTGCTGCTCGCCTTGCTCCAGCATCTGGCGGGACCGTATCTGGAGCAGGGGGCGAAGATCGCGGTCGGGCTGGGGCCGATCGAGGACCGGCTGGAGCAGGTGATCGCGGGCGGGATCGAAAGCATTTGCAACACCCCGTGGATACACAAGGTCGCGCAGGACGGGCTGCTCCATGACGATTTCTCGATCTTCCTCGCGGCGCACAAGTCGATCACCGGGGCGCTGGTGCGGTCGATGTTCGACGGCGCGATCGCCTCGGGCGGCTGGGCGCCGCCTGACGATCTCGACCGGCTGATCGAATGGCTGCTCCACCAGATGCTCGTGCTCGGTGCCGAGGATTATGACGATCCGCTGGAAATCCGGCGCCGCGTCGCCATCTATGTGATGCCGGTGCTGAACCTGCCGGCGCCGCCGGGCGGCGCTGGCGGCGATATCGCCGCGCGGCTGGAGCGGATCGAACGCAAGATTGACGGGCTCGATCGCTGAGGTTCCTGTCGTCGCCGCGTTGACAAAACAGGGCCCCGATCCTATATCGCCGTCACACCCCATCGTCCGAGATAGAGCCTGACTTTGCGCGGCAGGCTGTACGGATAGGTCGGCGGGGATTTCGACAGGCGTTTGAAAGCTGCGGTAAACCGGCGACGGTTGCCTGCGGCTTTTTTCGCGTCGATGCGCCCACGAGTTATTTTATCAAGGCGAGACAATCACTTATGGCGACCAAGGCGAAGTCGGTGGGCAAGGCCCTCGAAGCAACCGCAAGCAAGCGAATCCGTAAGCTGTTCGGCAACATCCACGAAGCGGTGGAAATGCCCAACCTCATCGAGGTGCAGCGCGAATCCTATGAGCAGTTCCTGCGCTCGGATCCGTCGACGGGTTATGTTTCGGGCCTCGAAAAGACGCTGCGCAGCGTTTTTCCGATCCGCGATTTCGCCGGCACCGCCGAGCTCGACTTCGTCCACTACGAACTCGAGGCGCCGAAATACGACGTCGACGAATGCCGCCAGCGCGGCATCACCTATGCGGCGCCGATGAAGGTCACGCTGCGCCTGATCGTCTTTGAAGTCGACAGCGAAACCGACACCCGTTCGGTCCTCGATATCAAGGAGCAGGACGTCTACATGGGCGACATGCCGCTCATGACCGAGAACGGCACCTTCTTCGTCAACGGCACCGAGCGCGTCATCGTGTCGCAGATGCACCGTTCGCCGGGTGTGCTGTTCGATCACGACCGCGGCAAGACCCACTCGTCGGGCAAGTTCCTGTTCGCCGCGCGCGTGATCCCGTATCGCGGGTCGTGGCTCGACTTCGAATTCGACGCCAAGGACATCGTCAACGTCCGTATCGACCGCAAGCGCAAGCTGCCGGTCACCAGCCTGCTCTATGCGCTGGGCATGACGGGCGAGGAAATCCTCAACGATTTCTATGACCGCCTCGTCTTCGAGCGCGCCGAAAATGGCTGGCGCGTGCCGTTCATGGTCGAAAACTGGCGCGGGTCGAAGCCCGCGTTCGACGTCGTCGACGCCAAGACCGGCGAAGTCGTCTTTGCCGCCGGCCACAAGATCAGTCCGCGCCTCGCCAACAAGGCGGCGAAGGACGGTCTCGACACGCTGCTGATCCCGACCGAGGAAATCTTCGGCCGCTACTCGGCCTATGACCTGATCAACGAAGCCACCGGCGAGATCTATATCGAAGCCGGCGACGAAGTGTCGGCCGAGAATCTCGAGAAGATCGACGGCGCGGGCATCGACAAGCTCGTGCTGCTCGACATCGACCACAACAACACCGGCCCCTGGATCCGCAACACGCTGAAGGTCGACAAGGCCGAGGACCGCGACCAGGCGCTTTCGGACATCTACCGCGTGATGCGCCCCGGCGAACCGCCGACGCGCGAAACCGCGGAAGCGCTGTTCGGCGGCCTGTTCTTCGACGCCGAGCGTTACGACCTGTCGGCCGTCGGCCGCGTCAAGCTCAACATGCGCCTCGGCCTCGACGCCGAGGACACGGTGACGACGCTGCGCAGCGAGGACATCCTCGCCGTGGTCAAGGAACTGGTGAACCTGAAGGACGGCAAGGGCGAAATCGACGATATCGACAACCTCGGTAATCGTCGTGTCCGCTCGGTCGGCGAACTGCTCGAGAACCAGTATCGCGTCGGCCTGCTCCGCATGGAGCGCGCGGTGAAGGAGCGCATGAGCTCGGTCGACGTGTCGACCGTGATGCCGAACGACCTGATCAACGCGAAGCCCGCGGTCGCCGCGGTGCGCGAATTCTTCGGTTCGTCGCAGCTTTCGCAGTTCATGGACCAGACCAACCCGCTGTCCGAAGTGACGCACAAGCGTCGCGTTTCGGCGCTCGGGCCGGGCGGTCTGACGCGCGAGCGCGCGGGCTTCGAAGTCCGCGACGTTCACCCGACGCACTATGGCCGCATCTGCCCGATCGAAACGCCGGAAGGCCCGAACATCGGTCTGATCAACAGCCTCGCGACCTTCGCGCGCGTCAACAAATATGGCTTCATCGAAACCCCGTATCGCAAGATCATCGACGGCAAGGTCACGACCGACGTCGTCTATCTGTCGGCGATGGAAGAGCAGAAGCACACCGTCGCGCAGGCGAACGCCGACCTCCACGAGGACGGCAGCTTTGTCGAGGACCTGATCTCGGCACGCGAAGCGGGCGAATTTCTGATGGCGCCCAAGGCGCAGATCACGCTGATGGACGTGTCGCCGAAGCAGCTCGTTTCGGTCGCGGCATCGCTCATTCCGTTCCTGGAAAACGATGACGCCAACCGCGCGCTGATGGGATCGAACATGCAGCGCCAGGCCGTGCCGCTGATCCGGGCCGAAGCGCCCGTCGTCGGCACCGGCATGGAAGAAACCGTTGCCCGCGATTCGGGCGCGGCCATCGCGGCCCGCCGCGGCGGCATCATCGACCAGGTCGACGCGACGCGTATCGTCATCCGTGCGACCGATATGGTCGAACCCGGCAAGTCGGGCGTCGACATCTATCGCCTGCAGAAGTTCCAGCGTTCGAACCAGAACACCTGCATCAACCAGCGTCCGCTGGTGAAGGTCGGTGAAGTGGTCAAGACGGGCGACATCATCGCCGACGGTCCGTCGACCGAACTGGGCGAACTGGCGCTGGGCAAGAATGTGCTCGTCGCGTTCATGCCGTGGAACGGTTATAACTATGAGGATAGTATCCTCATCAGCGAACGCATCGTGAAGGACGACGTCTTCACCTCGATCCACATCGAGGAATTCGAAGTCACCGCGCGCGACACGCGCCTTGGCCCTGAAGATATCACGCGCGACATCCCGAACGTCGGCGAGGAAGCGCTGCGCAACCTCGACGAAGCGGGTATCGTCTATATCGGTGCCGAAGTCGGCCCGGGCGACATTCTGGCCGGCAAGATCACCCCTAAGGGCGAATCGCCGATGACGCCGGAAGAAAAGCTGCTGCGCGCGATCTTCGGTGAAAAGGCCAGCGACGTGCGCGACACCTCGCTCCGCCTGCCGCCGGGCGTGTCGGGTACGGTCGTCGAAGTCCGCGTCTTCAACCGCCATGGCATCGACAAGGACGAGCGCGCGATCGCGATCGAGCGCGAGGAAATCGAGCGTCTGAAGCAGGACGCCGACGACGAGCGCGCGATCCTCAACCGTGCGACCTTCTCGAGCCTGAAGGACCTGCTGATCGGTCAGACGACCAGCGCGGTGCCGAAGGGCCTGAAGAAGGGCGATGTGGTCACCGAGGACATGCTGGTCGAACTCGACCGCGGCGATTGGTGGAAGCTGGCGGTCGTCGAAGACAATGCCCAGACCGCCCTCGAAGCGATCAAGGCGCAGTATGACGACGCGATCAAGCGGATCAGCGCGAAGTACGAAGATCGCGTCGAAAAGCTGCAGCGCGGCGACGAACTCGCCCCGGGCGTGCTCAAGATGGTCAAGGTCTTCGTCGCGGTGAAGCGCAAGCTGCAGTCGGGCGACAAGATGGCCGGCCGTCACGGCAACAAGGGCATCATCAGCCGCATCCTGCCGATCGAGGACATGCCGTTCCTGGAAGATGGCACGCACGTCGACTTCGTGCTCAACCCGCTGGGCGTGCCGTCGCGCATGAACGTCGGGCAGATCCTGGAGACGCACCTCGGCTGGGCATCGCGCGGCTTTGGTCGCCGGATCACCGCGGCGCTCGAAGATTGGCGCATGGCGAACCCCGACCCCGAGGCGGGCGCTCCGCCCGAGGCGGTGCGCGAAGCGCTTCTGCAGGCCTATGGCGATGAATATGCGGACGAAATCAAGGCGCGTAGCGCCGATGAGGTCGTCGAGCTTGCCGGCAATCTTTCGGTGGGTGTGCCCTTTGCAACCCCGGTGTTCGACGGCGCGCGCGAAGGCGATGTGTCCGAGATGCTGGAACGCGCCGGTCTGGACCGGTCGGGTCAGGTCGATCTGTACGACGGCCGCACCGGCGACCGCTTCGACCGCAAGGTGACGGTGGGATATATGTATATCCTGAAGCTCCATCACCTCGTCGACGACAAGATCCACGCGCGTTCGATCGGGCCCTACTCGCTTGTTACCCAGCAGCCGCTGGGCGGTAAGGCGCAGTTCGGTGGCCAGCGCTTCGGGGAAATGGAAGTGTGGGCGCTCCAGGCTTATGGCGCCGCCTACACGCTCCAGGAAATGCTGACGGTGAAGTCCGATGACGTGATCGGCCGCACCAAGGTTTACGAAGCGATCGTCAAGGGCGACGACACCTTCGAGGCCGGCATTCCCGAAAGCTTCAACGTGCTCGTCAAGGAAATGCGCTCGCTGGGTCTCAACGTCGAACTGTCTTCCTATGCGGAGACCGATCCCGACGAAGGCCCCGACGCCCTTCCCGAAGCCGCCGAATAAGATCTTTTCCTCGCCCCTCCCGCACCAAGCGGGAGGGGAAGAGTGGAGCTAGAATATGAACCAGCTTACCAACTTCATGAACCCGGTCGCGAAGCCGGAAACCTTCGACATGATCAAGATCGGCATTGCGAGCCCCGAGCGGATCCGTTCGTGGTCGTTCGGCGAGATCAAGAAGCCCGAAACCATCAACTACCGCACGTTCAAGCCCGAGCGTGACGGCCTGTTCTGCGCGCGCATCTTTGGCCCGATCAAGGATTATGAGTGCCTGTGCGGCAAGTACAAGCGCATGAAATACAAGGGCATCGTCTGCGAAAAATGCGGTGTCGAAGTCACGGTGACCAAGGTCCGCCGCGAGCGCATGGGCCATATCGAGCTCGCCGCGCCGGTCGCGCACATCTGGTTCCTGAAGTCGCTGCCGTCGCGCATCGGCCTGCTGCTCGATATGCAGCTCAAGCAGCTCGAGCGCGTCCTGTACTTCGAAGCCTATATCGTCCTCGAACCCGGCCTGACGCCGCTGGAAAAGTTCCAGCTGCTGACCGAGGACGAACTGCTCGACGCGCAGGATGAATATGGCGAAGACGCGTTCAGCGCCGGCATCGGCGCCGAGGCGATCCGCGTCCTGCTCGAGAATCTCGATCTCGAACAGGAACGCGCCGATCTGATGGAAGATCTGGCGACGACCAAGTCGGAGCTGAAGCCCAAGAAGATCATCAAGCGCCTGAAGGTCGTCGAATCGTTCATCGATTCAGGCAACCGCCCCGAATGGATGATCCTCGAAGTCGTTCCCGTGATCCCGCCCGAACTGCGCCCGCTGGTGCCGCTCGACGGTGGTCGCTTCGCGACGTCGGATCTCAACGATCTGTATCGCCGCGTCATCAACCGCAACAACCGCCTGAAGCGCCTGATGGAGCTGCGCGCGCCGGACATCATCGTCCGCAACGAAAAGCGCATGCTGCAGGAAGCCGTCGATGCGCTGTTCGACAACGGCCGCCGCGGTCGCACGATCACCGGCGCCAACAAGCGTCCGCTGAAGTCGCTGTCCGACATGCTCAAGGGCAAGCAGGGCCGCTTCCGTCAGAACCTGCTCGGCAAGCGCGTCGACTATTCGGGCCGCTCGGTCATCGTGACCGGTCCCGAACTCAAGCTGCACCAGTGCGGCCTGCCGAAGAAGATGGCGCTCGAGCTGTTCAAGCCGTTCATCTACGCGCGCCTCGACGCCAAGGGTCTCTCGATGACCCTGAAGCAGGCGAAGAAGTGGGTCGAAAAGGAACGCAAGGAAGTCTGGGACATCCTCGACGAAGTCATTCGCGAGCATCCGGTCCTGCTGAACCGCGCCCCGACGCTTCACCGCCTCGGCATTCAGGCCTTCGAGCCCGTGCTGATCGAGGGCAAGGCGATCCAGCTTCACCCGCTGGTCTGCGCTGCGTTCAACGCCGACTTCGACGGTGACCAGATGGCCGTCCACGTACCGCTCTCGCTGGAAGCCCAGCTGGAAGCGCGCGTGCTGATGATGTCGACCAACAACATCCTGAGCCCCGCGAACGGCAAGCCGATCATCGTTCCGTCGCAGGACATGGTGCTGGGTCTCTATTATCTGTCGATGGAACGCGCGGGCGAACCCGGCGAAGGCATGCTGCTCGCCGACATGGCCGAAGTGCATCAGGCGCTGTTCACCGGTGCCGTGACGCTACACACCAAGGTCATCAGCCGCGTCCCGCAGACCGACGAGAAGGGCAATGAATATCTGCGCCGCTTCGAGACGACCCCGGGCCGCATGCTGATCGGCGAATGCCTGCCGAAGTCGCACACCGTGCCCTTCGACGTCGTCAACCGCCTTCTGACCAAGAAGGAAATCGGCGACGTGATCGATCAGGTCTATCGTCACACCGGCCAGAAAGAGACCGTGTTGTTCGCCGACGCCATCATGGCGCTGGGCTTCCGCAACGCGTTCAAGGCCGGCATCTCCTTCGGCAAGGATGACATGATCATCCCGGCGTCGAAGGAAGGCATGGTCGACGAAACCCGTGCGTTGGTGAAGGATTTCGAGCAGCAGTATCAGGACGGCCTGATCACGCAGCAGGAAAAGTACAACAAGGCGATCGACGCCTGGTCGCAGTGCGGCGACAAGGTCGCGAACGCGATGATGGACGAAATCCGCGCCGAACCGAAGGATCCGAAAACGGGTCGTCTGGCCCCGATCAACTCCATCTATATGATGGCGCACTCGGGTGCTCGTGGTTCGCAGGCGCAGATGAAACAGCTCGCCGGCATGCGCGGCCTGATGGCCAAGCCGTCGGGTGAGATCATCGAAACGCCGATCATCTCGAACTTCAAGGAAGGCCTGACCGTCCTTGAATATTTCAACTCGACCCACGGCGCCCGCAAGGGCCTCGCGGATACGGCGCTTAAGACGGCGAACTCGGGTTATTTGACCCGCCGTCTGGTCGACGTGTCGCAGGATTGCGTTGTCATCGAGGAAGATTGCGGCACCGAACGCGGCATGGAAATGCGCGCGATCATCCAGGGCGGTTCGACGATCGCCTCGCTGGGCGAGCGCATCCTGGGCCGTACCACGTTGGAAGATGTGCTCGACAAGGACGGCAATGTGCTGGCGCCCGTCGGCACCCTGCTCGACGAGCCGACGACGCAGCGGATCGAAGACGCCGAAGTCCAGTCGGTGAAGATCCGTTCGCCGCTGGTCTGCGAAGCGACGCTGGGCGTTTGCGGCAAATGCTATGGTCGTGACCTCGCGCGCGGGACCCCGGTGAACATCGGTGAAGCGGTCGGCGTCATCGCCGCCCAGTCGATCGGTGAACCCGGCACCCAGCTGACCATGCGTACCTTCCACATCGGTGGCGCGGCGCAGGTCAACGAGCAGTCGAACGCCGAATCGATCTCAGACGGCACGATCGAATATCGCGACATGCCGACGATCGTCGACCAGCGTGGCCGCCGCCTGGCGCTGGCGCGTTCGGGCGAAGTCGCGGTGATCGACAGCGAAGGCCGCGAACGCGCGTCGCACAAGCTGCCCTATGGCGCGCACATCCTGCTCAAGGATGGCGACAAGGTGAAGAAGGGCGAGCGGATTGCCGAATGGGATCCGTTCACCATGCCGCTGATCACCGAAAAGCAGGGCGTCGTGAAGTATCAGGATCTGGAAGATACCAAGACCCTGATCGAACAGGTCGACGAAGCGACGGGCATCGCCCAGCGCGTCGTGATCGAATATCGCTCGGCGGGCCGGTCGAAGAAGGAAGACCTCCAGCCGCGCCTGACCCTGCTCGACGACCAGTCGGGCGAGGCCGCGCGCTATCTGCTCGCGGTCGGCACGATGCTGTCGGTCGAGGACGGCCAGGAAGTGCAGGCGGGCGACGTGCTGGCGCGTGTCAGCCGCGAGGCGTCGAAGACGCGCGACATCACCGGCGGTCTGCCGCGTGTTGCCGAGCTGTTCGAAGCGCGCATTCCGAAGGACAACAGCGTCATCGCGAAGATCAGCGGTCGCATTGAATTCGTCAAGGATTACAAGGCGAAGCGCAAGATCGCGATCGTTCCGGAAGAAGGCGATCCGATCGAGTATCTGATCCCCAAGTCGAAGGTCCTCGAAGTGCAGGAAGGCGACCAGGTCAAGCGCGGCGATGCGCTGATCAGCGGTTCGCCGAACCCGCACGACATCCTCGACGTCATGGGTGTCGAGGCACTGGCCGAATATCTCGTCGCCGAAATCCAGGAAGTCTATCGACTGCAGGGCGTGAAGATCAACGACAAGCACATCGAGGTGATCGTTCGCCAGATGCTGCAGAAGGTCGAGATCACCGAAGGCGGCGACACCACGCTGCTGCCGGGCGAGCAGCTCGATTATCTGGAGATGATGGAATATAACGCCAAGCTGCCGAAGAATGGCCGCAAGGCCGAAGGTCGCCCGGTCCTGCTGGGCATCACCAAGGCGTCGCTGCAGACCCGCAGCTTCGTTTCGGCGGCATCGTTCCAGGAAACGACCCGCGTGCTGACCGAAGCGTCGGTGCAGGGCAAGGTCGACTCGCTGATCGGGCTCAAGGAAAATGTCATCGTCGGCCGCCTCATCCCGGCGGGTACCGGTGCTGCCATGAACCGCGTCCGCGTGACGGCCTCGTCGAAGGATGCCGCGCTGCGCGCCGCGATGCGCGCCGCGAATCAGGTAGACCTGATCGCACCGGCGACCGCCGCCGCAGAGCATGCCGCCGAACTGGCGCAGGGCCCTGAAGCGGCGATCGGCGACGATCCGCTGGGCAAGGTGCAGGGCGAGGACTTCACCACCGACGATGTCGCGGTGATCGACCGTCCCGAAGGTGAGGGCGAGGAGTAAGCTCCTCGGCCACACGGCTTGCGACAAGAAACAAGGACTCGCCGGGAAACCGGCGGGTCCTTTTTCGTTCATGGCCGGGCAGGCCATTGCCTGATACGCCGTCCACGGAACGCACATCTGCGGCGAAGGAGGGTATCATGAGCATCGGCAGGATCGGACTGGCGGCGGTTCTCGCGCTGGCGGCGGGCGGCGGTGGCGTCGCCGCGCAGGACAACAGCAATATCCAGGGCGAGGTGGTGGTCACCGCGCAGCGCGCCTCGGCGGGCTATCTTGCCGATGTGCAGCCGGTGGTGGGCCTGCGCCGCACCGCCGACAGTGCGATCCAGCGGGTGCAATTCACCTCGGACTCGCGCGAGGAGGATGTCCGCAAGCGCGAGATCCACGCGATGCTGGAGGCCGCGATCCGCCGCGCCGAGAGTGCCGGCGTCGAACTGGTCACCGGCGATTTCGAACTGACCAAGGTGACACTGACAAACTATAAAGGCCTGGCCTTCCAGCGCGGCGGACGGCCTGACACCAGCGAGATCGGACTGTTCGTCAAGGCGGGGCTCGCGGGTTCGGTCGGCAGCGCGCAGGAGCGGATCGATACGTTCGTCAAGGGCGTGCCCGCGAACGGTCGTGCGCTGATCGAGAAGCGCGGCGGCATCACGCTGACGATCAAGAATCCCGACCAGTATCGGACCGAGATCGTCAGGCTGGTCGCGGCCGAGGGGCTGAAGACCGCGGCGGCCTTCGGTCCCGACTATGGCGTCGAGGTCACCGGGCTCAACGAGCAGCTTGCCTGGGCGCAGGCCAGCCCGACCGAGGTGTTCCTGTACCTGCCGTATAATTTCTCGATCCGACCCAAATGAAAAGGCCCGCCGGGGGATAGACCGGCGAGCCTTTGATCTGTGGGAATGTGCGGGCCGGTGCGACTGCGCCTGAAAGGCGGCCGGCCCGGTGCTGGCTCTACGGCGCGAGGATCGCGACGGTGACGTACAGCAGCAGCGGCAGGCCGAAGCCCAGCAAAGTCAGCGCGACAAAGGCGACGCGCGTCCACAAGACGTCGAAGCCGAAGCGGTCGGCCATGCCGGCGCAGACGCCGAAGACCATCCCATCGCGACGATTCTTGCGAAAACCCTGTGTCATTTCTTTCCTTTCCATCCCGGCCATCGGGCCGGCGTTTTTCGGTGGCGGCGGGTCAGTTGGTCAAGCGACCAACTGACCGACATGTGCACCCGTCTGACCGACGGCGACCATGAAGAGCATCGCGGAGCAATAGACCGAAGCGAAAGCGGCGACGGCGTAGCTGCGAAGCGAGTCTGCGTTGAAATGGGCCATGATTTTGTCCTTCCTTTTTTCATCCCGCCGGACCTTCCGGCAGATGCCAAGGGTAATGCAGGAGCCGTGCCAATTTCATTCATTGGCGGTTAACTGCGGTTTTTCGGATTTTGATCGATTGTTTCAACGGGAAAAATCCTGTCTAGCGGGATTAATTCCCAATGAACGGAAATTTCTAACATGAATTAGTGGGGCTATCCCCCTC
>Ga0155175_117_pt2 | contig 33520 bp, 28 predicted proteins | sample RifCSPhighO2_01_FD_106143 | JGI IMG/M metagenome (GOLD analysis project Ga0155175, IMG submission 106143) | Sphingopyxis sp. RIFCSPHIGHO2_01_FULL_65_24 | reverse complement strand
GATGCGGCAAGCGACCGTCTCGCAAAATTTACGCCCGAGTCTGGCGTCGTCGCCGGCTTTCGCAAGGCGCAGCTCGACCATCTGCTGAAGATTCGCTTCGGGAGCGGCCAGTCCAGGCCCTAGCCCGTCCGGTCGCGCGCGACCCTCCGTTTCGACGATGTGCAACGAAGCTGGGAGAGAGAAAATGGCTGGACGAACGAAATTGATGTGGCTTGCCGCCGGCGCGGCGATGGTGGGGGCTGCGGCCTTTGCGGCGCAGGGCGGGTTCGGGGGCGACGTCGGCGGGGAGGCGCGTCCCATCGTGCAGCTTCCGCCTGCGGCGCCCGCTGCGAAAGCGTCAACCTCTGTTGCATCGGCGCACGCGGCCGCCAGCCTTTCAACCACCGTTGGCGGCTATACCTATGACTGGACGGCGTTGCAGGTGGCAATCGACGCCGATACCGAGGTCGATAACGGCTATTTCATAGTCGGGAATGATACGGATCCCGATTACCTGTTCGCTTATGAGAAGGGCAGCTTCGGCATCGATCGAGTGACGCCGCTTGCGTCGGCCTCCAAATGGTTCGCCGGCGCGCTGGGGATGCGCATGATGCAGGCTGGCATCGCGACGCTCGACGATCCAATGCGGCCGCCGCTCGCCTTCTGGACTACGATCGGAACGAAGAAGGATGTCAAACTCAAGCACGCGCTGTCGATGACGTCGGGCTTCAATGCGAGCCCGCTCGTTGGCGGCTGTCAGCTGCTTCCGGCCATGACGCTCTATAATTGCGCGAAAAGCATCCACGATCTGCGTTACGACATTCTGCGCCCGGGTAACGCTCCCGGCGCGCAATATAGCTATGGGCCGCACGGCCTTCAAGTCGCCGCAGCCTATCTCGAGGCGAAGGATACCAGCATCGCGCCCGGCACATCGCCGTCACGCCAGCGTAATTTCCACGAACTGTTCGCGCAGCATGTAACGAGCCCGCTCGGGATGACGAGCACGACCTGGTATGACCCTGCCGGCAGCGCTCCCACCAACCCGTGGGTCGCGGGCGGCGCCTATTCGACGCCGCGCGACTATGCGAAACTGCTGCGTGCCTTCCTTGGCGGCAGCTTTATCACCGACATGACGACCTTCACCCAGCAGCGTACCGCAGGCTTGCCGCGCGTCTTCGTTCCGGCGAGCGCGGGCAACTGGGAATATGCGCTCGGCTCCTTTGTCGAATGCGACACGCCTTCGGCCTGCGCGACGTCTAAGATCAATTCCTCGCCAGGCGCTTATGGCTGGACCGGCTGGATCGATCGCGAAACGGGCTATTACGCCTTGATTGCGACCGAAATCTCGAGCGGCGGCGACCGCAAGGGCGTCGAACTCGAGCAGGTCATGCAGAACCTGATCGAGGAAGCGATTGCGAACCGCACGCCGGCGCTCTGACCCGCTCTCCGTGCCTTCTAGTATCGTGCTCTTGTCAGGCCGGGCATGAGGTTGCGGTTTGACCCCGGTATAGGGGTAATCGCGCTTTTGATTTGTCGACCTGCCGACGCACGCCATGACGAGCCGCTTCCCCAACTGTGGAGCGGTTCGTCGCGAGCACGGGTCCAGCGAGTAGCGACAAAGGTAGTCCTGCACGCAACGGTCGGCAGGATTGGCGCAGCTTGCAAATGCTTGGTATCAGGTTCCAGTGGGCCGCGTCGCTCGCCTGGTACAACATGGCACGGGCAAGTGCTTGCGATGCTCTGTGCCGCGGTTCGGCGCGGCAACGCAGTACTCTCTCGGATTTGCAGCGCTTGGAAGCTCGTTGCCGCCGATGGGCAATGATGAAGAAATCTCCGAGGCAAGATCGAGCGTCAGCGCGAAGGCTGCGGTAAGTCCAACGACCTGCCTGGCTCAATTTTCAGGCGACATAGGCGCCCCTCCCACTCGCAACTAAGGTCCCATCGGCAGCCAATATCCTCGTCTCAGCCACGCTTATCTGACGGCCCACCTTTACCGGCTTGCCGATCGCGCGAAGGAGCCCAGGCTTTGCCGGCCGGTGAAAATCAACGTGCAGGTCCGCCGTGGCCCGCGCCGCGCCCCCCATCGCAATGATCGTATAGAGGCCTGTCAGATCGATCAACGCTGAAACGATACCGCCATGCGCAGCGCCGACTGCGGGATTAGAGATAATTTCGTCGCGCCAAGGCATGGATATCACAAGTTGGTCGGTACCCAGCTCAGCGATGCTAAGACCAAGCCACCGGTGAAAGGGCGCGAGCGTCAATAGTTCACCCAGTTGCTCGATCCCGGGGGCCGTTTGGGCAGCGCTCATGATCCCAACTCCGTTTCATGCGTAGCAAGCAGAAATGCCAAGATTGCCTGACCGAAAGCGTCGTTCTTGTCCCCCACCACCATATGGGTTGCATCCGCAATGTCACTATATGCCATATGGGGAACAAGCTCCTGGAAGTGCGCGACGGCTTCCAGAGAGACGAGGTCGCTTGAACCACCGCGCACGAGATGCACAGGCAAGGTGAGGCGGGCAGAGGCGGCGCTGAGTTCGCTGCTGCCAAGATCACTGGAAACTGCGCGCTGACGCATGCTGCGTTCGATGAACGCCGGGTCCCAATGCCAATAGAATCGCCCATCGTCCTTTCGGCGCAAATAATGGGCGAGCCCGGACGAGGCTTTTCGGTTAGGCCGGTGCGGCAGATAGTCGGAGATGACCCGTGCGGCGTGCTCCACTGACGCAAATCCATCGCGAGCATGAGCTGCCATGAAACCCACTACTCGGGCGACGCCCTCCGGCTCCATCTGCGGCGTAACATCGACCAAGGTCAGCGATCCAAAGCTCCCCGGCGCGCGGCTTCCCTCCGCAACGATTCCGGCCAGACCGCCAAGCGACGCACCGATCACCGCCGGTCTTTTATGAGTTGTGCGACAGATTTCGACGAGATCGGCCCCGAAATCCGAAATGTCGTAAGCTCCATCACTGGCCCAAGCACTTTCGCCGTGTCCACGCATATCGAATGCGATTGTCCTGAAACCATGGCTCGCGAGTAGCTGGGTTATGGCCCTCCAAGCCCTGCGGGTTTGCCCTCCGCCATGCGCTAAAATGACCGGGAAGCCGTCATCCGGACCCGAAATCGATGCTGCTAACGCGTGACCCAAGTGTCCGGCAAGTGTGATCGACTGAACCGACATAATGATGCCATACTGTGTTATGTCTTACAGTAAAGGATTTTCATAAATTGGATTTGATCCTACAGTCTGTAATGATGTCTGAACGCAGCAACCCAATCTTGCCCGGTCCGAGAAATGGCTTTCTGCCGGATTCGGATGAATTTGTCTTTCTCATGGAGGAGGTTTCCCGCAAGCTGCGCAGGCGATTCGACGCCGCAATGGCGCGCTTTGAACTGACCCGGACGCAGTGGCGAGCGCTCGCCTACATCTATCGGACTCCGGGCATTACGCAGACCGACCTCGCCAAGTGCCTTGAACTGGAGCGCGCAAGCGTTGGACATGTTGTTGACCAGCTAGAAAAAATGGCCTTCGTTCAACGTCGTGCCGCCCAATGCGACCGGCGGATCTGGGAACTCCATCTTATGTCCAGAGCCATCGAAGTTCTGCCACAACTGCGCGTCGAGGCCGACCGTATCTATGGGCTATTGCTTCACACTGTATCGCCAGCCGAAATACGCATGATGCGATCGTCGCTGGCGAAAATGTCGGGCAATCTCGAAAGCGTATTGGGAGGCGCGGCGGTTGGAGCAGATCCTGAGCCATCTGAAGCGTCGTCACCATGATCAGTTGCAGACCGACACAGTTAAGATAGTTGAGTGGCGGCGTACGAAGTATCGGTTTTCGGAAACGCGCCCGCTGCCTCGTGCGTCCCAATCAGGGTCACGCCCCCTTTTCGGTTGAAGCCTGCTGGCGTGCTATGAAGAGTGTATCGGCGGCCACGATCAGGATCGCGTCGAGAACATGGATATATTGCTTGTAACTGAGCCTTTCGCGTGGCCTATCAGCGCGGCGATCGTTACTTCTGTAAAGCCAAGATCATTTCCGATACTCGCAAAACTGTGGCGCAAGATGTGTAGCGTGACCCCTGCGAGCGGAGTGCCGAAAAAAATCTCGTTCCAGTGATTTGGAAGACCTCCAAACGCCGTATCTTCACCACGCGGGCCAGGGAAAACATAGCTGCCACTGTCATCGCCCTCACGTGACTGCAGAAATTCGACAACAGGAAGGCCGATCGGTCGAACCGACCGGCCTTCCTTGCTGTCTGAGAGACGCGGACAACTTCCATCGATGTCGACGTCACACCATTTAAGTTGTTTATCTCGCCGCGGCGGCAACCCGTCATGGCGATCTGGCGGATGATGTCGATTGTTGGCCAGCCGGTGATGCCGGGCGCCGCCGCCGTCGCGAAGACCATCGCCGATACGGTGATCGCGCGGATGCCGCCGAGGTTGGCGTGAGCCAGAGAATAGGTGCGACACTCGCAACACTGGACGTCCGCTTGGCCGGGGCTGCTTCCGCGCTCGACATCGCCGTCTAAATTCCTGGTTAGCCCGATCGATAGCCATAATCGACCTGATATTTTACATAATGTTTGTTATCGAATATTCAAAAAGCACGTTTCTTCCTGTCCTTTGGGCCGCAGATATCCAGGTTCAGGCGAGGATATCTGGAGGCCCGCTAGCTCCGATTGAAGTCCAATAATCTGAGGGCGCAGCTATTCCGTTGCGCATGACGACTTCCAACGCCGGGTTTGGCATCGATAGCCGGGCGTTCCGACTGTCCTCGCAGAATCCATATGATCGTGCCCAGCCGTCGATCGCCTGATCAATCGTGCTTGCGGAGCAAGCCGCAGTAACTTTTTGGCAGAATTCCAGTGACCTCACGAATATCGATGGATCGTCGCGCCGCGATAGCGCTCGCAAAGCGTCGAAGTAGTCGCTGCGAAATACGGTGGGAATGATGATCCGTGACAAGCCCGCAGCGAGTAGCTCCTTTGTCATCATGATCCGGCTGATGCGGCCGTTCCCATCATTGAACGGATGCACGTCGACCAGGAGAAAATGGACTACCAGAGCGCGGGAAAACGGGTCGGTGATCGAACGAAGGACATTCACTCCTTCCCGCAAGGTTCCGCGGACCAGGTCGGGATGGACAAAGGCCGTGTTGCCGGCCTGATTGGGCTTCGTCTTTAATACGCCAGGTTGAATACCGGGCCGTTGAGTCATCAGATTCCGATGGCGTTCCTGCATTTCGTCTATGAAGGTGTCCGCATCCGTCGCGATGGCGGACCGCTGTCCGAGTTCGACGAGTTGAAGATATGTGCCAAGGACATCGTGCCCGTCTGCAGGCCGGTTCTCGGGAATCCGGCCTTCGAACACGATTTCCACCGCTTCGCCAATTGCGAACTCCGTTCCCTCAATGAAATTCGAGAAGTAGGCTTCCATGAAGGCCCCTGCCCGCCCTCGCTCCGGCGATATGTCTGGATTTGGAATGATCAACGGCGCTCGCGTTTGCAGGAATTCGACGAGCTTGACGACGCGTCCAATGCAGTCCGGGTCGATAGGCGACCCGTCAGCGCGGGCTTGGCCCTGTGAAGTGAGTGCCTTGCCCTCGCGGGTTTGCATCAACATGCTGATCATCGCGTCGAGAGCATCAAACTCCTTCTCGCGGCCGATCAATGGCGCAATTGCACGGGCGTTGTCCCGGATCACATTGAGGTGGCTGACCCCGTGAGTTGTGCATAAGCTATCCAGACGCTTCTCGACGACGTCCGGACCAAGGGTCCGAGCTGGGCCGGTTCGCGCGCGCGATGGTGTCATATTGTCGAGTAGACGCCGTGCTTCGCTAGCGAGATGGGTTCCCAGAAAAGGGATGTCCTCCGCGACCGGACCAGCGCCTTGACGAATGCCGATCTCCAAGCCGGGGAGTTTGATTTTGGCGCGGCTGCGGGGAGCGCTCATGAACAGGATGGGCACATGGTCTGGGGTGTCTCGGAACGGCCGCGCTTCAATTCCGGAGCGATCCGTAACGACGCCATCAGACACAAGGTGGGCGGCGATCTTGGTCCAGTTCCGCAGGATTACCCCTTCGACCGTTTCTGTGCCGGGGTCGATATATACTCCCTGCGCCACACGTTGCAGCTTGCCGGCGGCAAGATCCCGGCGGATTTTGCGATCCGCTGCTTCGTCGCCCGTACCAGTGAAATAAATGTCCGCCATTGTCACCTTGGGTTTGCTCTGGTTGAAAAAATGTCCGTCAGGATCGCGTAAGAGTGCAATCTGTCCGCTGCGGTCGCATAAGCTACTATCACATAAGCACCGCGACAAGAAGTGAAATGTCCGTCAGGATCGCGTAAGGTGCCAACCTGTCCGCTCAGATTGCCTAAGGCCATCTTTGCTGCGGCTGGCGACCTCAGCTCATCCGGCAAATAAGAATGATGTACGGGTGGTCAGTACGCCGCCCTGTCCATTGTCAGGCAAGTTGACGGGCTGTCGCAATCGCGACGAGTGCCTCCGCCGCTGCTGTGAGCGATCGCCAAGCGACTCCGCCTTCCAAGCGTCAATCAAGCGGGACGGAAGACCCGAACAACACCAGCACGATTACCGGCGGTTCGCAGCTCGAAGTCACTTCGAAAGAGTCGTGAGCCGGAGGGTGTTTGGGCTTTGGACACGGCCAGTTCGAAGCCTGCGGGGTCCAGCCAGCGCGTATCATCTCCATCCCTCACAGCGACGACGGCATAGCGGCGGTTTCTGCCGTCGGTGCCGGTCAATCGCGCGTCGATCGATTCCTGCTCCGGAGCATCCGGTTCGTGCCGAGCCAGGCTGGTTTGCCACTGCTGAAAATGCTGCGGATCGATCCGATCTTCGGCGACGACGTCATCTATTTCGTCGTCGAGCCAGGTTTCAAACGCCGGGCGGCGTTGGGCCGCGGCCTTCCTCGTCTGGGCGAGCCCTTGCGAAAGACAGAATGCGACGAAAGGATCATGGGTGCCCCAGCGCAGAAGCTCGCGAGCCCAGAAGCCGAACCACGGCAGGCCGGCCGTCTGCTTCCATTCACCCAGCGTTGGCGTGGTCGTCGCATCGGGCGCGCCGTCCGACCATGCCTTAGCTACGACGGCGCCGACCGCAACGCCCAGCCGATATTCGAGATTGTCCGCAACGAAGCGCTGCCAGGCACGAAGATCATCCGCCTCGGGGGCCCTTGCACCAGGCTCAGCCATCCACCAACCGAGGACGTCATTCCATTGGTCAAGAATGGCCTGATCGCCAATCGTTGCCCGGACACGAAAGCCGAATCCCTTGTCACCCTCGAGGAGGTTGCCGATTGCTTCGAAGATATCGATCCGATCCTTCGCGGAGAGGTCGCCATACTCGGTCGCATCGGCCAACAATGCGCGAATTTTCTCAGCCACCGCCTCAAATCGCCGACCGATCAACGGCGTGAACCCGTAGTGATAGAGCCGGAGACGCTCATCCGCGTCGGGATAGAGGTGTTCGACGATCCCGGCGCCACGCCTGATGAAGGCGGATTCGAGCCAATCTTCCTGCTCGCGAGCCACCGCGGTAAAGGTTCTCGCCCACAACTCGCGCATCTCCGCCTCGGCGCGCGCGCGATCCATCGGCGCGGCGCTGCCCTCCTCGCTCTCGGCAATCGCAGTCAGCAAGACCGAGTCGAGTTCATCCATGGCATCTGCGATGCGCGCGCTCGCACCGGTCGCGCCAGCACCGGCGTCAGCGCTTACGTCACCCGGCGCCGTCTTTTCCAGCCAATCCATAAAAGCGTCGGGCGTAATGCCAAGCACATCTCGCGCCTTCTCCCAGATCCGGTTGAGAAGCAGCGCGAGGGGACTTTCTGCGCCGCCGAGTTCCTGTTCCTCGGCCAGGAGCTGCTGTCTCAGCTCGTCATATTCATCCGCCCATTCACGCAATTGCCGTTGTTGCGTCGGGCGCGGGCCATTGGCGGTAGTCGACGGACGTAGAGGCAGGGCGACGAGAGTCATGCCCTCGATCCCGCGCGAAGCCCCGGGTCGCCCTGCCCGCCCGGCAAGGTTTCGAAATTCGGCGGTCGTATAAGGGATGACGACGGGCTCTTCCTCGACGGGATCCCAGGACCGACGCTTGAGCGAGGTCAGGAAGATCAGATCGAATGGCAGATTGACCCCTTCGGTCAGCGTCGCCGTCGCCACCGTGATCGGGCAGATTTTCTTGTCGATCATCTCGACCATGAGTCGGCGCAGCCGCTGCGGCATCTGCCCATGGCTTGTGGCGATACCCCGTTCGAGCAGAAAAAGTTCGAAAGAATCCGCGCCGCAATAGTCTCGGCAGGCCGCACAGGCTTCGTCATACCGCTCGCCTAGCCGCCCTTCGGGCGGTTCGAAATCGACGATTGCGTCCCACGCGTCGAGCTCGAGAGCCTCCTTGAGCCAGCGCATCGTCTGTTCCGGTTCCTGCGCTACCGAAACCAAGATGCGTTGATCTTCCCGTGCCAGATGCAATGCGGTCCAGAGCACCGTGAGGGAATTGAAGCGGTTGAGGCTGTTGCGCCATTGTGACGGCAGCTGTGGCATCGCCTCGTAGCGCAAGGGCAAATATACGGGATTTTCCTGACCCTTTAGGTACAGGGGCTTGCCGTTCATCAGGTCGAGCAGAATTTGTCCCGATGTGCCGGACGAGGTTTCCAGAACGCCGATGACCTGGCGCGTACTGCGATATCGCACGCCGACCGCATCGGCGTCGGGATCGCCTTCGATCCAGCGCGCCACGGGGCCCGAGGCACCACCCGCAACGGCCGTCAACGCGATCCGTGTGACATCGGGCCGCCGAGCCAAGATGCGCGATACGAGGTTTTCCAGGCGAAGAGAGCGGTTGCTGTGATCCGAAAAGCTGACGGCCGTCGCTTCGTTGGCCTCGGGTACGACCTGATGGGCTTCGTCAATGATGAGCAGGGTCAGCCGCGTGAGCAGGATGCTGCCAAGATACCGAAGCAGCGCGTCGGCCTTCTCGACGGTCACGATCAGGACCACGGGCTCCTCGCTGGTCAGCCACACGTCCGTGATGCCCCAGTCGGCACCGCCGTAGAGACCGGTGACGATGACGTCGCCGCGCAACTCCGAGCTGAGCTTGGCCTCGACCTCGCCGGCCAGTGCGCGCGACGGCACGATGTAGAGCGCAAGCGGTCCGAGACCGTCGTCGTGGTCGCGCAGCAACAGTTCCTTGATGAGCGCGAGGTTTGCGACGAGCGTTTTGCCTGATCCGGTAGGTGTACATAGGGCAAAGCTCGAGGTGTGCAGAAGGCGCTCGATTCCGTGGAGCTGCGAGGTCCACAAGATGCCCCGCCCCCGGCTGAATTGGTCGCGCGCGTACCGAAGAAGGCGCCCCGAGCGCTCCGGGCGCAACGCTGCTAGCCGGCGCATCGGATTGAAGATCGATGCGCTCGCATAGCGATCGGCGACCTGCCGCATCAGCGAGATCACCAGCGCGGCATCGTGGCTGAACATCCGGTGGGCGAGTTCATCGAGGGCATGGAGCTTTTCGAGCGCCCGGGCGAGCCGCACGTCATCCCCGCGGCGAATGCTGTCGGCGATCAGCCCGACACAGCGGACCAACTCAACGGTGACTGCCCACATGACGCCCGGCGCTTCGTCGCCGCTACGCATCGCTGCGAGGATCGCGCTGTCGGCGTCGGTCGATGTGAGGTCCGGGTGCCGACGCCAGAATCGCCCTGCGCGGCGGACCGCATCGTCGAGGTCGGCGCGAAGGAAGCTCGCGTAGAGCCGCACGCCGTCATGCTCACTCTCGACCTGATCGAGCAATCCCGCGGCCATTGCGGGGAGGCCACCGAGTTGATACGCGCCCGCTGCCAACAGCTCGATCGGAACGATGTGACGTGTGCCGTCCTCGGCCCGAGACAGCCATTCGAGAATTTCGCCGGTACGCCGGTAGCAGTCGATTGCTCGCGGCGATTCCGCGCCTTCGATGACGCTGAAGATATGGGCGGCGTGCAAAAGCCGGCGCGCGTCATTAAGTTGCCCGGCGGACTCGTGCTCCGCCCAGGCGATCGTCGGCACCTGCCACGTAGACTGCAAGCAGCGAACATAGGCGCGTGCCTGTGGCCGCGTCAGCGCGTTCTCGATCGCAAGTGATTGGCGGACCTGCTCGGCCAGGGCCAGTCGTTCCTCGTCGCGCGCCGCCATTACGGCGTGCTCCACAGGGAGGCGTAGAGCGCGTCGATCAGGACATCCCCTCTTTCAAGAATGACCTCGACGATTTGCAGGTCGCGGCCCGCCCGATATTCCGAGGGCGGCTGTTCCCAGGCGATCAAAGGATCCGCCCTCTCGCGTTTGGCGGCGCCGTTGCCGCAGATGATCACAAGGTCCGTACGCTCGGGCGGGGGGCCCAGGTTGAGAACCGCGCGGTCGATCGACAGGATGATATCGGCATGTCCTTCCCGGTCGCGCTGCTCGAGAACGAACTGCAGTTGGCGAAGGCCATGCGGTATCGCGGTGTCGCGATTGAGTTCATACCAGATGCCCTTGCCCGTATGCGCCAATACACCCGTCTCTTCATTCCGAACCTTCGGGCCGAGGAGCAAGGCCGCCACCGTGGACTCTGTCAGGCTTTTGCGCCATTTGGCCTCACCCGCGATGACCCTGACGACCTCGCGGTCGTCGTTGAGCGAAATCGCGACGAAATCGGTGCCGTGGCGACCATAGATTTCCCGGACTCGCTCCGGGTCGTAACGGAGTGCCCAGAGATATTTCTCGACGTCGTCATGTTCGCGGAACAGGAAGATCGGCACTTGCCAGACATGGCCCCCGACAAATTCATCCTGATAGGCTTCGGTGACCAATCCAGCCATGGCCTCGCCGAAAAGCCCGCGGAGCGCTTTTGTCGGCAGGCAGCTGGGATAATTAACCGTGGTCGTCGCGGCTGAGTCGGGATGGAGGCTGATCCCGATCTTGCGGTGGAAATGCTCGCGCGCGTCGAGATGGGCCGATTCAAAATAGGGCCGCAACGCACTCAGCAGTGTATCATCGCTCTCCGCCTGTTGCTCCAGCAGAAGGTGCCCGTAATTGCCGCTCTCGACCGTTCCATACGCCTTGAGCCAATTGGCCAGCGCTGCCTTCGGGGGTGGACAATCATGCACCGGCAGGCCCGCCGGCCATCGCAGCGAGCTTTTCCACCTTGGCGTCGAAAAAACGCTCGCTCCACAAATCGACCGACTTGAGATCGGCTGGACGAAGGAAGCGCGCGACGTCGGCCGCTGCCTCCTTCCAGTCGATGTGTCGGATCGCGGCGGACAGCGCTTCTTTCAGCCAAGGCATATCGACAGCGATACCCTCGTCGCCGGCCCAAGGGCCCGCCTGAAGCAAAGCGTTGCGCAGAAGCGCGAGGTTGGGCGCCACGCCGCGCGAGACGTACCAGGAGAAGTCGAACCAGTCGCGACCCTTGAGGAACCCGCGACAAAGCAGCGCGTGGATTTTGAGGGCAAAATTGGAAGCAAGGTCCTGGTGTCGGACTTCATAGTCAGCCGGAAAATCGAGATATGTCGTCGCCTCGCCAGACCCCAGTGGTGGATTGACGTCGATCTCCAGCTTGATGCGAACGGTCTTGGGACGGCCGGTGCCGGCGAACGAAAGATCCAGCTGGCTGGCGATGGAATCGTTTTTGAGCAGCGCTTGACGGACAGCCTTGTCCATTCCCGGCCGGGCCTGCGCGTCGAGCTTCAGACCGAATTGGCCGACCACGTCGGTCAATGCGTTTAGATACGGCGTCCAATCGAATTCAGGGTCCGGCGCGCGCAGCAGAAAGTCGAGATCTTCCGAAAAGCGCGACAAGCCATGAAGGATGCGTAGGCTCGTACCACCCTGGAAAAGCGCGACGTCGAAGAAGTCTGCCCGCCAGAGCGCATAGAGCGCAATTTCCTGGAGGATTTCCTTGACGGCATTTTCCTCCTCGAGCGCATTCTCCGCACCATATTGCCGCAGCTTTTCCTTGATGATGTCAATCATTCGCTAGCCGTTCCGGAGGTTTTTTCGTCACTGCGTTTTCGAGCGCCGCCAGGAATTCCCGGACCGCCTTGTGCTTGTAGATCGGCTTCAATGCCGCGAAGTCTTTCGGCGTGAGCGCCAACAGCAGTTCCTCGTCGAGACGCATGCCGCGGACAATCCATTCGATGCCCGACCATCGCTCCTTCCGCAAGGCGACAAGATCCATCAGCGCCCGAAGCGGCTGGGCAATGAAGGCTGACGTCTTTTCGAAGGAAACACGGTCGATCGCCGTCAAAAAATGATAATCCTCGATTGCTAGCGGATGAAAGCTGAACGTACCGAAGGCGGACGTTTCGAAGCGCATCGTCTTGCGGCCCGGCGAGACGCTTGCCGTTACAAAGACGGCTTCAGGAATCCATCCGTGGTATGCCAAGGCGCTTTCGAACGAAATATAACTGCCGGCGACGAGGCCCTGAGCGATGGCAAAGGGATGGATGGAATCGCTGCGATATCGCTGGCCGAGGACGTAAGCGCCACGCTTCAGACGAATGAGCGATCCATCTCGCAAGGCGCGGTTGACCACGCCATAACGGCGCGCGTCACTGCCGCCGAGAAATTCGCCGAGCTGTCGCTCGCTGAAGACGCGATTGGCGATCCCTGTGGTTGAAAGCTGTTGAGCCAAGGCGGACATATAATTCCAGATACTTCCAAAATATGGAAGTTTCAAGAATTTCTTGTAGCGGCGCGCAGGTCAATCGACCTGTCAGAAACGTGCGCCAGTCCTACTGTCGCGTCGTCGCGCCGGGCCTTTCCCTTTGACGATCATTCTGAATTGTCGAAAAGATCTGGTTTGAACCGGTATCCCGATAGGTGACGTTCGGAACCTCTTCATGCCATATAAATCAATTCCGTAAGCTTTGACTAAGTTTCGTGGACAAAGCTTGACCTGAGACTCATGCGCTGATTCAAGGCTATCTTTTGGAAGGCAGCCTTCGGTGAGCGGATAGGAGTATCGGATATCCGATCGCCCGAAATTCGTGCGCCGGTCCTGACAAAATCACCCAGCCGCGACGCTCGCTGAACGGCTTTACCTCGACAAGAGCGCCGATCCACGAACTGGTTCGTGCACCGGCCAAAAATAGCCGAATTGACCACGCCGCCGACCGCGCGGGAGCCCCAGGCCGCGGAGGTGGCGCCGGTGACGACCTCGACGCGATGGGTGGGGCTTGCTGGACCCATGCTGAGAGCGCCCGCTCCGTTACCCCCTGGCGCGTCGCTTCTGCATGCCTTTGATGATATCCCCAAGAACCACGCGATCTTTGGGATCGAGAGATTTCAGATCACGGTACATGACGAGCAACTGCTCGTCATCGCTGCCTTCGTCCGGCTTCTCACCAACAAGGCTTGCGATAGATACCTCAAAATGATCGGCGAGCTTTCGGACAAGTTCAATCGACGGATTCTTGGCGGTGCCTTTCTCAAGCTCCCAGACATGCGCCTTCGACGCACCGATGGCGTCAGCCACGTTCTGAAGCGATTGCTGCTTTGCCGTGCGAAGTTTCTGCAGCCTCATCGCCAACGACATGTCCACGACCTCCCTCGACACAACCTACCATGAGAGTGGCGCCATAGAAATCAACTATCGTTCGGTCAAACGAACGACTTCGTCCGGCCGGTTGACTCCCAATCGCGTCTGATATATCTGACGATCTTGTAATTAACAATCTTACGAAAAGCATCGCATGAGCCAAAGTCAGCATATCATTCCCCACCCTCGCATCTGGGCAGTCCACTCGGCAGCGAAGCCTGGGGTCTTGGACCGATCATCGCGTGTCCGACGTACGGAAACGATACGCACCCGGAGACCGCCCCGGGGGCAGCACCATGACGCGTAGCCGAAGCGATCAGCATCCGTTCCGCAGATCAAGCTGGAGAGAAGACATGGCTAAAACCACCACGTCCAAGGCGCTAGTGCCCGCTGGGCGGCGCAAGACGACCGTCATGCGAAAGGCAGCCACGGTTGCCGTTGCGCCCGCCACGGACGGCACACTGCTGCCGATCCTCGGCTCCGACCTCGCTGTGGCGAAGCTGATCGGTGACGGAGGCGATGTCATGCGAGAGGGCGGCGTCGTTCTCGTAACCGGTCGCGCTTATGCGACCCGCGCGGGCGTCGTCCCCGCGGAAGAAATATTCTACGATCAGGCACCGCGGCCCGGTGGCAAGGGTCCGTGGCTCGGAGAGGCGGACAAGGTCAGCTGGCGCGACGAGGCGAGTGGCTATGACTGCATCATGTTGCGTGACACGGACGATGGTTTTCTGTCCGGATATGTCGGCATTCCCCACAACCACCCACTCTGGGGCTGGGATAATGGCGCAGTTCCGTCGGACATCGGGATCGAGGTGCATGGCGGTTTGACCTATTCACGACTGTGCGAGGAAGGGCCGAGTCCGGCGCGTCGTTTAGCCGTCGAGGCGCGCCGCATCTGCCACGTGACATTACGCCCGGCGGCCTACCATCCGGTAGCGCACGCTACCGATCACCGGGTCGAAGACCCGCACGCATGGTGGTTCGGCTTCAGTTGCGATCATGCGTACGATCTCATTCCCAGACATGCGCAGATTTCCTCCAGGCCCAAGTCATCGGAACTCGCACGGACCTATCGCGACGATGCCTATGTTGTCCGGGAAACGGTCGCGCTCGCTGCTCAACTGCGCGCGATCGCGGAGGGGGACGCAGCGCCACAGCGCGACGACCAGCCGCCGCCGATCGGTCTCGATCCCCGTCGCGGAGGTGGCCGTGGCCGACTTTGATCGCCACGCCGGCGACCTCCCGTGGGGTTGGTGGCTTCGAGCCAATCCGCGCGGCTACGAGGATGCAGCGGGACGCCATTGGTCGAGCGTCAGGGACGCCTTCTGGGAAGGAGAACTTGGCTTCCCCCCGGTCCACTTCGCACCTGAACAGCATGAACTGATGCTGAGGGTCATGACCGCGATCAACGCGAGCTGGTTTGGCACGGAGAGCAACCACGATGTTTTCGGCGGGGACATGATGTTCTGGCGATTCTATCAGTGCTGGCTCGCCAGCATCGGTATGGTCGAGACATCGGAGGGGAGGAACGTCTTCGATGGGGGGCTGAGCTCATTGGGGAAGTCGGTCCTCATGATGCTGCGGGCCACGCGCGAGCCGGAATTCGAGCGCTTGCCACTGTCGGCGGTTGTGACGGCTGTCAGTGCGAACAAGGGGCTCGACGCCGAGGCACGAGAGCGGGCGCTGATCACCTTTGAGCAGCAGGTTGGGTTTCGTCGCCATCTGTTTGCGCGCGAGGATTTGGGAAAGCGTTACCTGGTGACTCTGACCGGCATCACCGTCGGCGCTCGGATGCCGACGCGCAATATCGCCTGGTCGCAGTCTTTCTCCGACGCAGCATCGCGTGATGACCTGTTCGCCTGGCTCGCCGAGCGGGTGCATCGATGGGATGACTGGGGAGAAATCGCCAACCGAAAGGGCGCAGACGCGCTAACAAGCCATCTATTGTCAGTGATCGTCGGCGCGGGCGGCCTGTCTCGGTGAGCACTCGGGGCTGGAACGATGTAGCCTGCCGCTAGTCGAGACTAAAATTCCAAATAGAATGCGACTTCGCCGGGATTTGCGTCGCAAATGCTCTTGATGATCTTTTCGCTAAATCCGTCTCAGCGAAAGGGCCAGCGGTCGAGCAAGTCGCCGAGCCGAAGGCCGATCGAATCCATTAGACGGCAAGGCCGCGGTGCGCGCAGAAACGGTTGCAGCGAAATTTCCCTTTCCGCCGATGACGGGAAGCAAACGCATGCTGCGTTGGCGGTCTCGCGGCCTACGAGCTGTTGCGCAAGATTGACCCCATTGTCTGTGAATGGTCCGATCCTGCGAAGCTTTGCAGCGCCACTGGTACGACAATGGCCCATATTGCTCGCGACCGCGAAGATGCCAAGAATGCGGGAGCAAAATGTCTCCTAAATGATGATGAAATCGAGCTCCCCTGGTCCCCAAGAGTTATCACCATTAAATTGCCCCGTCAGTTCGAATGCGTGATCCTCTTCATAGGCCGAACCGTCAAACACCAGGCTCGGGAATTCGGCAGCAATTGCCTCGAAAGCGGGGGTAGGAAAGTCCCATGCGGTGGTGAACTGGAAGTGCAGCGTCCCATCCGGACATTCGCCGAATTCGACATCGAATCCGGGCCATTTTGTGCCCCAATTTTCAACGCACCAATCCTGACCTTCGCCAGAGGGAATCGGCAAGACGGCGCCGAAATCCAAAACTGTTTCCTGGCGGTCAATCCCGTCAATATAATTTGATCCATCACTCGTTGTCGTCTTGAACATCGTTTGCTTGAAGCGTTCGATTTCATTTCTATCGCCTTCAACGTGGAAGCCGCTATAAACATAGTTAGGCATGTTAAATTCCCTTTCTTGGTTAAGTATTTGAGGTTTTTGGCATTCAGTATCTTATGATTTTGTCGATAGCGGCTCCTTTTGCAGGTCTTCCATAGAGCTACGGTGAGTAACCAGAGCCTCGGATCACCCGTGAATTGCCTTCCATGTTACGAGCAGTGCCATTCCGAAGATCATGATCAGCACAATCGGGAAGAGGCTCCAGCGAGCGGCCCAGATCAGCCCATCGCGTACCGTGTCGCCGTCGCACCGCCTGAAGGCGTTCCGAAGATAGCCGAGCACAGGAAATGGAAGGCTTGGATCAAAGGCCACGAGCGCACCAAAGGATGTGTCGCTAGACCATCCGGGCCGTCCCGGAATGCGGTGGAGGTCAGCAGTCACCTGACCTGCGAGGCGCTGTAGGTGATAGCGCAGGTGCCCAAGGTCTTCGCGGTGCTCGGCAAGCGCCGCAATGAACGCCTGCTCGTCGACGCTGCGCTTCTTGAGCACGGCTTCCACCTGGTCGGCGATACCCAAATTGCATACGACAACTTGTGTGAGAAGCTCGTCGTCCTGCAGCCCGAATATAGCCTCCATGGTTTGCAGATGGAGCAGCGTTTGCGGGGGCGGGTCCCGGTGGTATATCGCCTGGTAGAGTCGGACGACGTTCGAGATCTTACTCATCAGAACAGCCCCCCCAGCGCGTCTTCCACATCGCGCTGCCACATACGAAAGCGCGCGCGGGTTCCCCGGGATAGGCCCGCATCGATCTGATCGAGGCCGATGTTGCCGGTGCGGAACATGTCGTAGATGTGCTCGGGCAACGCCGGACAGCAGAATACATCGCCCCCGGTTTTTTCGACGGCTGCGAGAAGCTCGGCGTCGACGAGCACGAACTTTTGGGGCGGCCCGTGCCAGGCTGGGAGGTTGAGCAGCACGCGGCCTGGCGGGTCACCGGCGAGCATGGCATCGAGCGTCGCGCGTGACGCTTGATCGAGGCCCATAGTCCAGACGATATCGACGTCGATATCGAGCGGGTCTTCTTCATCCTCAATCGCGAAGCGGAGAAACTCGTGGACCCGATCAAGATCCTCAAATCGCCCGCCGGGAACGTTGACGAGGATGTACGCGTCATCGGGCGCGTCATCGATGATCGTAATGAGCTTCTCCTGATCGGATTCGTCACCCAGGTCGATCGGCTCGACGGGGTGTCGACCGCCATAGGCATGTTCGATGTCGCGCTGCGACAGGCTCGCTTCGATGAAGATGAGGGGAATGCCGCGGTGCATGAGCAGATGTGCAAATGTTGCCATCGTGCCGGTGCTGCCGACGCCGCCCTTCTCCTTCTCGTAAAGCATGAGGCGCTTGCGCCTGCGCCGGCGCTCCTCAACCTGTTCTTTGGTCTCCATGGGTCACTTCCTTTCTGCGTTGAATAGTTTGGCCGTCTGGGCTGCAGGGGTGCGGCTACCCGCGTGAAATTTGCGGTCATGATTTGGGCCTGCCGTGCTTGGCATGCGCGTCGGCAAGGCGTTGCCGGGCATCGCTCTGCGATCGTGCTTGCCGGGCAAATTTCGCGGCGAGATCCGCTCCACGACCCGGCGCTGCAGCTTCATTCCCCGCCCGTTGCGGGAACGGCGTCGAAGGACTGTATGTTGCCTTGTCCGCGTGTTGTGCGGTTGCAACGGGCTGTTGCCGCGAGGGGACGGTGAGCGGCGGACCGGTAGGAGGCAAGGGAGCAGGCGGCGGCTCGGGGAGCTGCTGCGACCCTGTGTGGAGCGTATTCGGATCTGCAGCGGGGGAGTTTGCCTCGCGCGAGTAGCCCGCTGAGCGAAGCCGCGTGATGATTTGATTGAAGATTTCAGGTCCATCATCGAGTTCGGCGAGAGCTGATAGCTTTGTCGCGATCGCGCCGACGTCGAGAGCGGTACCGCGAATGGCCGCGAGATTGGTGATCGCATCGGCCCAGTGCTCTGGCCCGTTCGTCGAATTCAGGAGGATATCCGCAATCTCTTCTGGAATATCGGCCGCAGTCATCTTGCGGCGGCGGAGCGTGGGGGCGCTTTTCTTTTGCTGACCCGACGGTACCGGTTCGGCGATGCATTCAGACCCAATCGCTATTGTGATGGCCCGAACCCGGATAATAGCGATGGCAAGGTAGAAGGCGTGCAGCGCCGGCCCCATTCCCGACGTGTTGAGGATCGCATCGTTGAGAGATTTCTGAGCGTCCTCGAGTTCGAACACGAGCGCGTCGCGGCGATACCGCGGGTGGCGCCGGTAAGCGTTATAACGCGCGACCGTCTTGCGGACCGCTTCCCCGATAATTTCTTCCGCTAGCTTGTTTAGACTTGGTCCGAACAGCGCGAGCGCAACAGCGCCATCGCGCAGTTCGGCGCCCGTCGCTCGCGATGCCTGATGCTGATCCACCGCCGCGTCGAAACCTGCGAACGCCGCTTCGCACAATAGATTACCAATGGCATCAACAGCGTCGTCAAGGTAATCCAAATCGTCCTCCCGCACCGAGAAGACATGACCTCGCAAACAATCTCGCGGAGGCCTGACGAATCGGGCGGGCTACTATTTATGGGAATGTCGAAGCGATCTCCACAATAACCGTTACTTTCGCATGTGGAAATATCGCAGGATGGTGGTTCATTTGTCACCGATAACTCGGTGTAAGGCGACGTTCGTTTCACTTTACATCCGCCATTTTCGTGTATGGTGAAATGAAAATCCCCTTACATTATCGATCGAGTTTCCAGCACAGGAGATTTTTGGATTCCCGAAGATGTAAGCTACATTCGATGCGGGCTTACTTGTTTTGCGAAATAGGTTAGCGTCCCATTCTTCGATTGTGGAAGCTAACATCAACATGATATCCTTCGGATTAGGAAGGTCGGTTTCGCTCGGGACTTCCCGAGCGGGCGCCTGCCGCGGGCTGATGGGACGGGCACGGCCCGCCTTGGAAGCGTGGACTGGAGATCATGGATCCGATCGGAACTTTTCGCAGGCGCGCAGCAAAGCGGATCATCCGTGACTTGCCGCTCGACCTTGCCGAGACCGAACTCGACGATCCCCTGGGGCTCCTGCGCGGCAAGGTTCGGGCAAGCCTTGATTCCGCGCAGCGCTGGGAACGCGGGAAAGCAGCTCCCGCCCGGCGCGCCTGGTTCGGCATTCCGAGCGTGCCGGATACGTCGCGGCTGACGAGCGGGGCGGGGGAGCGAAGCTTCCACTTGGCGCGCAACGTAACTCGCGAGCGAGCGGCGGCGGCCTTCGATGATTATGCGACGGGTAAGATCGGCGATGCGAATGCGGAGTCGGAGATAGCGGCAGAGGAGCGGACCGCTGCGGCGTTCGACCGCTACACGCAGGATCATGGCTATGACGATCGCCAGATCCTCGTCACGACGCTCGACCCGGATCCGGTCACGCGAGCCAGGCAGTGGGACGCGGTCGAAGCGCATGAGTTTGGGCGGCGCCAGAACAAATCCGCCGGACCACCGCGTCTCAACATCAAATATGAACGCGCGCCTGCGTTTTTTGCCGACGCTGCGCGTCGCAACGATTGTCCCGAAGGCCTGCGTGACATCCTCAACGCCGAGCAGAGGCGAGTGGATGGCGGCAAGGCGCTTGACAAAAAGCGCCAGTTGGTTGGTGTGCCGTGGATAGATCCGGAGGCGCCTGCTGCGCTGAAGTGGCTCGCGGCGCTGCCCGGCTGGCCGGATGCGGATCCGCCGGTGAAGCTCAGCGAAGGTCGCGGCAGCTATGCGGTCATCGCGGGCGAGGCGGAGCTGCCCGCCGATCTTGACGGCGCGGCGCACGAGCGCATTCTCGTTGGCGCGAACGCCTGGGTGCAATCGCTCGCCAATTCAGACAGCGCCGAAGCCTACGGCAATCCTGTCGTGCCTACGCTGTTCATGCGGCACGAACCCGATGCGCTCAACAACTCTGCCAACTGGCACTTTCACTTCCAGGTCGGCAAGCGTGCGGTGACCATCGATGACGGCGGTGCACTGGGGTTCGACGCCCACGTCGTGCCGCAAATCGCGACCAGCTTCATGAAACCGTTCCGCTGCGAGATCGCGCGTCTCGTCAACATCGAACTGAAGGCCACGGGTGCCGACTATCGGCTCTCGCCAGAAACCTATGCGAAGATGGGGCTGGATGCGCAAACCATGCGTAAGGTAGGTGGCAAAGCCACCGTACTGGAACGCGCGGGAGATACGCCGGATGTGTCGCTCGACAATGCGGCGATCGGCTGGGCGCGCGTGCTCGCGCAGCAGGTGGCGAAGCGTGATGCGGACTTGGCGGATGCTGATACAGCTTTCGAATTACGCGAAGCGCGCGTGCGCGAAGTCCGCACTTCGGACGACCGCGACCGGCTGGAGCGGTTATCGCTCGACCTTCGCGATCGCGAGCATGCCGCGATCCGGTTGCGCGCCGAGGCCGCCGAGATCGAAACGCTGTGCGCTATGGCGCGCAGCCATCCGCGTATCGTTGCGAGATTTGCCCCGAGCTATGCGGCCAAGGCGCGCAAGGACGGACACGATACCTATCTGTCGCACGCGTGGACCCGGCGGGGGAGCGAGGCCGAAGCCTATCTCGATGAACTCGAACGGGAGTTGGTCGTCGAGAAGGCCGCGATTGCCGATCGCGGCGACCAGGCGATGCTTCTCGAACGTAGCGCCGCCGATCTTCGCGAGCGCCTCGAGCGAGACCTAGGACGTGCAGTCCGAAACGCTGAGCCGGTCCGCGTTGCCGACGCAATGCTGTCCAGCGAGGTCAGCTCCGCAACGATGCTGGATCCCAATGCGGTGATGAAGCGCATCGCTGAGACGCCGCTCCTGCTCAGCGAAGTCGACGGACGCTTGGTCGTGCTTCCTGCCGACGATCCTCAGGATTTGATCCACGGCGTCGATTTGAATGCCGCACCCTATCGAAAGCGCCTCCCGGCGATCCGCGATACCCAGCAGAAAGAACTCGCCCAGGTCGGCGCGTTGTTGGCGAAGCGCGGCCCGGCAGGCCTTGATGATCATAATCTCGTCGACAAAAGCGCGTGGCTTCAGGCGGCGGTCAAGCGTTGGCGTGATAGCCCCGAGATTGAGCGGCGGATCAAATTGCGCAATCTGCGCATTCAGGCGACCCGCGAAATCGCGTCAGGCCGCCAGCGGGATGCCGACCAAGAATTTGCGCTGTCGCCGCCCCGCGCGCTCGATCAGCCTTTGCCGACGATGGCATCGCTCGGCGCACGCGGACTCGATATGGTGGGGTTGGGCGAGATCACACCGGGCCGCGAACCACAGCCGGTGCCCGCATGGCGTTCGCCGCGTGCAGACCTGCCGCGGGAATATGATATTTCCGCCGACGAAACTGCTCCCGTCGCGCCGAAGCAGGCGACGACTTTGCGCGATGTTCGCCGTGATGACTATCGTCCCATCCATCACAACGGGCGGGAACAGTTTGCTGATCTGTATGAGCGGCTTGCCGACACCTCAATCAATGGGCCATTTCCCGACAGACCGACCAATGACCAGCTTCAGGCGCTTCGATCGGTGATCGAGACGTATCCCGTCCGTATCGCACACTGGCGCGGCGCTTTGCGGATCGATCTGCGCGACGACCCCCGCCGCTGGTTCGATACCCCTTACATCCGGAGCGCGGCGGGGCAGGACCTGCTTTCGACGATTGTCGATAAGCGTGTGCAGATGTTCAGGAACCTACCCGATATCGATCCGGCGCGCCGGCCAACGGCTTGGGACGTGGAGCAGAAGCGACGGGCATCTTGGCTTGATCGGCCTGCCAAGCACGTCGCGCCGGTGCCTGCCGAATTAATGGACGCCTACCGAGATGCCGATCCTGCCGTGCTGTGGCGTCGTGCGCCTGTCCCTTTTCTGTTCGCGCGGCGTGCGGATGCCGAGGCACCGGACACGGTGGAGACGCTGCGCGACGCCCTCGGGTCTCGCGCCGAGTGGCTGGCACGGCCCGACTTACGCGCCCGCACCCGCGCCGCCTGGTTCGTCCAGCAGGAGACGCGGAGTGATATCCTGCATGATCTTATGGTCGATTCCGGCTTGCTGCCAGCCGCGCCGCTGCGCGCAAACGAAGCGGACCGCTTGCTGCATATGGGCGATCCGCTGCTCGACGAAGAGTGGCTGCTGGTGAAGCGCGGTTCGGTGCGGTTCGATCCGCCGAAGTCCGCGGACCGGTTGAAGCGCGCGCTGGCATCGGCGCGGTCCAGCGGGGATATGGCGGCCGCCGCGGCGATCATGGCGTTCGGGCTCAAGCCGCGAACAGCGAAGCAAAAGGCAAAGCGGTCGAAATCGTCGGAGCGCCTTCATCCGCCCGCTCGCGGGATGACCGGGCGAGAGCCCGGCGGTCGAGGACGCTGACCTCCTGACCGTGAGCAAGCGTTCTTCCGACTAAGTCGCAACTAGCCTTGCGGTGCCGCTGCAGAACGCCCCGCATGACTGGGCCTCACTGGCCGTGAAGCTAGATTCGCAGCCTCACCCGTCAGACATGAGTGCAATGGTCCGGTAGGGGCGTGGTCGGGATTTCCAGATCGAGCCTAGTTCCGTCGGTTCCAAATGCCGAGAAGTCCGTAATGATCGCATCGAGTGGGAAATAGGGCTTCGCGATAACGACAGATAGTGGACGTCCGACAAGCGCGGCGAGAATGGTTTGTGGCATTTGCTGCCAGAACGTGAACGTACTCTGCCACACATAGACTTCGTTATTGCGCTCGAAGACCTCACCGGTGAGAATATCGTCCTTCCACTCGATCCTGCCGGTTGCACTCCCGCCGTTTAAGAGGAACTGGAGTTCGCCGGCACGCTCCAGATGATCAAGCGCGTAAGTCAATTTCATTCCGGAAACCGCCAACAGATTCTGTGCGGTCTGGTCTATCAGGCCGCGCGTGTGATTGGCGCGATGTTGCGCAAGCAGGTCAGCGCGCCGCGCGTGTGTGGCGAGCATGTCTGCGAGACCAAGTCGCAACTTTGCACCTTCCGACACATTCGCGCTGATAGTTTCGGGGCCGAGCCCGAGGCCGTTGCCCAGGACCTCCAAAGTTATTCCCATTGCAAAGTTCTCGAGGTCGACATTCGGAGAAATATTGATCGCGATCAGTCTGGGGGCAGGGTGCACATCTAAGATCGATCCGATGACCTCATCCGCAATCGCTTGGGCTTCCTTGGCGAAACTTTTGACGTGCGCGCGGTTATCGACAAACTGCTGCGCAGCACGTCGAATGTCACTCACCAGAGCCGCAGCCGGCACATCTGGGGTGCTCGATCCAGTGTTGCGCCGAAACTCAGCACCGCCGAAGGATGGCAGCGGCATTGATCTGAAGCAGAGACCACTGAAGGCATTGTCCCGATAGCGCTTGGGCGCGACAGACAATGTGCCTAGCACGTCGGCAAGCTCTCCTTTGATCTGTTTGTTTGCTTCAATCTCAACCTGCCGAAGCCTGGTCTCATGATCTTTTGACCAACACATCGATCTTTGGACAATATAGCCGCCAATCGCTGCCGAATCTGCGTCGTTTTTTTCTCGCATTCTCAAGACCCTTGTTCGCTCTCTACGCCGGGGTGGCGCATTTTGTTCGGCACATCGGGTTGGATTCAACTGCCACGCCGATGCCCTAATGTTCATTATAGGTTCGACATTTGTTTCATCAAAGCGCGGTGCGTCAGGCAAAGAACCGACGCCGCAACTCAGGGGGAGAGATGGGACAGCCCACGCTCAGACTAGGCAGAGCAATGAATGCGATGCAGCCGGTGGGCGATGACATAGTCCGGCGCAATATGACTGCTGCTGCGGGGATATCGGCATCCGGGACTGGGCAACGAACAGCAAGCCGCAGTCCGGTCGAGCACCTGGCGGTCGCAGACACTGATCGCCTGATCGTCAGATACCTGAGCTTCCGCCCCTGCGCCGCCGCCGCAGAACAAAACTCGCATGTCCGCCGGATGGAAAAGCGGGACGCGGCTGCGCGCCCGCCGAACGGTGGAGACGCTGACGCGGGAAGCGAGGAACAGGGTGAAAGGAAAAGAGGCAGGAGTTCTGTCTCGGATCCCTGATCCTCCGAAAGGAGAATATCGTGAACGAGTATCAACTTCCCAAATGCCTACAGGTGATCGGTCTGGCGTGCATTCCCGTCAACGACATACCAGACGAGCATCCGGCGTTGGCACGCAGGCCGGTTGCGGCGGCGGTCCTGACGATGGTCGATCAAGATGATGGTCATCGCTGGATCAACACGATCTGCGTCTCCGACGCGCGCAAGTCGGAAATCCCATTGCCGCACTTGCTCGACAAGACGCTGTTGCCTGGCGTGGTCCAGATCGTGTCCACGGCCGATCGCATTACGTTGGCGATGGACGCGATGAGCCGGCGCTTCTTCGTCGAGCCGGCTCTTGCAGAACTCTGCTTTGGCGAGACGGCTATCGATCCCGCCGCGATGGGTGACCATGGGTTCGATGAGCGAACAGCGTGCCGTCGTTTCTCGATCCCGATGCCCGAGATCGGCGATGCGGACATCGAGCTTGCCTGGTCGCGCTCGGCGCCTGCGGCAGCCGAAGACCATGCGCTGCGCGTCGCGACGGCGCGGCTAATGCTGTGGGCGCATGTCGAGGCGTTCCGCATCGCGCGACCGGAACCCTTCTTCGAGATCATGCTGGCCCTGCGCGACTGGATCGATGCCAGCGAGTATCTCAAGGCCGCGCTCGCCGATATCGGGAACTCACGCCCAATCCGCCGTGCAGACTCGTTCGCGCATCATTATCGCGACTATCGACAACGCCTTGCTGCGGGCGACGAGACCGCGAGATGGGTCAGCTTCGAAGACGGGCTGTTCCACGTTTGAGCGCGCCTAACGCGTAAACCCACTATCGATAGAAAAATGGCCTCGCTGCTCGGGTCGCTCGAGCAGCGAGGCCTGCGAGCGTGCATATGCACAACGCTTCGCATGCGACGGGCCGCTGTCATGCCCGACAGGGCACGGACTAGCGACCACCCTTAAATATCCGGTGAATCGACGTCCAGCAGCCGCTGCGTCGCCGTCTCGCCATCCCTCCATCACACATAAACTCAGCAAGGGGACCGCAGCGATGCGGTCCCTTTGTCCTTTGTAGAAAGACGTACCAAATGACGATCATCCACAACATCCGCCCGTTCAACACTCGATATGTAATCCGGGAACGCTCAAGCCGCTACACGCCCGAACTCTTGCGCACGCACCGCACGGCGCAGGCGAGCTATGCCTACATCAACCGCCAGAATAGCGTTGATGAATGGGGTCCGACGCCGAACTGGGCGTCGCGCTCCGACCTTGCGGCGGCGGGCCGATGTGCTCCTGCCCGCGCCGCCGGACCCAAGCTGTCGGGGATCGCGCTCTGGGCACAAGCGGACGAGAATGCGGTCCGGTATCGGCCCGACGAGCCGACAATCGCGCATTGCGTTGGCAGTCTGCCGCGCCATGAGGACCTCGCCTTCTGGCGCAATCTGATCGAAGGCTTTGCCGAGGATTATCTGGTCGCCCGCGGCATGGTCGTCGACTGGGCGATCCATCACCAAGCGGAAACCGACGATCAGCCGGAAATCGCGCCGCATGCGCATCTCCTCGTCACCTTGCGAGGCTATGATCCCGAGCACCGCGATTACGGCAAGGTCCGGCAGAACTGGCTGCGGACGGACAACTCCCGCAAGCGCTTGGCCGAGCGTTGGTGGGACCGTACCGGGATCGTCCCGCCGGAATATGTCATGGCGGCGACGGCGCAAAAATCTCGCTGAGATCGTGTCGGCACCGAGCACCGGCAACGCCCGGTGCCGAACACCCTGAATATCGCAGTGCCTGTTATGGCTTCAGAAGGATCGGATAGGGATTCCTTCAAACTAGAACAGGAGAGAAATTGAGCGGAGAGGGTGATCTGAAGATCGGAGGAGAAAAATATAATGTTTATCGTTGAACCAACTGCTGTAGTCATTGCTGCGTATGTCACGGCCCTCGTTATGCGCGAAATACCGCGCCTGTTTGCATTGCTCATCGTCCGGATCGCCGACCGGCTGTCGGCAGCTAGGCACACTCAGATCGTGGAAGCGCTTAACGGCCGCAAAGTCCCAGCGACTTGGACCGCGTCGTCGGAAGATCGGAAGTTGTTGCGCGCCGGCATGCGCTCTACGATGCGTGTGACGACGTTTCGCTCGCTCTATCCTCTGAACCGCTGAAATCGGCTGTTAGGCCCATTTTGACTGCGACGATTTACCAGAATGATTTGCATGCGGTTCGCCTCGCCCGCAAAACACGGCATTCTCTAATTTCGAACCGTGTGACTCGAGGAGCCAATGTCTCCAAGGAAGCGGAGATCTCAGATGATGGCTTTTCGGGGAAATGCTTACCTCCCGGTCAATTGGCGATAGAGCGACACGATCTCCGACTTTGACAAGCTCGGATTGCCCGCCACGTTGAGCGCGACCCTGGTAAAGTTGAGCCGTTTCATTATTGGCTCCACCTCGCCTCGAATGAAATAGTGGGAAGACGGACTCCGCGTGAAGTCTCGGTGCACGCGGCCTGCTCGCGCACCGACGCGCTGTATCGCGAAGTCGGCTCGATCTGGCGTCGTAAAGCTAAAATCCCGGTGATGGATTGCGACATGTTGCAACTCTCGCAGCTCATCGCGACGCTCCCAGATCTGGAATATAGCCGGTACGTCGTACGGCTTGGACCTGAATAGGAACGCGTCACGCTGCACAGTCTCCTCGTGGATTAGATGGAAGTTACGATCGAGGCGATTTTCTATGGAAGCCTTCCGAAAGGTTCGCGGCAGTATCAGTGCGATGACACTCGCCTGCCATGCAGCATGGTTGAAGAAGCGTACTGCCATACTGGCACTCCGGCCGAACGGCGGATTGCCGACCACAGCCACCTCTCGTTCGCTGCGGATTTCAACAGATAGGAAATCAGCTGTAACTATGCCAGGGAACTTTGGATCAACATCAAACGCCAAGCTCCCTTGGGGCATCAGCATGAAAAACGATCCCGTACCGGCGCTCGGCTCGACTAGCTGGTATCGCTCTGGATTGCAGAATTTCCGGAAAGATCGATAGAGCTTTTGTGCTACGTGTTGACGTGTGTAATACTGGTCCAGCAGTACATCATTCGTTTCCATCCAATTTTTCATTTTTACACCCTCGAGACAAAATTCAATCTCGTCGGACATTTGTATTTTGCCGACCCTAGGTTTTAGGATGGCCGGCAGGTTATCCCAAGCCGATGAGTGATTTTTTTCAGATGTTCTATTTTTTGGCTATAGAAGACATAATATATATGGGCGTCATATTGCACTTAAGGTCGGCAGAAGGCCGGATTTGCACGGGGGACATCGCGACGCGGGTGCGCAGGCGAATGGATGCGCTTGCCTCTCGGACAAACAACAATGCGCCGCTCATCTTGGGAAAATCGCCCCTTAAGGCACCCGCTGTTTAGGAGCCCAACCAGCCCACGCGGGTCGATCTAGTCTCCTCTCGGACGCTTCCGCTTTGCGCCTAATCTCGGTCATCGAAACTTCGACGACGATCGCCTGCAAGCGGACATTTGATTATAAGGTTTGGCATGTCCGCTTTGTTGGACACTCTGGATAATCTGCTTTCGAAGCCGGGGAGAATGAAGAAGACGTTCGTTCAAAGAGCTTAATTTGTGACCCCACCATCCAGTGGCCACTTTCGAACGTCGAGGTGCAGGGAACCTTAGCGAGGCTAGGATGAGATTGGTCGTTGCGTGGAGCCCATGGCCGAGGCTATCGATCCAGTATGGCTTCGAGACCGCTTCGGGACAGTGATGTAAGGCAAGCCGCGTACCGGCGGTTGCTTACGCACGCCCAGGCTTGTCCCGACACCCTGGTCATTGACGAACTTGGCCTCGACCACGGCAGCTGCCGGATCGATATCGCCGTGATCAACGGCCACATCCGAGGTGTCGAAATCAAGGCTGGAGCCGACACCTTGGAGCGCTTGCCGCGGCAGGTGGCAGCCTATGGCGAGGTCGTCGATAAGGCATTGTTGATCGTCGATCCCAAACATCTCGCATCAGCCATGACGATTGTGCCTGACTGGTGGGGGGTTATGGTTGCCGAGCGCAGCACGACCCAAGGCGTGCGGTTCCGTCGCATTCGACCTGAACGAGCAAACAAGGGTATCGATCCACTCGTTCTGGCTCGTCTGCTGTGGCGACCTGAAGCGCAGGCGATCCTGAGAAGTCTTGGCGTTTTGGAGCGAGAACTCCGCGCTCCACGCGCGACGCTCTACAAGATGTTGGTGGATAGGCTGCCGCGGCGCCGTCTCTCGCAGACTGTCCGCGAGGCTCTCAAGGCCCGAACATCGTGGCGAGATCGGCCACCACTTTTGTGATGTGATGGTTCGAGCCTACCCACCGCCATGTGGATAGGCTCCCGGTGCCAGCAATCCCGTCTCGGCATTGCTCGATATAATCGCTGCCGGGTGAGAAACCCGAGCCCAGAAAATGGGCTGAGCCTGTGACAGTGCCGCTGCATCCCCGATACTGCCCGAACCCGTTGTCGCGCACGTTGACACCCTTGACTATGATCCAGCCATCGTCGCAGGCGTAGCGGATCGTCGCCGAAGGCTTCACTTTCCTCATGTCCATCTGTGAGTATCCATTGGCTGCAATAGCATAGTCAGCAAATGTCGGTTTGCGCCCTGTTTCGCCGAGAGCAGCCAAAAGCGCCCGAAAGAAAGTCCATTCCCGTCGAGGCCAGAATTGGATGGGCCCGGTAACCTCGGCCATGGAAGCAGGAAATGATGTACCCGCGAGAATGAGGCTGCGCGCAATCGCCATGGCATTCGATGCCTGAATCGCAGCGGTGACGATGTTGATCAGCACGTCTTGAGGATCCCAGGCCGGGGCTTCGAGGTCGAGAATCACATCGTAGTCTGCGATGGTTACACCGAGCTGCTGAAGTATCGCGCCGACGTTGGCGTCGAAGGCAGGATCCAAGGCTTCATCCAGAGAACAGCGCAGTACTACTCCGGTCTGCATCATTGCGTTCGCGGCTCTCACGGCGGTGCGATAGGCTGCGTTATTGTCGAGTCTGATAACTGGGATAAGCGTGGCGCCCTGTGCGAAAGCCTCCTCGCACAGGTATTGCATGGGATGCTTGCCGCCCTGCATCACCTCAGCCGGATCCAGCAGCCCGCAATCGAGCAGCGCGATGCGCGTTCCCCATTTCGCTCGAAAGCGGCCGGCAAACTTTGCCAAGTGATCGTCGATCGACTTCGAAGGGGTCCAAGTCTCGAAATCGAAATCCGGCGGTGTGATCTCGATAAGAGGAACGGTCTTGTCTTTAACGGCATCCGGCAGGCGCAAAAGCGCCTGGTATTCACCCTGCCGCCATTTAAGGATCGGCACGTAGTCGGTGTGCGTAATCGGCATGTCGTCGCCCCTCAGATATCGAACTGGCGGCGAACTTCGCCATTGCCCACGAGCGTGCGGAACAGTGTGTAGTCGTTCGCATCCCGCCGGATGCGGCCAGCGATGACCGCAGGTGCCACACCAAAGCGTTTGGCATCGGCCACGACCGCCTTGTCATTGCGGGTGAAGCGCGACACCGCGAGGTTCCAATTTGCCTCAGGGATCAAGGCCTCCTGCGCAAAATGGTCAGCGACCTGCTCGATCTCGTCGGCGGCAGGAGCGTCATTGTCATCGAAGATCGCGGTGTATTCGCCGAGCCGAATGTGCAGCTTGAGGTGCCCAATCTCGTGGAGAAGCGTGAACCAGAAGTTGTCGAGACGATCATGTCGAAGCGTCATGGCGACAATCGCGTGATGGTCGGCAGACGCCAGCGCAGCACCATCAAGCAATGTTCCCGGCAGGTGACGCTCGATTACCAGCGATATGCCGGCATCGCGTAGGTAGCCGACTGCGAGGCGAGGCCCTTGGTCTTCCAGGCTCAGGGCAACGAGACCCCGGACCCAATCCGCCGAGAGACGATCACGGTCGAATGCTTGAGCAGGGGGATTGCGGTCGGCAAGTGTCCGCACGCGCGCTTCCCACGCCGCGATTGCCGCCTCATGGACTTGCCCACTCGAACGCACCGACTTGCGGTGCAAAGCCATCGGCATGAACTGCGAATGGGCACCGTGTAGGAATGCCGGGATCAAGTCTCCAGCGACTTTCTTCGCTTGAGCGAGCGTGCCTGAGAAATCCTCGAACCATCCGCGCTTGTACATTTCCGCGAGCGGGAAGGTCTGCCAGACCGACGGATCTACGCTATCGAGCTTCGGACTGCCGACGAGTTGAGCGCGTTCAACGATGCGCACGTTAAGGGCATCGGCGACTTCGGTCAGGCGATCGAGGCTTGCCGTGCGGTAACGGTCGGCCTCATAGCGCTGGATCTGCTGCTCGGCGACGCCAAGGAAATCGCCCAGATCCTTCTGGCTCATGCCACGCGCGATGCGCGCTTGGATGAGAATGTCAGGAAGGTCGTGGAGGCTCTCGGCCGAGAAGTCAGAAATCTTGCCGGCGCGGAGGTCCTCGTAGAACCGGACTTCTTCCTCAAGTTCATCCATTTGGCTACGAAGCGCGGAACGCTGCGCCTTGGCGAACACCTGCGGGAAATCGCCGCCGGGGGCATCAAGTGCTGCGACGGCGCCCGCCAGCTTATCGATCGAAGCCTTGGTAGACCTGTACTGCTTTTCATTAGTGATCATGGCGTCGCTCCTTTCAGCGGCGCGAGCGGGATGCGGAGAATGCCCTTGGCCTGGCCTGACGACTTCTCGATCTGGAAGAAGTCGAGAAACGGAGCGCCTGGCCCGTTGGGCATCCCGGCAATGAACATCTCACCGAGGTATTTTGCTTTTTGCGCAGCTCGCTTGTTGTTGAAGTCGAGAAGGACCGGATCGAGCTTGTTCGGATCCACCCCATCGTGGTCCCAGCAGCCGTCGTAGTCGCCCGGGTGCGGCTTCGCGGTTACAAAACTCCCATCGAGATAGACGTAGCTGCAGCCAGCGATGGCCAAAGCCTGCGCCATGCGGATGAATCCGCCGAACAGCCATTTGCGATGCGGTGTCGTCGCGAAGCGCGCCTCAACCTCAGCAAGGGTCGATTCGTGAATGCCGGGTGGCAGCACGGCCCAAGGGCAAGGAGAGCCCAGCTCGATCAAGTCTGGTATCATGAACACAACAATATAGTTGTGTTTGAAATTTGTCGAGTCATATTTCGGCCGAGCGAGCACGACCAACCTGACGTTATCAGCCGAACTCGGATCGTTGGCCCGTGGGAGAATCATGGGCTGCGAAAGTAGCGCCGGATCTGGATGGGTGTGGAGGGATGACCGGTTTAGTCGGCTCGATCGGCTAAAACCAACGTCCGAAATGTCGGCGACCGCGGTATCACCAAAAGGATAGGGAATGGCAGCTATAGCCGCGCGCCTCCCTGAAACCTGCCCATCAGTAATCGGCCAACTATCCCTGCGGTGATCAAGTATTAAAGGGGGCCGCACCAGAGATCACAACGATGGCATCAGGTCAGCGCCATACTCGATCGGCTATCCGCAAAAGATTGCCGCCGAGCAGCTTGCAAAGAGTTGGATCGCTTACTCCCCGGTCGCGCAACGCGTCGCAAATTTCAGGAAGACGCCACGGCGCAATCATTTTCATGCCCGCGCCATATTGCCCTTTGCTTGGGAAAAGGGCGGGGTTGGCGGTGACATATTCGTCGAGTTCGGCGGGGTCGAATACATAATCGAGGCCGATCCCGACATGATCTTCGCCAACCACATCGAGCGCATGCAAGATATGCCGGACGAAGGTTTCCGTGCTGTTGTCATTGTCGCCGAGGAAGATGCCGATGCCGCTCGGGCAGATCACGCCGCCACGCGCCGCACAGGCGCGCATCAGGTCGTCGGGGATGTTGCGCGGATTGTCCCACAGCGCGCGTGGATTTGAGTGGGAGAAGATCACCGGATCGGCTGACAGGTCGATCGCTTCGCGCGCGGTGCGATAACCGGTATGCGTGCAGCACAGCGTCATGCCGACGCGGTTCATCTCGCCGATCACTTCGCGTCCGAACGCGGTCAGCCCGCCGTCGTCGTCAAGGCATCCGCCGCCCGCCGGATTGTTGCGGTTATAGGCGATCAGCATCCAGCGGACACCAAGGTCGTAATATAGGTGAACGAGACTCGCCTGTTCGCCCAGTGCATTCATGCCCTCGATGTCGAAATGCACAGCCAGCCTGCCGCTCGCCTTCGCATCGCGAAGATCTTGAGCAGACCCAATCAGCATATAGTCGTCGGGCCGCGCTGCGAGCCACGAACGGAAATGACCGAGCATGCGGACATGTTCGGCAATGCCTTGATCGCCGAAACCGACATTCAGCGAAATCGCGGTCAAACCGGCATCACGGCATCGCGCGAGCTGATCGAGAAAGGCATCATCGCCGGGCCGCAGCGGCATGCAGGCGTGATTGTCCCACACCATCGCGTCTTGCGGGATTCCGCGTGGCAGCGGGTTCGTCGTTTCAGCCATCGCGTCCTCCTCGTTTATGCAACAGTGCGCTACGCGACATATGGAATAGTCCGATCGACAGCATCGCCGCCGGCACGACGATGCAGGCCACCGAATAACCGACTGCCAGAGGATTGCCGAACCCGCGCTCGGTGACCAAGGCAACAGCCGTAGGCCCCATGCCCAGGCCGAGGAGAGTGTTGCAGAATGCCACAAGTGACATGCCGATACCGCGCAGGTCGCCGGGAATGACGTCCTGAAGCGCCGCGACGCCCGCGGTTGCCGCGATCGCCGAGCATAAAGTCCACAGACCCAGGCCGAGCAGCACCAACGCGGGATGCGGCGCTGCAACGAGCAGGGCGCCAACACCTGCAAGAGACGCCGCCGCCATGCTGAAGCCAAGCCTTCCGCGCACGCCGCCGCGTCGCGCGAAAAGATCGGAGAGCACACCGCCGAGCAACGCACCAAAGATACCGGCGATGGCGGTGACAAGGCCAAAAATCGAACCAATCTGCTCCGGCTTCCACAAGAACAGGCGGGAGAGAACGGATGGCACCCAGGACAACAGGCCATAGTCGCCAACCGAAAGCAGCGCGATCGCGATCAGCAATGTACCGAGGACCAGACGG
>Ga0155175_130_pt7 | contig 35014 bp, 36 predicted proteins | sample RifCSPhighO2_01_FD_106143 | JGI IMG/M metagenome (GOLD analysis project Ga0155175, IMG submission 106143) | Sphingopyxis sp. RIFCSPHIGHO2_01_FULL_65_24 | reverse complement strand
TTCCCGTTGTTGGCCCCGGCCGAAGCCGGGGCGCAAGATCAGCCGAGAAGTTCCTGTTCGAGCTTCTTGGCCATTTCCTCGATATTCTCGGGCGGCCAGCCGGGGATGTCCATGCCGAGGCGCAGGCCCATCGACGACAGCACTTCCTTGATTTCGTTCAAGGACTTGCGGCCGAAGTTCGGGGTGCGGAGCATTTCGGCTTCGGTCTTCTGAACGAGATCACCGATATAGATGATGTTGTCGTTCTTCAGGCAGTTGGCCGAACGGACCGACAGTTCGAGCTCGTCGACCTTCTTGAGCAGGAAGCGGTTGAGCTGGTTGACGTCGCTCTCGTCGGCGGTGGTCGGCGACGCCGCCATGCCGATCATGCCGCTGTCGTTCATCGCTTCTTCGAAGTGGACGAAGACCTGCAGCTGGTCCTGGAGGATGCGCGCGGCGTAAGCGACGGCGTCTTCCGGGGTCACCGTGCCGTCGGTATCGACGGTCAGCGACAGCTTGTCATAGTCCAGTTCCTGACCGATGCGGGCATTGTCGACCTTGTAGGCGACCTGGCGCACGGGCGAGAAGAGCGAGTCGACCGGGATCAGGCCGATCGGCGCGTCGACCGGGCGGTTGGCGGTCGCGGGGACATAACCCTTGCCGGTGTCGGCGACGAGTTCCATGTTCAGCGTCGCACCCTCGTCGAGGTGGCAGATGACATGGTTCGGGTTCATCACCTTGATGTCGCCCGACACCATGATGTCGCCGGCCTTCACGGTCGCGGGACCGGTGGCCGAAAGCTGCAGCCGCTTCGGGCCTTCGCCTTCCATCTTCAGCGCGATCTGCTTCACGTTGAGGACGATGTCGGTGACATCTTCGCGCACGCCGGCCAGGCTCGAGAATTCGTGGAGGACGTTCTCGATCTTGATCGACGTGATGGCCGCACCCTGGAGCGACGAGAGCAGCACGCGGCGCAGCGCGTTGCCGAGCGTCAGGCCGAAACCGCGCTCAAGCGGCTCGGCGACGAAGGTCGCCTTGCGCTTGCCGTCGCTGCCGGCCTTGATTTCCAGGTTGCTGGGCTTCTTCAATTCCTGCCAGTTCCGGATATTGACAGTCATGGTCTTCCCTTTGCTTTTGGCGGGACAGGGCGGGGGCGGAAACCGACCGGTCCGGCGTTAGGAGATAGCGGATGCCGCCCCGGACGGGGCGGATCCGAAGCAGGTATCAGACGCGACGGCGCTTTGCCGGGCGGACACCATTGTGCGGGATCGGGGTCACATCGCGGATCGAGGTGATGTGGAAACCGACCGCCTGCAGCGCGCGCAGCGCCGATTCGCGACCGGCTCCCGGACCCTTGACTTCGACTTCCAGCGTACGGACGCCATGTTCGGCGGCCTTCTTGCCGGCGTCTTCGGCGCAAACCTGCGCCGCGTAAGGGGTCGACTTGCGGCTTCCCTTGAAGCCCATCATGCCGGCGCTCGACCAGGCAATCGCATTGCCCTGTGCGTCGGTGATGGTGATCATCGTGTTGTTGAAGGTCGCGTTGACGTGGGCGACGCCCGACGAGATGTTTTTGCGTTCGCGCCGACGAAGGCGCTGCGGTTCACGAGCCATGATGAAATCCTAATCCTAAATCCTGAAGCTGGCCGCAGGTCGTGGCGACCTCCGGCGGAAAGTAAGGAAGCGCGCCCGCAAGGACGCGCTCGAACCTTACTTCTTCTTGCCGGCGATCGGCTTCGCCTTGCCCTTGCGGGTGCGCGCGTTGGTGTGCGTGCGCTGGCCGCGGACCGGCAGGCCCTTGCGATGACGCAGGCCGCGGTAGCAGGCGAGGTCCATCAGGCGCTTGATGTTCATCGCCGTGTTGCGGCGAAGGTCACCCTCGACCGTGTGGTCGGCGTCCAGCGTTTCGCGGATCTGCAGGATCTCGGCGTCGCTGAGGTCCTGAACGCGACGCGTGTGGTCGATGCCCAGCTTGGTGGCGATGTCGACGGCGGTCTTGCGACCGATGCCGTGGATGTAGGTGAGCGCGATGATCACGCGCTTGTTGGTGGGCAAATTGACGCCCGCGATACGTGCCATGGGGTACTTTCTCCTGCTCCACAGGGCCGTAGGCAACCGGCCCCATCTCAAAGCGTCTGATTTCCAACGCAAAAAACGGACCACGAATGCGCGAGCGCGCTTCGCCGTCCGGTCAGGCTGTCGGAATGGAGGCGCAGTTAAGGTGAGTCGCCCGAATTGTCAAGCGAACTGCGGCAAAATGCACCACCGCGGCGGGTGGTCAGGCGGAGGTTGTAAGCGCCACCGCCCGGTCGTGCAAGCGATCGACGACGGCCCGGTGGATTCCGGGGGCGCAGGCGATGACCCCGAAGGCCTGCGCGCGCGGGGTGTTGAACCGCAACGGCGCGCCGAACGCGTCGGTGACCGCGGCTCCCGCCTCGGTCGCGATCAGCGCCGCGGCGGCGACGTCCCATTCGAAACCCCAGCGCAGCGTCGCGACCAGATCGGCGCGGTCGTCGGCGACCAGCGCCATGCGCAACGCGATGCTGTTGGGCTTGGTGACGATGACAAGGTCGTTGTCGACGCGCGGCAGGGCGTCGGCGGGGACGCGCGATCCCGCAAACTCGCAGCGCTGGCTCGCGTGCAAGGTCTCGCCGTTGAGCAGCGCGCCCTGGCCGCGCTGCGCGACCCACAGCTCGTCGAGCGCGGGAGCATAGAGCACGCCGAATTCGGGGGCGCCGTCGACGACGAGCGCCACGGATACGGCCCAGCCCGGGCGGCCGCGGATGAAGTCGCGGGTGCCGTCGATCGGATCGACGCACCACATCGCGCGGCACGACAGGCGGTCGGTGTTGTCGGCGGTCTCCTCCGACAGCCAGCCGGCCTCGGGCACCATCGCGCCGAGCACCGCCTTCAGCCGCGCATCGACCGCGAGGTCGACGTCGCTGACCGGGTTGTTCGGTGACTTGTACTGGACATCGACGACCTTGCCCTCGCCGCGCCAGCGCGCCATCGCCATGTCGCCGACCTCGCGGGTCGCCGCGATCACGGCTTCGAGGTTGCGGTGCGGCACGGCGGTCTAGCTCGACGCGACGGTCATGCCGTCGATGCGCAGCGTCGGGACATTGGTGCCGTGGCGGAACTCCAGATCGTCGGCGGGGACCAGCGCGGCGAACATGGCGATCAGATTGCCCGCGACGGTGAATTCGGCGATCGGTTCGGCAAGCTGGCCACCCCGGATCGCGAAACCCGATGCGCCGCGGCTGTAGTCGCCGGTGACCGGGTTGACGCCCTGGCCGATCAGCTCGGTGACATAGACGCCCTCGATCACGTCGGCCATCAGCGCCGCCGGCGACACCGTGCCCGCCGCGAGATGGACGTTGCTGACGCTGACCCCCGACGCGCCGCCGCCGCGGCTCGCATGGCCGGTGGGGGCGAGGCCGAGCTGCTTCGCCGACGCATTGTCGAGCAGCCAGCCGGTCAGGCGCCCGCCCGAAATCAGGTCGCGCGCGCTCGTCGGCAGGCCTTCGCCGTCGAAGGCGCGGCTGCGCAGCCCGCGCGGCCGGTGCGGCTCGTCGCGAATGACGATGGCGCTGTCGAACAATTGCGCCTCCTCCTTGCCGAGCAGGAAGCTGGTGCCGCGCGCGATCGACGGGCCGCCGATCGCGCCGAGCAGATGGCCGACCATGCTGCTGCCGACGCGCGGGTCGAACAGGACCGGGACCTTGCCGACCGGGGCCTTGCCGGGGTTCAGCCGCGCGACCGCACGGGTGCCGGCGCGGGTGCCGATCGCGCCGCTGGTTTCAAGGTCGGCCAGATAGTGGGCGCTGTGCCAGCCATAGTCGCGTTGCATGCTCGCGCCTTCGCCGGCGATCACGCTCGCCGACAGGCTGTGCCCGCTCGCGCCATAGCCGCCGGCAAAGCCGTGGCTGGTCGCGAGCGCGAGGCGGGTGCGGCTGTGGCTCGCGCTGCCGCCTTCGCTGTTGGTGACGCCGGCGACCGCGCGCGCGGCTTCCTCGACGCTGCGCGCCGCTTCGCGCAGCGCCTGCGGGTCGGCCTCGCTGGCGTCGTCGAGGTCGAGGTCGGGGATGGCGCCCTTGAACAGCAGGTCCTCGGGGGCGAGGCCGGCATATTGGTCTTCGGGGGCCTCGCGCGCCATCGCGACGCAGCGGTCGACCAGCTTCGCCAGTTCGCCCGCGTCCATGTCGGCGGTCGACACGCTCGCGCTGCGCTGTCCGACGAAGACGCGCAGGCTGATGTCCTGCCCTTCGGACCGCTCGACATCCTCGAGCGCGCCCAGGCGCATCGAGACCGAGGTCGCGGCGTTGCAATAATAGAGCGCGTCGGCGGCGTCGGCGCCGGCCTTGGAGGCGGCGTCGCACAGCATCTGCGCGCGGTCGAGGGCTTCGGCTACGGTCAGCATGGCCGCGCCTTAGGGCGCGCGCGCGAAGCCGTCAAAATCTTATCGGTGAACGGCCGCCTCAGCCGCCGATGACCGCCAGGCCGGTCGTCGCCGCCATCGCGCCGCTGACCCACAGGAAGGGCAGGGCGAGCGCGGCGACCCACAGGCGCAGCAGGTCGCGGCGAAAGCGGGCGTGCAGGCCCCAACTCGCCAGCGCCTGGCGGCTGAGATGATACCAGCGCCGTTCGGTGATACGCGCGACGGGCACCGCGATCGCGAGCAGCAGGATCAGCGCGACGACGGTCAGGCCCGAAGGCGCCCCCGCGGCGATCGCGCTCGACACGAGCCAGATCTGCAGCGCGGCGAAGACGAGCAGGGCGAAGGCGGCATGAAAGGTCATCCGGCGGCCCAGGCTTCGGGCCGGAGGCACGGCACGAGGCGAGCGCCTCCACAGGCGCGGTCCGAATGTTGATGCCATTTTTTTCAGCCCCCTTAGGCCGGCGATTCCCAGAAACCCGACGATTTCAACCAATAATGACCGAGTCAAGACAGTCTGGCCCCGATTCGTTAATTTCATCCTCGATTCGGCCCAATTTGCGAACGATTCTGCGTCGAACGGCGAATTCGCCGCCAATCTGGCAACGAAAGCGGCTCAAATGGGGGTGGAGGCGGCTTGCGCGGCGCGACTCGCCGTCGGTCGAAGCCTTGCATCCATCGCCGCCCCTGATAGCGTCCATGGTCTGTCCATCCGGACCATAGACGAACAGGGGATTCATCGATGCGTTACCTCGCCTTCCTGGCTGCCCTCAGCTTGCCTCTCGCACCCGCGCTCGCGCAGGAAGCGGCCACGCCCGCTGCACCCGTCGCGCCCAAGCCTGCGGCGCTCATCGCCGATGGCATGCCCGACGTGCCCGCCGAACTCGCGTCGGCGACGCGCCCCTATATGGAAAATCGCGGCGCCAGCTTCGTCGGCTGGAATCCGGTCGACAAATCGATGCTGATCGCGACGCGTTTCGGCAACACCAGCCAGATCCATCGCGTCGCCGCCCCGATGGGCGACCGCAAGCAGCTGACGTTCGAGGAGGAGCCGGTCGGCAATGCGGCCTGGTCGCCCAAAACCGGCGACCTGATGCTGGTGCAAAAGGATATCGGCGGTAACGAATTCTACCAGATCTATGCGATGAAGAACGGCCGGCTCGAATTGCTCACCGACGGCAAGAGCCGCAACGGCATCAACGCGTGGAGCAACGACGGCACGCTCGTCGCTTACACCTCGACGCTGCGCAACGGCCGCGACAGCGACATCTACCTCATGGATCCGCGCGATCCGAAATCGGCGCGCATGGTCGCCCAGGTCGATGGCGGCGGCTGGGCGCTGCTCGACTTTGCGCCCGACAAGAGCTGGGCGCTCGTCGGCAAATACAGCTCGGTGCAGAAGTCGGACTTCTTCCGCCTCGACCTCAAGACCGGGGCGATGACCCCGATCGGCGATCACAGCAAGACGGTGTCGCACAATGGCGGCACCTTTGCTCCCGACGGCACGATCTGGATCACCAGCGACGAGGGCGCCGAGTTCGAACGGCTCGGCACGCTCGACCCCATGACGGGCAAGTTCACCCCGAAGGGGCCGGCGGAGAAATGGGAGGTCAGCGGCTTCGACATTGCCGAGGACGGCAGCTTCATCGCCTATACGGTGAACGAGGCGGGCATGTCGAAACTGCGCCTGCTCGACCCGAAAAGCGGTGCGGTGCGCACCGTCGACAGCCTGCCCGCCGGCATCATCGGCGGGGTCGAGATCGCGCCGTGGGGCGAGATTGGGATCAGCTTTACCTCGGCGCGCAGCGCGGCGGACGCGTTCAGCGTCGATCCGAAGACGCTGAAGGTCACCCGCTGGACCGAAAGCGAGACCGGCGGGCTCGATGTGACGAAGAATATCGAACCCGAACTGGTCAAGGTGAAGAGCTTCGACGGGCTCGAGGTGTCGGGGTTCCTCTATCGTCCCGATCCCGCGAAATTCCCCGGCAAGCGCCCGCTGATCATGAGCGTCCATGGCGGACCCGAAGGCCAGTCGCGCCCGGGCTTCATGGGACGGTCGAACTATCTGCTCAACGAAATGGGCATCGCGCTCTTCTATCCCAACGTCCGCGGCTCGACCGGTTACGGCAAGACCTTCGTCAGCCTCGACAACGGCCCGTTCAAGCGCGAGGACAGCGTCAAGGACATGGGCGCGTTCCTCGATGCGCTGGCAAAGGACTCGACGCTCGACGCGTCGCGCTTCGGGCTGACCGGGGGCAGTTATGGCGGCTATATGTGCTACGCCGCCGCGACCCATTATGCCGACAAGCTGCGCGCGAACCTGTGCGTCGTCGCGATCTCGAACTTCGTCACCTTCCTCGAAAACACCCAGGATTATCGCCGCGACCTGCGCCGCGTCGAATATGGCGACGAGCGCGTGCCCGAACAGCGCGCCAAGCTGATCGAAATCTCGCCGCTCACCCGCGTCGCCGACATCAAAAAGCCGCTGTTCATCGTCACCGGCGCCAACGACCCGCGCGTGCCGGCGTCGGAGGCCGACCAGATCGTCGCGGCGGTGCGCAAGAATGGCGGCACCGCTTGGCACCTTGTCGGCACCAACGAGGGCCATGGCTTCGCGAAGAAGGAAAACGCCGACTATAATTTCTGGGCGTCGCTCGTCTTCTGGAAACAGTATCTGCTGAACTGACGCCGGTGCGGGCTCACCAGGCGATGGTGAGCCCGCCGGTCTTGTAGCGATCCGACAATTGGTCGATCGCCTTTTGGGCCGGGATCAGGCGCCATTCCATGCCGGCGAGGTCCGCGGGAAGGGCGCCGGCGTTGACGAAGCGCACCCGCATCTGGGCCTCGTAGCCCGAATTCTGCTGATAGCTGCCGACATACATGCCCGACACGTTGGTCGTGCGCGAGATCGACAGGCGGCTGAGCAGGATCATGCTGTCATACCCCTCGCGGCGCGCGGTCTGCGCCGCGCCGAGCATCGCCAGTTCTTCCACGGCGGCGATCGGCGCCAGATTGTGGGTATAGCGGATGGTCCAGATGTCGCTTTTGCCCTCCTGATTGCGCGACAATCCCGAGTCGCTGAGGAAATAGCCGTCGCCGGCGGGCTTGAGCGTCGGAACGATCTTGGATGTTTCGGGCCGAGGCAGCAACGCCATCAGCTCGGCCGCCGGAAAGTCGAGAGCCTTGACGCGCTCGGCGTCGAAATTGCTCCGCAGCCTTGCCCGAACCGCGTCGAGCTCGGCCTTTTCGGCCGCATTTTCGGTGGGAAGATTCGCCAATATATCGGCAACGATCGGCAGTTTATCCAACCCCTTGGCAATGAATTCGGCGTGGGTTTCGTCGCTGGGACGCGTGGCGATCTTCGGCCGCAGGTCGATCGCGGCCTCCCAGAGCCCGATTTCGCTTTTGGCCCGGCGCGCATAGGGCAGCCGGCGGGCGTGATCTTCGACATCCTGCTTCTTCGGCGGCTTGCCGTCGGCGCGCGGCGGTGGCGGCGCCATCGCTTCGTCGAGGTCGGCCTTCGCCTCCGCGAGCGCAGTCTTGGCCCAGGCGGTATTGCCGGCGGCGGCCTCCGCATAGGCGCGCGCGCCCTGCACCGTCGCGCGCTGTTCGATTTCTTCGAGTTCGTTCTGCTCGCCGCCCCGCAGCGTCCAGCCACCCCGCTGTTTGGGCAGGTCGAAACTGATCGTCGGCGCGATCGCGCGCGCCGCCTCCAGGTCGCCGTCGAGGAACAGCATCCAGAAAAGCGCGCGCCCGCTTTCGGGCGACAGCGGAACGGCATCCTTCATCTCCGCGGCCTGTGCGGCGAAACTTTTGTCGAGGTGCATGTGCAGCCGCGTCGCGAGCTGGCGGATCGACTGCGACCAGGGGCGGCCCGCGCGCATCTCCGCGATGGCGGCCAGTGCCTCGTCGCGCCGGCCGAGCGCGATCAGCGCATAGGCCCGGACGCCGCGGTTGCCGACACCGATGCTCTGCAGGAAATAGCCGTCCTTGTGCGCGGCGCCGAGCGCATCGCTGGCGCCGGTCAGCGCGATGGCGCGCTCGGCTTGGCCTGCCCAGACGGCATGGACCGCTTGCGCCTGCAACAGGTTGGCGCGGCGCAGCCAGAAGGCATCGATCAGGCGCGCGTCGTGCAGCGCACGCTCGCAGGCGGCGAGGCCTCGCTCTCCAAAGGTGTAAATGTCCTTGCGGCGAATGTCGGCGGATCGCGAGGCCGCGCCGAACATGAAGGTCTCGCGCGCGATTCCGTCCGATTTTCCGCGCGGGGCGTTATAGCCGTCGCAAGCCGAAAAATCCTGCTCGCTCGCGGCCGCGACGCTCGCCGCCGGCGTGACGGGTGGTGCGGGCGGGGCCTCACCCCGCGCCGCAGCCGTCGTTTCGTCCGCCGCCTGTGCGGCAATCGCCGGCGCGGCCAGACCCATCGCGGCCGGCAGCAGCGCCATCATTCCGATCCTCATATATCGCCCCTGTTCCCCTGTCGGAGAATCGCTAACCCAGTGTCGGCTCGCGATCAACCAGCCAGTCGGGGCGTCGCGGTCAGTTCCGCGGCGGCACCGGCAATTCGGTCGCGTCGGGTTCGGCCTGCTCGCGCTGCGGCGCGGTGCCGTTCGCCTGGGCTTCCAGATCGGCGGCCGCCTTCTGGCGTTCGGCCATCGCGCGTTCCTCGGCGACCACCGCGGCTTCGACTTCGTCCGATGCCGCGTCGATGCCGGCGATGCGCTTGGCGCGTTCGTCGGCGATCATCGCCTGCCAGTCGGTCTTGTCGGCCGCCTGCCGTTCGGCCTTGGCGCCCGCGACGAGCGCCTGGGTACAGCCGGTGAAGCCGCCGAGGCCGACCGGCGAGCAGCTGTCGGTGCCGAAGCGGCCGACGCGCTCCATTGCGGTCACGCGGTTGAGCCAGGCCTGGTTGCGCGGATCGAGCGGGTCGCCGCCGCGGAACAGCTGCGGCACGCGATAGCGGTCGCCTTCGGGCAGGCGGTTACACACGACGATCTCGTCGCTGCTCGACGGCTCGCACTTGTCGTTGCCGTAAACGATGACCTGGTTGATCTTTTCGGCGCTCGACGTGTCGGCATCCTGCGCGGCGGCGGGGAGCGCGAACAGGCTGCCGACAAGGAGCAACGCGGCGAGGGGGAGGCGGGTCATCGGATCATCCTTCGTCATTTCGTGCGGAATGGCACCGCGTGCCTGCATCCGTCATGAACGGGCAGGCGGTTTCTGTATCAGATACGCTTCGACAGCGCGATGGCTGCGCGGCATCCGGCGCGGATCGCGAAGCTGAGCAGCGGATAGCCGGGCGCGCTTTCGGCGCCCGCGGCGAGCGCCGCTTCCTTATGCTCCAGCTCCTCGGCGCGGAAATCGGCGACCGCGGCGCTGAGTTCGGGGTCGCTGTCGCCGAGTTCGTCGAGCTGGTCGCGATAATGGCGGTCGATCTCGGTCTCGACCGCGGCGGTGCACGCCATCGCGGCGCGCGGCCCCATCGCGGCCGTCACCGCGCCGAGCGCGAAACCCGCGACCTTCCACACCGGCTGCAGCGCGGTCGGGCGGACGCCGCGCCGCGCGACCATAGAGTCGAAGAATTTGCGATGGCGCTCTTCCTGTTCGGCCATATGCGCGATTTCGCGCGCCATCGGGTGGCGGTCGCCCATCACCGCGAGCTGGCCGGCATAGATGCGCGTCGCGCCATATTCGCCCGCCTGGTCGACGCGGATCATCGACGCGTTGCGCCCGTCGTCGCCGGCGCCGTCCTTTTTCGTGTCGCTCATGCGACCGATGTGGGCCGCCGGCGCAGCAGGGTCAAGACGAAGGCGGCGGCGGCGAGCGAGAAGATCGCGTTGAACCCGGCGAGCGAGATCGGTCCCAGCGTCCATTGCGGCACGTCGCAGCGGACGATCGGCGCCGCCATGATGCTGTCGAGCGTCACCGGCCCGCTGCCGGTCGAACTGCACGTCGTCAGCCCCTGCCACCATCCATATTCGACCCCGGCGTGGAAGATGCCGATCGCGCCGCTGATCGCGATTGCGACGGCGGCGAGCAGGGTCAGCGCCCGCATCGCGGCCTCGTTCCTGCGCAGCAGCAGCGCGAGCAGCGCCAGCACGATCGCCGCCTGGTGCGGCCAGCGCTGCCAGTAGCACATCTCGCACGGGTGCAGGCCAAAGCCATATTGCGACACCAGCGCCCCGCCATAGAGGAGTAACGGCGCGGCGAGCGCCACCAGCGGCGCGGCGATACGCGAGTTCAGCATCGAACCTACCTATAGTGACGGAGAGAAGACTATCAGTTGCGGCGGACCGGCTTGGCGGGCGCCTTGGCGGGGGCGCTGCCCTGCGCCATGCGCGCCGCGGGGTTGATCCGGCCGATCGTCTGCAGCGCATAGTTCATCTGGAAATCCTCGATGCCCTTGGCCTTCAACTCTTCGGCGGTCGCGGTGAAGCGCGGATCGTCCTTCTCGTCCTTTTCGAGCAGGCTATTGTCGACCTTCTTCTCGTTGATCAGGTGACGCCGCAGGTCGCTTTCGCGGAAGCGCGGACGGTCCTTGTAATCGGGGTCCGACAGCTGCGGCACGCGGATGTCGGGGTCGATCCCGCCTTCCTGCACGCTGCGGCCCGACGGCGTATAATAGCGCGCCGTGGTCAGGCGCAGCGCGGTCGTGTCGGTCAGCGGCAGTACCGTTTGTACCGATCCCTTGCCGAAGCTGCGCTCGCCCATGATGACCGCGCGGTGCTGGTCCTGCAGCGCCCCTGCGACGATTTCGGAGGCCGAGGCCGATCCGGCGTCGATCAGCACGATCACCGGCGCACCGCCCGCGAGGTCACCGGGTTCGGCAAAATAGCGTTCGATATCGCCCTTGCGGCGGCCGCGCTGCGAGACGATTTCGCCGCGTTCGAGGAACAGGTCGCTGATCCCGACGGCTTCGTCGAGCAGCCCGCCGGGGTTCGAACGGAGGTCGAGCACCCAGCCGCGCGGCTTTTTACCGAGCGATTTTTCGACCGCCATCATCGCGGCCTTGAGGTCGGTGGTCGCGTCGGCGGAGAAGCTGCTGACGGTCAGCACGCCGACGTCGCCCTTCACTTCCCATTTCACCGGCTTCAGGTCGATGATTTCGCGGGTCAGCGACAATTCGATCGGCTTGTCCTGGCCTTCGCGCACGACGGTGATGTCGATCTTGGTGCCCGGCTTGCCGCGCATCTGGTCGACCGCTTCGTCGAGCGTCAGCCCGAAGATCAGTTCCTTGTTGATATGGGTGATATAGTCGCCGGCCTTGATCCCGGCCTTGGCCGCCGGGGTGTCGGCGGTCGGCGCGATCACCTTCACGACGCCGTCTTCCATCGTCACCGACAGGCCCAGCCCGCCATATTCGCCGTCGGTCTGGGTGCGCAGGTTCGAAAAGCCGCGCGCGTCGAGATAGCCCGAATGCGGGTCGAGGCTGGCGAGCATGCCGTTGATCGCGCCTTCGATCAGTTTCGAATCGTCGACCGGTTCGACATAGTTCGACCGCACTTCGAGGAAGACGTCCATGAAGCGTGAAATCTCGTTGGTCGTCGCGGTGTCGACGGTCGCCATCGCCCCGGTCGCCAGCGGCACCAGCGCGAGCGTACTCAGCGCGGCGGCGCCCTGCCACAGCGCGAAACGGCGATTGGGGGAGGCGATGGTCTTGGTCGGTTCGGTCATGATCGTCTTTCACCTTGGCGGACGGTCCGCCCTATAATCCCCGGCCCGCCATATTCCTACGCATTGGACGGGGCGTCAAGCGCAGCATCCCATTATGGACCGGCATCCGAACGGTGGGTTAACAGGGGGCGATCAGCCGAGCATCCGGGCGATGTCGACCGGGCGCCCGGCGCGGCGCAGTTCGACGGTGATATGCGCGTCGTGCGCCCCGGCGCGGCCGATCGGCGCCCCGGCATCGAGCGTGTCGCCGACGCTCGCCGACAGCCCGATCATCCCGGTGAGCAATGATGTCCAGCCGCCGCCATGGTCGATGATGACGATCTTGCCATAGCCGCGATAGTCGCCGGCGAAGCTGACCCGCCCCGGCGCCGGGGCAACGACCTGGCCGCCCGGGCGCGCGACGATGGTTATGCCGCGCGATCGGACCCCGCTGTCGTCGACCTCGCCGAGTCCCGCGACGATCCGCCCGACGACGGGCAGGCGATAGGCGCCCTGCGCCAGCTCGGCGCGCACCCCGCTGTCGACCTCGAGCGTGTCCATCAGGTCGACGATGTCGCGCGCTTTCTCGCCGAGCCCGAGCGCGCGGTCGGCTTCGAGCCGCGCGCTGCTCATCAGGTCGCGCGAGCGCAGCCGGCCTTCATTCTCCAGCCGCGTCAGCTCGTCGCGCCGCGTCGCGAGCTGCTTCTTGCTCGCGGCGAGCGCCGCAATCGCGACCGACTGTTGCTGGCGCGTCGCGCGCAGGCCGGCGAGTTCGCGGCGCACCCCGGCGGTGCGGCGTTCGATCACCGGCATCACCGCGTCGAGCACCGCGCGGGCGTGGACCATGTCGGTCAGCGACCCCGGCTGGGCGAGCACGGTCACCGGCGGCTGGCGCGACAGTTGCTGGAGCGAGGCGGTGAGTTCGAGCAGCGGCTGCTGCTGCTCGGCGAGCCGCGCCTGCTGTTCCGCCAGCCGCCGCCCGACCAGCGCGACGCGCGCTTCACCGGCGCTGATGTCGGCCTCGGCCGACTGGATGCGCGCGGCGAGCGCGGCGCTGCGTTTCTTCAGCCGGTCGGCGGCGTCGGTCGCCGCCGCCGCCTGCACTTCGAGCGCCGCGCTGCGCGCCAGCGCCGCCGCCGACTGTTCCTTGGCGCTGATCAATTGCCGACGTTCCCCGGCGGCGATTGCTTCGGGATCGAAGGCGTCGCTCTGCGCCAGCGCCAGTGCCCCGCCGGCAAGCGCGAGCAGCAGCGCGGGCAGGGCGAAGGCGAGCCTCATTGCTGGCCTTCGCGGTGATAGGGGTGACCGGCGATGATGCTCGTCGCGCGCCACAATTGTTCGGCCAGCATCGCGCGCGCCATCAGGTGCGGCCACGTCGCGCGGCCAAAGGCGATCGCCTTGTCGGCGTCCTTCCGCTCTTCGGGGGTGAAGCCGTCGGCGGCGCCGAGGCAGAAACGCGCCTCGCGCACCCCGTCGTCGCGCCAGCGTTCGAGCAGTTTGGCGAGATCGAGAGAGGTGATCTGCTCGCCCGTCTCGTCAAGCAGGATCGTGCGGCTGCCCGGGGCCGCGGGCGGCACCTTGCCGCCGGTGTCGGGCAATTCGGTGATCTTCTGCGGCCAGGTCACGCGCTTCATGTAGCGGCCGACGAGGTCGGCCTCGGGGGACCGACCGATACGTCCCCGTGCGATGATGTGCAGCAGCATGACGCCCCGCCTAGCCTCCGGCGGGCAGGGGCGTCAATTTACGGCGGTGACCGGCGGCGCGTCGCCGAACGACCACATGCGCTCGAGGTTATAGAAGCTGCGCACTTCGGGGCGGAACAGGTGGACGATGACATCGCCGGCATCGATCAGCACCCAATCGGCGTTGGGCAGGCCCTCGACGCGGACGAGGCGGCCCGCTTCCTGCTTGATCCGCTGCGCCAGCTTGTCGGCGATCGCCGAGACATGGCGCGTCGACCGGCCGCTCGCGATCACCATATGGTCGGCGATGCTGCTCTTGCCGGCAAGCGGGATGGAAATGGTTTCCTGGGCCTGATCCTCGTCCAGCTGGTGGAGGATCAGCGCGTGGAGGGCGTCCACGCTGTCATTCGGTGCGGCGCCGGGCGCGGCATCCTTACTGGCGGCTATCAAGCTTATTCAATCCTTTTCGTCCGTGGCCAGCCGCGAATGCGTCAGCGGGTCGCGCATCGCGCGGCCAGCATAGCTCTCGAACCAGCGGGGGTTGGCCTGCCGTATTGCAGTTGCGGATCGCACATCGGGCGAAAATCGCAGGAACACGAGGGCAGGCGGTCTCCAGTCCGTCCAGTGACTTTTCTGGTCCGCGGGCCGGACGAAGCGCCGAAGCCAACCCATCGCCTTTGCAGCATGGGTGCGGCCATTATAGCCCGGACGCGCGATAACCGCAATCGGCATCAGCCGCGCGATCCCCCGCCAGTCGCGCCATTGGGGCAATTGAGCCAGATTGTCGGCGCCCATGATCCAGATGAACTGCCGATTGGGGTAGCGTCGGACGAGTTTTTTCAGCGTGTCAACGGTGTAGCGGGTGCCCAGTTCGGCCTCGATCGCGGTGGCGCGAATCGGCGACCGCCGCGCGGCGCGCCGGGCGGAGGCAAGGCGCGCGGAAAGTGGCGCCATGCCCTTGGCGGGCTTGAGCGGGTTGCCGGGCGAGACGAGCCACCAGAGTTCGTCGAGATCGAGCGCGGCGATGGCATCGAGGCTGATCGCCCGGTGCCCGCCGTGCGCAGGGTTGAAGCTGCCGCCGAGGAGGCCGGTGGGGATCATGGAACGGGCGGGGCAACGATGTCGGGCATGATATAGCAATATTGCTCCGGTTTGCCGACCCGTTGAGCTTTTATTCCAAAGGAGCGCGAAACTTCGGCGAAGGCCTTGTCGTATGCGCGGTCGCGTCGAGCGGCGACCCGGGTTTCGCAGGCTGCCGAAAAGGGCGTGGCCGCGATGCAGGCATTGAACAGTATCAGTTCGGGTGTCGAGAAACTATCCGCGAGCGCCTTACTTTCAGCTATCTCCTCCGCTCTGCTCTCGGCCAGAAAGCGATGGGAGGAAAGAATTTCCTCCAGCGAAGGCTGTCGCTCGTCGCGAAAGCTGGATTGTGCAGCTGGCGTATCACTTAAGCGAAACTTGCCGCCTTCGAGTTCGAAGCAACTGGGGTCGAAGACCATGGTCAATTGCATCGGCTTTCGCGAATTTATCGAAATTTTCGAATCTCTGATGGTTTGTACGAAACGATCAACCAAGTTATGGTGAGCCAACTCCGCACCCATTCCCTCGCTCGCGCGCAGCACAAGAATCGTATCGCGGACTACGAGCCAAGAAAAGGGCGTTACGGCGATCAGCAGAACAAGCGCCGCCAAGCGAACCCATCTCGCTTGGCGGCGGTGTTCACTGGTACTCAAGGCCGGACCTGTCCCGTCCCGCGCACCAGCCATTTGTACGTCGTCAGCCCTTCGAGCGCGACCGGACCGCGCGCGTGGAGCCGTCCCGTCGCGATGCCGATCTCCGCCCCCAGCCCGAATTCGCCGCCGTCGGCGAATTGCGTCGAGGCGTTGTGCATGACGATCGCGCTGTCGACTTCGGCCAGGAAACGTTCGGCGACGCCCGCATCCTCGGTGACGATCGCGTCGGTGTGCTTGCTCGAATGCGCGTCGATATGCGCGAGCGCGCCGGCGAGGCCGTCGACCATCGCGACCGAGACGATCGCGTCGAGATATTCGCAGTCCCAGTCGTTCGCGCTGGCGGGCCCGACATGTGGGCTTAGCGCCGCGACCTCCCTGTCGCCGCGCACTTCGCAGCCCGCCGCGACCAGCGCGTCGACGACGGCGAGCGGCGCGGGAAAGGCGCGGTCGATCAGGATCGTCTCGGTCGCGCCGCACACGCCGGTGCGGCGCATCTTGGCGTTGACGGCAAGCGCCACCGCCTTGGCGGGATCGGCGGCGCCGTCGAGATAGAGATGGTTGATCCCGTCGAGATGCGCCAGCACCGGCACCCGCGCCTCGTCCTGCACCCGCGCGACCAGGCTCTTGCCGCCGCGCGGGATGATGATGTCAACCAGCCCCTGCGCGCGCAGCAGCGCGCCGACGGCGGCGCGGTCCTGCACCGGCACCAGTTGCACCGCATCGACGGGCAGGCCGCTTTCGGCGAGCCCCGCGGCGAGCGCGGCGTGGATCGCACGATTGCTGTTCACCGCCTCGCTGCCGCCGCGCAGGATCACGGCATTGCCCGACATCAGCCCCAGTGCTGCCGCGTCGGCGGTGACGTTCGGCCGGCTTTCATAGATGATGCCGACGACGCCGAGCGGGACGCGCACGCGGCTGAGTGCCATGCCGTTGGGGCGGACGGCGCGGTCGATTTCCATGCCGACCGGATCGGGGAGCGCGGCGACCGCCTCGACCGCCTCGGCGATACCGCCGAGCCGCGCATCGTCGAGCCGCAGCCGGTCGAGCATCGCCGCCGACAGACCCGCCGCCTTGGCCGCCGCCATGTCGCGCCGGTTCGCGTCGAGAATCGCGTCGGCGCGCAGGCGCAGCTGGCCCGCCGCGGCCCGCAGGCCCGCGGCCTTTTCCGCGGTCGGCACCACGGCCAGCCGCTTGGCCGCGATGCGCGCGCGCGCGCCCATGTCGGCGATCAGCGCATCGGGGTCGGGAACGGGGGACAGGGTATGGGCTTTGGCGGTCATGCGCGCGCCCTATCATGCTTTGCGCGGCCGGTGAAAGTCCCCGTTGCACGCGCCGCGCGCGCTGCTACCTAGGCGTCATGACAGGGGACATCGAAGGGATCGGGGCGGCGGTGACCGCCGGGCTGGCGGCACGCGCGGTCGAACCGCGCCATGGCGGTCCGGATGCGCATGCGGGTACGCGCTGCCTCAACTGCGGGACCAGCCTCGTCGGCTCGCATTGTCATCATTGCGGCCAGCGCGCCGATGTTCACCGCAGCTTCGGCGCGATCGGGCACGACCTCGTCCATGCGATCTTCCATTTCGAGGGCAAGATTTGGAACACGCTGCCGATGCTCGCCTGGCGCCCCGGTGACCTGACGCGCCGCTATATCCATGGCGAGCGGGCGAGCTTCATCTCGCCGCTGGCGCTGTTCCTGTTCGCGGTGTTCCTGACCTATGCGGTGCTCGCGATGGTCGGCAGCGGCGGCGGGTTCGGCGAGGGGCTGGCCAAGGCGGCGGCGAACCAGACCGAGGCGAGCGCGATCCAGGCGCGCTTCCTCGCGGAAACGGCCGAGGTTAATGCCGAGCTTGCGAAAAAGGGCCTGACGCCGGAGCGAAAGCGGCAGCTCGAACAGGAACTCGTCTCGCTGCGCAAGAGCGCCGAATATCTCGGCATCGCGAAGCCGATGACTGCGGAGGAGCGGGCAAAGGGGCCGCCGGTGCTCGAAGATCCGGGCGAGCAGATGATGACCAGCGTCGATTTCCTGTCACGGACCAAGGTCGATACCGGGGTGCCCTTCATCGACCATGGTTTCGAAAAGGCGCGCGCGAACCCGTCGCTCGTCATGTATAAGCTGCAGGCGAACGCCTATAAATTCGCCTGGGCGCTGATTCCGCTGTCGCTGCCCTTCATGTGGCTGCTCTATCCGTTCAGCCGCCGCTTCCACACCTACGACCATTTCGTCTTCGTCACTTACTCGATTTCGTTCATGCTGCTGCTGTTCGTCGTCGTGCGGCTGCTCAACCTGACGGTGCTGGGCGACGTCGCGACCGTCCTCGCGATCTTCTATGTGCCCTTCCACATGGTTCGCCAGCTGCGCGGCGCCTATCGCTCGTCGCGCTTCGGGGCGCTCGTGCGCGGGACGATGCTGCTGTTCTTCAGCCTGTTCGCGGTGACCACCTTCATGCTGCTGCTGCTGGCGATGGGGGTCATGGGATAGGCGCGCCATATCGTCACAAAGACGGAGCAAGAAGCCGCCGGAAAATAGGGAGACTGCGATGCATCCGCTTTGGGGAGAGATCGACCGCCGCCTGCTGATCAAGCTCGGCACCGCCGGACTCGCGGCGCTGTCGCTGCCCGGCGCGGCGCGGGCGATGATGGCGCGGGGTTTCACCCATGGCGTCGCGAGCGGCGAGCCGGGACCCAATTCGGTGCTGCTGTGGACACGCTATGCCGCGCCCTCCGATGCCCGGCTGACCGTCGAGGTCGCCGACACCCCCGATTTCGCGCGCATCGTTGGCGGGGGCAGCGTCGATGCCGACGGCGCCAGCGATCACACCGCCAAGCTGATGGTTCGCGGGCTGCAACCCGGCCGCTGGTATTTCTATCGCTTCGTCGCGCCCGACGGCACCAAATCGATCACCGGCCGCACCCGCACCCTGCCGCAGGGGCCGACGTCCGCCTTCAATCTCGCGCTCTTTTCCTGTTCGAACATGCCCTTCGGCTGGTTCAACGCCTATGGCCATGCCGCATCGCGCCAGGACATCGACCTGGTCGCCCATGTCGGCGACTATCTCTATGAATATGCCGCCGGCGATTATCCGTCGGCGAAACAGGCGCTGCCCGGCCGCGAGATCCAGCCGTCGCAGGAGATCGTCGCGCTCGCCGACTATCGGTTGCGCTACGCCGCCTATCGCGCCGACCCCGATCTGCAGCGGCTGCACCAGCTGTTCCCGATGATCGCGCAATGGGACGATCATGAATTCGCCAACGACGCCTGGAAGGGCGGGGCCGAAAATCACAACGACGGCGAAGGCAGCTGGACCGACCGTGTAGCAGCGGCCGAGCGCGCGCATGGCGAATGGATGCCGGTCGCCGACACGCGCTGGCGCGACTATCAGGTCGGCGACCTCGCGACGATCTTCCTGCCCGAAACGCGGGTGACCGCGCGCGACCGGCCGTTCGAGATCGACGAGATCGTCGCGGGCGGCGGCGATGCGGCCGCGAAGCTCAAGGCCTTTGCCGAGACCGCCTATCGCGACCCCGCGCGCCAATTGATGGGCAGCGATCAGGAAAAATGGCTGTTCGGTGGCCTCGCCGCGTCGAAGAAAGCCGGAACGCGTTGGCAGGTCTGTGCGCAGCAGATTGTCACCGGGACGCTCTTCACCCCGCCCGAATCGGCGAACTGGTTCGGCGCCAACCCGCCCGAGGTCGTGCGCCGCCGCGTCGCCGCGTCACAGCTCGCCGCCAAGGCCGGGCTGCCGCTCAACATGGATGCATGGGACGGCTATCCCGCGGCGCGCGACCGGCTGCTCGGCGCGGCGCAGTCGGTCGATGCCGATCTGGTGATGCTCGCGGGCGACAGCCACAACGCCTGGGCGTTCGACCTCGCGCATGACGGCCGGCCGGCGGGAATCGAGGTCGGCGGCCACAGCGTCACCTCAACGGGCTTCGAAAATTATACGCAGGGGATTTCGGAAGAGACGCGCGTCGCGGCGCTGCGCGGCTCGTCGCCGCAGCTCAAATGGGCGAACACCCGCGATCGCGGCTATGTCTCGGTGGCGATAACCCCCGACAAGGTTACCGCCCACTGGCACAGCGTCGAGACGATCCGCGAAAAATCGCTCGCGCTTAAGGACACGCACAGCATGACGGTGCGGCGCGGGAAAAGGATGTACGACGTGGTTTGACGCGTAGTTGATCCTCCCTGTCGCGAAGCGATGGGGAGGGGGACCGTCCGCGAAGCGGATGGTGGAGGGGCCGAAACGTCGCGCAATGGCCCCTCCGTCAGCGCTCCGCGCTGCCACCTCCCCATGGCTTCGCCACAGGGAGGATTATAAGGACCTTAGCCGTAAGGCGGCGCATCCTCGAACTCGCCGAAAGACGGATAGTCGTTCGCGACGCTCGCGGTGAAATGGGGTTCGCGTTTTTCGAGGAAGCTCGTCACCCCCTCGGCGGCGTCGGGGCTGCGCCCGCGCGCGAAGATCACCCGGCTGTCCCAGCGGTGCGCGCTCATCGGGTGCGGTGCGCCGAGCATGCGCCACATCATGTGGCGGGTCAGCGCGACCGACACCGGCGCGCTGTCGCCCGTCAGTTCGCGCGCCTTGGCGATCGCGGCGTCGACGAGTTCGCCGGGGGCATGGACCGACTGGACGAGGCCCTTCTCATGCGCTTCGGCGGCGGGGACCAGCCGGCCCGAATAGCACCAGTCGAGCGCGGTCTGGATGCCGACGAGGCGCGGCAGGAACCAGCTCGACGCCGCCTCGGGCACGATGCCGCGGCGCGCGAAGACGAAGCCGTAGCGGGCGGTGTCGCTGGCGAGGCGCGCATCCATCGACAGCGTCATCGTCGCGCCGATGCCGACCGCGGCGCCGTTGATCGCGCCGAGCACCGGCTTCTTCGCCTCGAAGATGCGCATCGACACGCGCCCGCCGCCGTCGCGGATCAGCGGGTGCGACCAGTCGATCGTGCCGTCCTCGGCGACCGGGCTTGCCGATATGCCCTCGGGCAGCAGCGCCGCCTTGTCGGTGCGCTTGTCGTAGTCGAAGGTCGAGCCGCCGGCGCCGAGGTCCGCCCCCGCGCAATAGGCGCGCTCGCCATGGCCGGTGAAGATCACCGCGCGCACCGCGTCGTCGGCGTCGCATTCGTCGAGCGCGGCGACGATTTCGGTCATCATCCGGGTGGTGAAGGCGTTCATCCGGTCGGGCCGGTACAGCGTCAGCAGCGCGATGCCCTCATGCTTGTCGAGGCGAATCTCTTCGAAGCTCATGTCTCTCTCCTTGTCGTTGCGGCCATGGTCGCAAGGGATGCGGAGGAAGGCAAGCTCTAGTTTACGTAAGCGTAAAGGTGTAAATCCTCCTTCTCCCGACGGGAGAAGGGGTGTCTTACGCCCGGGGATGACGCGCCCGACCTTTGCCGCTATAGGCGCCGGAACCGCCCCGGCGCCGCGCCTCGTATGAGTCGTATTCGCCGGGGCCAGCTATTTTGACGTCAAGGAAAGCATGTGCCCATGGCCCGTCGCCGCCAGATCTACGAAGGCAAAGCCAAGATCCTCTATGAGGGCCCCGAACCGGGCACGCTGATCCAGTATTTCAAGGATGACGCGACCGCGTTCAACGCCCAGAAAAAGGGCACGATCAGCGGCAAGGGCGTGCTCAACAACCGGATCAGTGAGCATGTCTTCACCCTGCTCGGCAACATCGGCGTCCCGCATCATTTCATCCGCCGCCTCAACATGCGCGAGCAGCTGATCCGCCAGGTCGAGATCGTCCCGATCGAGGTGATCGTGCGCAACGTCGCCGCCGGCACGCTGTCGAAGCGGCTCGGCATCGAGGAGGGGACGCAGCTCCCCCGCACGCTGATCGAATATTGCTACAAGGACGACGCGCTCGGCGATCCGCTGGTCGCCGAGGAGCATATCGCCTGCTTCAACTGGTGCAGCCAGGAAGAATTGCACGATATCCAGGACATGGCGATTCGCATCAACGACTTCATGTCGGGCATGTTCGCCGCGGTCGGCATCCGCCTGGTCGACTTCAAGCTCGAATTCGGACGCCTCTATGACGGCGATTTCAGCCGCATCATCCTCGCCGACGAGATCAGCCCCGACGGCTGCCGCCTGTGGGACATGACCACCAACGAAAAGCTCGACAAGGACCGCTTCCGCCGCGACCTCGGCGGCGAAGTCGAAGCCTATCAGGAAGTCGCGCGCCGGCTGGGCCTGCTGCCCGAGGGCGTCGACAATGCGGTGCTCGACCTCGAAAGCCACCGGAAGAAAAAGGGCAGCTGAACGCTCGCGATAGGCGCGCTGCTACCGGATCACTGAGCGTCGTCATTGCGAGGAGCGAAGCGACGCGGCAATCCAGAGTGGGCGTAAGCCGCCCCTGGATTGCTTCGCTTCGCTCGCAATGACGCGTGTGTTTTGTCTGGCGTCGCCGCCTCAAATATTGATGCTCGTCGGGATCAGGCTCGGCTGCAGATAGGGATAGGGCGCCAGCCGCTGCGCGTTGCGCGCTACGATCTCGGTCTCGACGTCGGTCAGCGCGGCCTGGAACCAGGCGAGCGGGCCGCTCTTCGCGGTGACGCGCGGGTCCTGGAACCACAAGGGATAGGGAAAGGCGTTGCTGCGATAATCGCCGAGCGGGCGATAGTGCAGCGAACCCAGCAGTTCGAGCACGTTCAGTTGCTCGAGCGCCAGCCCCTTCGGCGGCATCATCGCCAGCCAGCCCGGCTTGTCCTGCCCGCGCTGGCCGGTCGGCGCCGGCTCCCAACCCGCGCCGGTGATCGCGGGGGCAAAGGTCATGATGTCCTTTTGCGGGAAATTGACCGCCGCATGCTGCGCGCTCGCGGTGAACATCACCATCGTACAGATTTCGGCGAGCTGTTTGCGGGTCGTCACCGGGCCGAAGCCCCTGATCTTCGCCTCGGTCGCGAGGCACGCCGCCCAGGCGGTGAGTTCGGTGTCGGCGACCACCGCCGCGTCGTTGGTATAATAAAGGTCGACATATTGCCGCGCCCATTCGTGGATCGTATTCCACACCAGCAGCGCGTCGTCGCGGTACGGATAGTCGGCGAGCGCCGAGGTCACCCCGACGCCGCGCGCCGCTAGGTCGGCGGGCAGCATCTTGCCATAAAAGTCGAAGGCGAGCCGCGCATCGACCGCCGCCGCCTGGCTCGAGGTGATCGTGCCCGCGAAAATATGGTCGATCGGCCCGCCCGCGGCGATCAGCGAGGTCGCCGCGGCTTCGTTGATGAACAGCGTCCCCTCATAATGCGGGACGAGCAGCGCCCAGATCGGATGCACCTCGGCGAGGTGGCGGTGCGTCGCGACGGCAAAGGCCTCGATCACCAGATGCGTGCGCGCCAGATGCGCGAACAATTCGTGATAATTGCCGTCGGCGACCTGCACGACGAGCTTCGCCATTTCCCAGCCCCACAGTTTCTCGGGCGCAGGCGAGGGGGTGAAGATCGGGAAGTCGGCGGGATCCTGACCGCACTGGATCGCGACCGGGATCAGCGAGGCGCCGCCCGGCGGCACCGCGAACAGCGCGATCGGCTGCCAGGCATATTTGGCCTCGCCGCGATAGGTGCCGGGGTCGAGCACCGCCAGGTCCTTGTAATCGAGCAGGAACAGGCGGCCGTCGGCGAGCGCGCGGTCGAGCGTGTCGCCGTTCACCACCGCGGCATATTGCTTGGCGGTCAGCGGGAAATTCGCCGGCAGCGCATCGCCGACGGCGGCGATCAGCATATTGTTCGGCCCCTGCACGCGCAGGCGCGCGAAGCTGGCGTCGTTCTGGAAGTCATAGGCGATGCCCGGCACCGGCAGCGTCTGGAACAGCGCGCGATAGGCATCGAGGCTGCGCGGCGCGCGGCTGCCGATCCCGGCCACTTCCTCGTCGCTGACCTTCATCAAGTCCTCGATGCGCGCCTTATAGCCTTCAAGCAGGGTCAGGTGCGCGTCGCGTTCGATCGTCGCGACCGCGCTTTCAACATCGTCGACAATGCGTTCGAAGATATTACCGCCTTCATGCGCGCCATGCGCGGCGGTGATCTTGAGCGTCGAGGCCTCGATCGCGTCGCATTCGGCGAGCGCGGCGACATAATCGGGGTGAGCGCCGGTCAATTCGCCGGCTTCGACCGCGCCGAGCTTCACCGCGAGCGCGTTGCGCACGATCGCGAGGCCGATGGTGATCAGCTTGCCGAACCAGGCGATGGTTGGCACGTCATTCTTCGGCACGTCGGTCGCCAGCGGCACGCCGGGCAGGGTGGGAACGTCGGTGGTCCATACATAGACCGCCTGCGTCGCGGTCAGTTGCGCCGCGCGGGCGGCGCGCTGCGCCGGCGTGTCGTTCTGTGGCAGCGTCGGATCGGCGGACGGCATTGGCGACGCCAGCGCGGGCGTGGGTGTGGTCAGTGACGCGACAGGATAGGACATGATGACGGACTCCCCCAAAGGATCGAAATTCAGATGGGAGCGGCTGTCGCAAAACATGGTTAACATTTTGCAAGTCCGGTCGTCGTGCTAGACGCGTAGCCGGATGAAAAATGGGGATTCTATCCTTAACCGATGTTTTACTCCTGCGCTCTATCCCCATGGCCATGACGGGGGTCTATCATTGGCTGAGGGCGCGGGTTTTCCCGCCGGTTCCGGAATCGATCCGGGACGATGTCGCGTTGCTGCGCGCCAATCGCATCGAGACCCTGACCCCGATGTTGTTCCTGACCCTCGCGGCGACGACGCCGACGGCGATCTACGCCGGGGTCGAAAGCGTCCATTGGATCGTTCGCCTCGGGTTTCCGATCACGCTCGCGGTCGTATGCCTGCTGGGATTTTTATACCTGCTCAAGGCGCGCGGCCGCCGCATGAGCCCGCGCCGTGCGCGGCGGGTGATCAAGGAAGCGACCTGGCTGTCGGGCACCATGGGGGCGATGTGCAGCATCTGGACGGTGACCAACTGGTTCGCCGCGCCGCCCGAGGCGCATAGCTATTATGCGATGATCATGGCGATGGGCTCGCTCGCGACCGCCTATTGTCTGTCGTCGATCCGCTTCACGACGATCGTCAACCTCGGCATCGGGCTCGTTCCGATCATGCTCCTCATGCTGACCTCGGGCAACCCGCCCGAAATCGCGGCGGGGACCAGCCTGTTCGTCGCCACCGCCTTTTTGCTGCGCATGATCTTTCAGCAGCACCGCCAGTTGATCGACCTGTTGCAACTGCAGCAACAGATGCGCGATCTCGCACACACGGACCCGCTCACCGGCCTGTGGAACCGCCGCGAACTCGACGCGCGGCTCGACCAGGAAATTGCCGCGGCGGGGTCCGATACGCGTTTCGCGATCGCCTTGCTCGACCTCGACGGTTTCAAGCCGGTCAACGACCGCTACGGTCATGGTGTCGGCGACGCGCTGCTTTGCGAAGTCGCGGCGCGCCTGCGTCACGCGTGCGGCGACCATGCGATGGTCGCGCGGCAGGGCGGCGACGAATTCGCGATCCTCGTACCCGCGGGATCGCCGCTGCTCGACACCTCGCTGTCGGGCCATATGCTGTCGGCGCTGGCGGCGCCCTATCGCATCGACGGCGCCGCGATCCGCGTCGGCGCCAGCATCGGGGTCGCAACCTGGCCCGAACAGGGCACCAGCGCGAAAAGGCTGTTCGATGTCGCCGACCGCGCGGTCTATGTGGCTAAGGCCGCCGATCGTGAGGCCATGTCGTCTGTCGAAAGCGTCGCGCGGGCCGGCTAGGCGGCGCTTGACCCGTCCGGGCGGCACGCCCAGACAGGCGGCATGACCTTCCGACCCTTGTTGCGCGCGTCGGCCGCGCTGTCGCCCCTCGTCCTCGCTACCGCTCTCGCTTTCGCAGGCCCCGCGCCGTTGCTGGCGCGCGAACCCGTCGCGGCGCCGGCGCCCGCCGCGGCCACCACCAACCCGCAGGGCGATGCGGCGCGGGCGTGGAACTTCGCGGCCAGCGACGTGCCCGTCGACCCGAACATCGTCTTCGGGGTGCTGCCCAACGGGATGAAATATGCGCTGCTGAAGAACAGCACGCCCAAGGACAGCGTCTCGCTGCGCCTGCGCTTCGACGTCGGCAGCTTTGCCGAAGCCGACGATCAGCGCGGCCTCGCCCATTTCCTCGAACATATGGCGTTCAACGGCTCGACCAACGTGCCCGAGGGCGAGATGATCAAGCTGCTCGAACGCAAGGGGCTGGCGTTCGGCGCCGACACCAATGCCTCGACCGGCTTCGACCAGACGGTGTACCAGCTCGACCTGCCCAATGCGTCCGACGACCTGGTCGACACCGGGCTGATGCTGATGCGCGAGACCGCGAGCGAATTGAAGATCGACCCCGCGGCGGTCGACCGCGAACGCGGCATCATCCTATCGGAACGCCGCGCGCGCGACACCTATCAGCTGCGCAGCCTGATCGACCAGCTCGATTTCCAGATGAAGGGCATGAGCGCGCCGAACCGCATTCCGGTCGGTACCGAGGAGGTGATTCGGGGCGCCCCCGCCGCGCGCATCCGCGACCTCTATGATCGCTATTACCGCCCCGAGCGCGCGACGCTGGTGATGGTCGGCGATTTCGATCCCGCGGCGATCGAGGCGAAGATCAAGGCGCGCTTTGCCGACTGGAAGGGCCGCGGCCCCGCCGGCGCCGATCCCGATATCGGCACGATCGATTACGCCCGCGCCTCGGCCGCCGACGATTTCGTCGATCCCGCGATCGCCGACGGGGTGACGATCACCGCGTTCAAGCCGTGGGTGAAACTGCCCGACACCAAAGCCAAGCGCGCCAAAGACCTGGCCGAGGGGATCGGCGAAGCGATCGTCTCGCGCCGCCTCGCGAAGCTCGCGCTTGCCGAGGATTCGCCGATCCTCAACGGCTATTTTGGCGATTCGAATGGCTGGGACGTGTTCGACCAGGTCACGATCGGCGCGACCGCGAAACAGGGTTCCTGGCGCGAGGCGCAGGCGCTGGTCGAACAGGAATGGCGCCGCGCCGCCCAACATGGCTTCACCCAGGCCGAGGTCGACGAACAACTCGCCAACCGCCGGACCGCGCTCAAGAACGCCGTCGCCGGGGTCGACACCCGGCGCAGCGAGAATCTCGCCGACGTGCTGGTCGAGGCGGCGAAGGGCGATTTCGTCGTCGCCCGGCCCGAGGTTTCGCAGGCGCTGTTCGACGCCGCGGCACCGTCGCTCGATGCCGCCGCGGTGAGCGCCGCCTTCCAGCAGCGTCTCGCGGGCCTCGGCGCGCCGCTTGTGCGCGTGACGTCGAAGACCCCGATCGAGGGCGGCACCGATGCGATCCTCGCCGCGCTCAAGTCGTCGCAGCAGGTGGCGGTCGCCGCGCCCGCCGCCGCGACGAGCGCCGCCTTCGCCTACACCGACTTCGGCACCCCCGGAAAGATCGTCAGCGACCAGCGGATCGAGGACCTCGGCATCCGCCGCATCCGCTTCGCCAACAATGTCATGCTCAACATCAAGAAAACCGATTTCCAGAAGGACACGGTGTTCCTGTCGCTGCGCATCGACGGCGGCAGCCTGCTCGCGACGAAGGAGGACCCGACGCGCGTCGCGCTCGCGGGCTCGATCAGCATCGGCGGACTCGAAGCGCACAGCCGCGACGAACTCAGCACGATCCTTGCCGGCAAGACGGTGAGCAGCAGTGTCGGCAGCGCCACCGACAGCTTCGGGGGCAGCGCGCGCACCTCGCCCGAGGATTTCAAACTGCAGGCGCAGCTGATGGCGGCGTTCCTGACCCACCCCGGCTATCGCCCCGACGGCCTCGCGCTGATCCGCCGCATCCTGCCGCAGCAATATGCCGCGAATGACGCGACCCCCGGCGCGGTGCTCGGCCGCGATGCCGGCGGCATCCTCGCCAACAACGATCCGCGCGCCGTCACCCCGCCGCTCGACACGATGCTCGCGCTCGACTGGGCGCGTCTGAAGCCCGCGATCGCCGACAGCATGGAGCATGGCGCGATCGAGATCGGGGTCGTCGGCGACATCGACGAAGCGGCGGCGATCGAGGCGATCGCGGCGACCTTCGGCGCGCTGCCCGAACGCCGCGCCACCTTCGACCCGCGCCCCGCCGCGCGCATCCGCGAGTTCGCCAAGGACCGCAGCGAACGCACGCTGATCCACAAGGGCCCTGCTGAACAGGCCGAGCTGCGCGTCTATTGGTCCGCGCGCGACGACAGCGACCTCGCCGAGGCGATGCAGCTGCAACTGCTGTCGCGCGTGATGCAGCTCAAACTGACCGAGGAACTGCGCGAGAAGCTGGGCGAAAGCTACAGCCCCGGCGCCGGCGCCAGCCTGTCGGACGATTTCCCCGGCTATGGCCATCTCTTCGCGGCGAGCAATGTCGACTACAAGGACCTCGCGACCACCCGCGCCGCGATCTTCGCCATCGCGAAGGAATTGCGCGACACCCCGGTCGACGCCGATCTGCTCGACCGCGCGCGCAAGCCGATGCTCGAGGCGATGACCAAGGCGCGGCGCGAGAACGGCTATTGGCTGCCGTATGTCGCGGCCGCAACGAGCAAGGAAGCCCGCCTCGACCGCAGCCGCAAGAGCATCGCCGATGTGGAAGCGGCGACGCCTGCCGAGTTGCAGGCGCTGGCAAAACGCTACCTCACCGACGACAAGGCGCTGGTGATCAAGGCGGTGAGCGACAAGGCGGGGAAATAGGCTTCGCTTGAACCGGCTATTTCCTATGGCGCGAAATGATGCTTGCGACCTCAAGAGCCTTGAGCGCGAGCGTCACATCCGTCCCGTCAGTCAAAGCCAGCGTCTCCATGCGCTCGAACATCCGCGGAGACGTGTAGAAGTCGAAGACGATTGAGCCGTCATTGCCTTCCCAGAATGCCGTAATCCAGATGCTCTCGCATCCCGGCGCCCGCTCGTTCGCCCAATCGAGCCAAAACCGTCGCGCCAATGTCGCGTCGGAGGCCGCTGCAACCTGATCCAGCAAGTCTTGAAGAGGCCACCCCCCAAGTCGGAACATGCATAGGACATCGTCCAGGCAGGCGGCGCCGTGATCGAGGCTGTGAAGCATATATTGCCGCTGGAAGCGGTCGAGGACACGCCATTGATGAGGCGACCAGTTGCCGGGATTACCCGTGTCGAAGCGACTTAGGCTGACTTCAAGGGCTGTCTGGCTGACGTCCTCTGCCGCTGCGAGGATTTCCAGAATGCGAGGAAGCAGATAGGCCCATGTTTCCTTGGTAACCCCGGATGTTTTGTAAGCCGCGAAGTACCAATCCTGGATGTAATGCAATGGCAGCCGCGCAATAGGGTTGTCGAAGAAATCCGCCTCGATCGCCGGGGCCATGCAACAGTCGCAAACGTCGGTGGCGTTCGGTTTGGGGCTCGCAAACACGCGATATGCTTCTTCGACGATGCCGAAGAACTCACTGTCTGGTGGCACTTTCGCCCTGAGATGCCCTGCGTCCTCGCTCGCCATGCCTCCTTATAGCGTCGCTAGGGTGACCATGTGATGAAAAGTAACCGGCGGGCGGATCGGTCGGACGCAAGGTTGTTGCCCTAAACCCATCCCGGCGCCCTCGCGCGCAGGAAATTCTCCAGCGCCACGAAGATCATCTCGCGCGCGTCGCTGCCCAGCATTTCGCCGGTCAGCATATCGAACCGCGCGCGGTCGCGGCGGGCTGACGCTCCGACCATCGCGGCGAGCAGGCTCTCGTCGAAGCTGACGCGCGGGCAGCAGGGCGGGGCGACGGCAAAGGGGTCGGGCCAGCTGTGGCCGATCGCCTCGACCACCAGCCGAAAGCGCCGCGCCGCGAGGATATTGCCCCAGCGCCGCTCGAGCTCGGGCATCGGGTCGCGCTCGCTGCGGCGGCAGAGGATGCAGTATCGCAGCGCGAGCACCGCCTGCGCGGCGTCGACCGGCAGGTCACGGACCAGCGGCTGTTCGGTCAGTTGTCGGATCAGCAGGCTCGATTCCATGGCGCGTCCCTTTCCCGATCGGTCCGGTCGATTGGCGCAGGTCCCGGGCCGGATCCTTGAAAAAGCCGCCGGCCGCTGCAGGAGCAGCGACCGGCAGGAGGGGACTGCCCCACCTTGCTATTGAGAATTACTCGCAAGTACAAGCGAAAAAAGAGGCGCCCGCAGGCGCCTCGAAAAACCGGGGTTTTTGGTATCTCGTCGCTCCCGCGAAGGCGGGGGGCATTCTCGGCCTTCCCCAGCGTCGCTGCGTAAACCGGTCGCGGCCCCGCCTTCGCGGGGGCGACGATTCGGATCAATCGTCGCCGACCGACTTCGATTGCAACTGGATGTAATTTTCGATTCCCATGCGCTCGATCATCTCGAACTGCTTTTCGAGCTCGTCGACATGATGCTCTTCGCTTTCGAGGATGTCGGCGAACAGGTCGCGGCTGACATAGTCGCGCACGCTCTCGCTATGCGCGATGGCGTCCTTGAGCAGCGGCAGCGCTTCTTCTTCGAGCGCGAGGTCGGCCTTGAGGATTTCCTCGACCGTTTCGCCGACCCGCAGGCGGCCGAGCATCTGGAAATTGGGCAGGCCGCCGAGAAAGAGGATGCGATCGGCCAGCTTGTCGGCGTGCTTCATCTCGTCGATCGATTCCTCGCGCTCGAAATGCGCGAGCTTCGCGACGCCCCAATTGTCGAGCATGCGATAGTGCAGCCAGTACTGGTTGATCGCGGTCAGCTCGTTCTTCAGCGCCTCGTTGAGGAAATCGATGACCTTTTCGTCGCCCTTCATGTGTCGTCCTGTCTTTTTGTCCTGGGAATGGGATGGCGGCATTATACGCCCCCGGACCCTATCAGGCCAAGGTCAAAAATGGCAGAAAACCTAGAAAAATCAGGCGGTCGCGGCGACGTCGCTGATGATATTGCGAGCGAAAGGCAGGCATTGGCCGCACTTGGGTTTGCGACCCAGTTGCGCATAGGCGGCCTTGGCGCACCGCACTTCGCCATTCCGCACGACGTCGCGCAGCTGGCTTTCCTTTATTGCGTTGCAGACACAGACGACCATGTGCGAATCCTTCTCAACAAGACTCAGATAGGGATAGTGCGACGGACTCGCAACAGGAAAGTTGCGAGTGGTTCGCATTCCGAAAAGCGGCATTTTCTTGAGGTCCCGCCCTTGCCCGCCCCCTTGCCCTCTAACTGATTCGCGGGCATAGGCGCGCCCATCTTCCTCGCCCTCCGCAGCAAAGGTCCGCTCCATGAAAGTCCAGGTCTATGTGACGCTGAAACCCGGGGTGCTCGATCCGCAGGGCAAGGCGATCCACCATGCGCTCGAAGGCTTGGGTTTCGCCGGGGTCGACGATGTCCGCGCCGGGCGCTTCATCGAACTCGAAGTCGCCGACAGCGTCAGCGATGCCGATCTCGACGCGATGTGCGCCAAGCTGCTCGCGAACACCGTTATCGAAAACTACCGCATCCAGCGCGCCTGAAGGACCCAGAGCCATGAAGACCGCCGTCATCGTCTTTCCCGGCTCCAACTGCGATCGCGACATGGCGGTCGCGCTGCGGACCGTCACCGGCCGGGCGCCCGCGATGGTCTGGCACCGCGACACCGCATTGCCCGAGGGCATCGACTTCATCGCGCTGCCCGGCGGCTTTTCCTATGGCGATTATCTGCGCTCGGGCGCGATGGCCGCACGCTCGCCGATCCTCGCCGCGGTCACCGATGCCGCGGCGCGCGGAGTGCCGGTGCTCGGCGTGTGCAACGGCTTCCAGGTGCTGACAGAGGCGCAGTTGCTGCCCGGCGCGCTGATGCGCAACGCGGGGCTCAACTTCGTCTGCCGCACCGTGCCGCTGACCGTCGCGAACAGCCAGTCGCTGTTCACCGCCGGCTACAAGGCCGATGAGGCGATCGACATTCCGGTCGCGCATCACGACGGCAATTATTTCGCCGACGCCGCCACGCTCGACCGGATCGAGGGCGAGGGACGTGTCGCGTTCCGCTACGCCGACAGCGTCAATGGTTCGGCGCGCAATATCGCGGGCGTGCTCAACGATGCGGGCAATGTGCTCGGCATGATGCCGCACCCCGAACGCGCGATCGACCGCGCGCACGGCGGCACCGACGGGCTACGCCTGTTCGAGGCCGCGCTCGGCGTTCTCGCCTGACGCCTCGGGCGCCGCGGCTTCGCGTCGCGGCCACCAGTGTTCGACCAGCGCCAGCGCCGTGGGCCAAAAGGCGGTGTTCCAGATATCGTGCCAATGGCCGGGTTCGGGGGCGAGCAGCCCGCGGATATATTCGCCCTGCACGTCGAGCCATTCGCCCGCCAGCGCGACCGCGACCACCGCGCCCCACGCCATCCATGCCGGGCGCCGCAGCCCGGCGCGGACGATCAGATAGACCCCCATGCCGGCATAGATGTGCAGCGCGTCCTTGCTCAGGCCGCTGCCGTCGATCAGCACCAGTTTGAACTGCTGGTAGAGGAAGGACGCTTCGGCGAACATCGGATCAGACCTTGGCCTTGAACGGGCTGAAATCGGTGCCCTCGTCGAAGATGTCGACCCCTTCGCGGCGCTTGAGCGCGCCGACGACCACGTAAGTCACCGGGGTCAGCACCGCTTCCCACGCGACCTTCATCGCCCAGTTGGTCACCATCACCAGCACCACCTGCTCGGTGGTCCAGATGCCGAGGAAGGCGACGGGGTAAAAGATCAGGCTGTCGACGCCCTGTCCGACGACGGTCGATCCGATCGTGCGCATCCACAGATGCTTGCCCTCGGTCGCGATCTTCATCCGCGCGAGGACGAAGCTGTTGACGAATTCGCCCGCCCAGAAGGCGACGATCGACGCGACGACCAGCCGCCAGGCGTTGCCGAAGGTGCTGACATAAGTGGCCTGGCACAATGCGCCGCTGCTCGCGCCGGCGTCGCCCTTCACCGCCAGCGTCTCGGTTCCCTGGCACCACCAGTCGGCCGCCGGCGGCATCGCGAGCACGACCCAGCTCATCACCGCCATGAACACCAGCGCGGCAAAACCGGTCCAGATCACCCGCCGCGCGCGGGCATAGCCATAAACCTCGGTCAGCACGTCGCCGATGACGTAACCGAGCGGAAAGAACAGGATGCCGGCGCCGAATGTCAGCGGGCCGACCTCGGCCAGTTTCGACGCCCCGATGATGTTCGACAGCAGGAGGATCGCGACGAAGGCGGCCATCACCAGGTCGTAATAACGGAAATGCCGCACGGCGGCGGCATTGGTGCGGGCGGGCGCGGGTGCGGGCGGGGCGGTGTCGGTCATCGCCGTCTTGCTTATCCTGCTTTGCGCCCCGCGCAAACCGCGCTATTCGCGCGATCCACAGCCTCTGTGCATGCGCCCGTAGCTCAGCTGGATAGAGCACCCGCCTTCTAAGCGGGTGGTCGCAGGTTCGAATCCTGCCGGGCGCGCCACACACATTTAATTCTCTGATATCATGTGGTTAAAGTATACGATTCCGCTGGAAGGGTGCGCTTTCGCGGTCTTTTCAGCGTCCGTATTTCATGATCGGCGGGACAGAAGGCGCCGTCCGATCAACGTTGTTTCTTGGCCGTGGTTGCGGTGAAATCGGGATCTTTTTTCGCCACCCAATCGACAAATTTGCGCACATTGGGGTGGGCCAGCAGGCCCTCCACATCCATCCCGTAGCGCTGCAGCTCGGAATTCGTGAAATTGGCGATCAGCGTCTGCTGGCAAATCGAATGCATGGGAACAACATCGCGGCCGCCCCGGCTTTTGGGGACGGGATGGTGCCAGACGATGGTTTTGCCGGTGGGCCGGCCGCAGAGCCAGCAGGACGGTATCGTCGCCGGCGGTGTCTCCTCGCGGTGCAGGTCACCATAGGGATCATGTTTCGAATGTCTGCGGGCCATGGGTCTACCTGAAGGATCTGAATTTGCGCCGCACACCTATCCCGATGCGATGCGCATTGCCACAGGCGTATCTCCGGCCTGGCCGTTCACCGGAATGTCATCGCTACGGGGACGCCAGATACCTAAAGGCGTCACGCTCCGCCATCGCTCCTAACGCCGTCCGTTGCTGTAATCGATTCGGATCCTGACCCAACTGCCCACCATGGGTTGGCCCCCGCGTCGCGGAGCCCGCACCCTGAACTGCCACGCCGCGGCGAGCACCGCGCGATTGATCTGCGATCCGGTCGGATATTCGTCGAGCCCGACGCAATCCTCGACACGATAATCCGGCGCCGTGCGGCAGGCGATCAGCCCCCAGCCGGGGCCGCTGGCGGTGGACAAATAGCCGCGCAACTCGTCATTGCTCGGCTCGCGATACCAGGCAGCGGCATAGAGCGGCTCGCCATTGGGCGCCGTTCCCACCCGCGCCGTGTCGCTGGACGAGGACGAGCCTCCCTTGTTGGGCGGCCCATAGACAGCCCCGCCGGGAGGACGAACGCCGATCCGGGGAACCGTCGGCAAGGGTGGCGGTTCGGATGGCGGCGCCATGGTCGGCGCGGTCCTCGATTCGACGGCTGTCGGGGGTAGGGGTTTGGCCGGTTCGGCAGGCGTCGGCTGCGGCGGCACAGGCTTGTCGTCGGCCTGCTTGTTCTTGGGGCTACTGGGTTCGGGTGCTTCCTCCGCGATCTCGTTGTCCGGGAGGTTGACCACGCTGACATATTCTTCCTTCTTCTTCGGCGGCTGGTCGCGGCCAAAGGAGAGCAGCATGAGCAGCAGAAGCCCCGTGATCGATACGGTCAGGCTTATGGCAAGCGCACGGCGTCCCCGCCCGATGCTGAGCTGCTTGGCATAGGGCGTGGCGGGAACAGGGCTCAGCGGATGCTATCTTTGGTCGCGGCGACCGCTGGTCGAGGGGCCGGGGGCTGCATCCGCGCGGAATAGTGGTGCGCCGGGCCTTTGACAAGGGTGAGCGCCGGCCGATGAACCCCATGGTGGCCGGCCGCCACCGTCCCGCGTCTCAGCCGATCGACAGGAACGCCGTGATCGTCAGTCGCCCCTGGCGCGGATCGGGCGACAGCGCGGCCTCGGGCGAAATCGCGCCGCTGTGGAGGTTGCTGCTGCGATAGAGCAGTGCGCGGTTGTAGCGCGCCTCGGCGACATGGGCCTGGGCGAACAGCGCCGTTTCGCCCGCGACATAGGCGGCCGGCGGCGGGCCGCGATGGCGCAGTTCGGTGTCGAGCTGGCGGAAATAAAGCGCGCGCCGCTCCTCGGTCACCGTCTCGAACCCGGTCGAACGGTGGCGGAAAAAGGCGGTGCCGTCGCCGCCTTCCGGGGACAGATAATGGATGAAGGCGATGCGGTCGGGGGTGAAGGCGTCGACATGCGGCAGGCGCTGCGCGATGCCGAGGGCTGCCGGCGGCGTGGTGACGATCGAGAAACTCGCGTCGATGATCGTGACCGGGCCGGTGCGGGCAAAGGCGCGCGCCGCCGCCTCGGCGATCGCGGGCAGCGCCGCGTCGAAATATCCGGCCGGCAGCGCGGCGCGGATGCCCGGATAATGATGGAGCGCGGGTTCGAACGCGGCGGTGGCAGCGAATCCGCGCAGGGCGTCTGGGTCGGGCGCGAAATCGTCGAGGATGCAGAGCGGCTGCGCCTCG
>Ga0155175_130_pt2 | contig 35137 bp, 38 predicted proteins | sample RifCSPhighO2_01_FD_106143 | JGI IMG/M metagenome (GOLD analysis project Ga0155175, IMG submission 106143) | Sphingopyxis sp. RIFCSPHIGHO2_01_FULL_65_24 | reverse complement strand
GTCGCGCATCTGCTGCCCTTCATCGAGGCGTCGAAGGAGCCGGGCGCGAAGGGCAAGGGCAAGGTCGTGATGGCGACCGTCAAGGGCGACGTCCACGACATCGGCAAGAATATCGTCGGCGTCGTGCTCCAGTGCAACGGCTTCGAGATCGTCGATCTCGGCGTCATGGTACCCTGGTCGAAGATCCTCGAGGCGGCGAACGAGAATGACGCCGACATCATCGGCCTCTCGGGGCTGATCACCCCCTCGCTCGACGAAATGGTGACGGTGGCCGAGGAGATGCAGCGCGCCGGCATGACGATGCCGCTGCTGATCGGCGGCGCGACGACGTCGAAGGTCCATACCGCGCTGCGCATCGACGTCGCGTACAAGGGGCCGGTGCTCCATGTGCTCGACGCGAGCCGCGCGGTCGGCGTTGCGACCGCGCTGGTCAGCGACACCGGGCGCGACGCTTATGTGCAGGGCTTCAAGGACGACTACGCCCATGTTCGCGACGTGCGCGCGGGCAAGGGACAGAGCGTGCTGCATACGCTCGAAGAGGCGCGCGCCAATTATTACGACGCCTATCTCAGCGACAAACCGCCGCCGCCGCTCCAGCCCGGGCTGCACCGCTTCGACGACTGGTCGCTCGAGGATCTGCGCGATTGCATCGACTGGACGCCCTTCTTCCGGGCGTGGGAATTGCACGGCACCTGGCCGTCGATCATGAACGACGAGATCGTCGGCGAAACCGCGCGGGCGCTCAAGGCCGACGCCGATGCGATGCTCGACCAGTTGATCGCGGAGAAATGGCTGACCGCACGCGGCGTCTGCGCCTTCTGGCCCTGCGCCCGCGACGGCGACAGCGTCACCATCCACCTCGCCGAGGAAGAGCGCCATGTGACGCTCCCCTTCCTGCGCCAGCAGATCAAGAAGAGCCGCGACCGCGCCAATATGTGCCTTGCCGACTTCATCGACCCGGCGGGCGACTGGATGGGCGGTTTCGCGGTCGGCATCCACGGCATCGAGCCGCATTCGGAGCGCTTTCGCGCCGACAAGGACGATTATTCGGACATCTTGCTGAAGGCGCTCGCCGACCGCTTCGCCGAGGCCTTTGCCGAGCGGCTGCACCAGCATGTCCGCACGACCTTGTGGGGTTATGCGCCCGGTGAGCAACTGACCAACGAGGCGCTGATCAAGGAGGAATATCGCGGCATCCGTCCGGCGCCCGGCTATCCGGCGTGCCCCGACCACAGCCTGAAACCGATCCTGTTCGACCTGTTGCAGGCGGGTGACACGGCCGGGCTGGTGCTCACCGAAAGCTATGCGATGCTGCCCACCGCTGCGGTCAGCGGTTTCTATTTCGGCCATCCCGAGAGCCAATATTTCGGGGTGGCGCGGATCGGCAGCGATCAGCTTGCGGACTATGCAGAGCGGCGCGGGGTCGATATCGAGACCGCGACGCGCTGGCTGCGCCCCAACCTCGACTGACGAAGGCTGTCCATGTCCGAAGTGCTTGAAATCGCCTGTCTCGAGGAATTTTGGGCGTCGCACAGCGGCAAGGGACCGCCGCTCGACGAGATGGTGGGAAAGCTGCTGCTCGACACGCTGGGGCTGGGCAACCAGCAGGTGTTCGAACAGCTTTATCAGGTGAAACCCGACTATGCGGGTTTCCAGGCGTGGATCCTCGACACCGCGGGGCCGCCCGACCCGCGCCTCGTCGATCGCTATCACGCCTGGCTCTATGAAATGCCGCCGGGCGGGGACGCGCAAGCGCAACTCGATGCGATCGCGGCGTTGCCCGACGTGCTCGACGCCGCCGCGCTCGCCCATTGGGACGCGCATGGCTATGTCATCCTGTCCGACGCGATCGGTGCGGACGAGATTGCGGCGGTCAAGACGCTGCTCTGGGGCGTGATCGACGCGTCGCCCGACGATGTCGAAAGCTGGTTCACGGCGAAGACCAACGGCATCATGGTGCCGCATTTCCAGCATCCCGCGCTTGAGGCCGCGCGGCGCAGCCCGCGCGTCCATAAGGCCTTCGCCCAATTATGGGGCACCGAAAATCTGTGGGTGACGATCGACCGCATGGGTTTCAACCCGCCCGAGCGCGCCGACCGGCCGTTCGCGGGATCGGACGTGCATTGGGATGCCAGCCTGGTCCAGCCGATCCCGTTCGGAACGCAGGCGGTCCTCTATCTCAGCGACACTGCCGAGGATCAGGGCGCATTCCGCTGCGTGCCCGGTTTTCACAAACGCATCGATGGCTGGCTGGCGGGCCTGGGCGGCGCCAACCCGCGCGAGGCCGACCTCTCGGCTGACGTGAAGCATATCGCGGGCAAGGCGGGCGACCTGATCATCTGGCGCCAGGACCTGCCCCATGCGGCAAGCCCGAACCGCTCGGACAAGCCGCGCCTCGCGCAATATCTGACCTATTATTCGCCCGATATGACGATCCGACCCTGGCGGTAAGGGGTGGATTTCGAACGGTTGCGGTCATGCTGCTAAGGTGGCAACTAATCAGAGATGCGCACCCAAATCGCGATTTTGCTGTTCTTGCTCGTGTCTTGCACCGATGCGCTCGGCGGCTCTTCTCGGGACGAAGTGGCTTGGGCTAAATCGCCTGATGGGCGCGTTCATGCGATCTTGCTGGAAACAAACGGCGGCGCCACGACCTCCTTCGGTTACCTGATTGAGCTTCACCCGGCGGACCATCAAGGTGAAAAGCCCGTCAATGCCGGCAGTTTATACGGCGCCGTTCGAAGTGATTGTGCATATGGCATCGACCTTCACTGGAATGACGCCAACACGCTGGTTCTCCGATTTGATAGTGCGAAGAAGATGGACGTCCCCGCATCGGTTACAGTTGCTGGCAAACGGATTCGCATCGCAGTTGAGGACGGTATGAAGAACGAGTCTGCGCCATGCGGTGGAATGGCAGCAAACCGAGTTGCAGCGAATGGCAGCTAACTGTCCTAAACCTGCCCTTAACCCATAGCACGTCAACCGTCCGCTTTCGGGACGGCGCCGATATTAACCAGCCTTGCAAACGACTGTCTCGCCCCCGTCGCCTATAGGTGCGCGATGATCCGCATTCGTCCCAGCCTCGTCACCGCGCTGCTCATCGCCGCCGCGGTTATTGCCGCCCCCGCGCCCGCGCAAACCGGTGGCGGTGCCCCCTACAGCATCGACGGCCGGGGCTTCTCGCGCCTGCAGGATGCGGTCGACGCGATCGGCGAGGGGCAGGGCACGATCACCATCGCGCCGGGCTATCATCGCGACTGCGCGATCCAGACCGCAGGGCGCATCGCCTTCGTCGCCGCCGAACCGGGCCGTGCGATCTTCGACGGTGTGACCTGCGAGGGCAAGGCGGCGCTGGTACTGCGCGGCGCGGGCGCGAAGGTCGACGGGATCGTGTTCCAGAACATGCGCGTGCCCGACGGCAATGGCGCGGGCATCCGGCTGGAGAAAAGCGACCTCGAAATCGCCAACAGCCTGTTCCGCAACAGCGAGGAAGGCATCCTTACCGCTGACGATCCCGAGGCGACGCTGACCATCGACCGGTCGACCTTCTCGCGCCTCGGCCGCTGCGACCGCGGGCTGAGCTGCGCGCACAGCGTCTACACCGGCATTTACGGCCGTGTCGTCGTCACCCGCACGCGTTTCGAAAAGGGCAGCGGCGGCCATTATTTCAAGTCGCGCGGTATTCAGGTCGATGTGCGCGACAATAGTTTCGACGATACGCAGGGCACCGCGACCAATTATATGATCGACCTGCCGTCGGGATCGGTCGGCCGGATCGCGAACAACATGCTGATCCAGGGCCGCGACAAGGAAAATTACTCCGCTCTGATCGCGATTGCCGCCGAGGAGCGCAAGAACCCGTCGCGCGGGCTGGTGATCGAAGGCAATCGTGCGACCCTGCCTGCGGGTATGGACCGCAAATCGGTGTTCGTCGCCGACTGGAGCGGCGAGGCGCTGGCGATCGGGCAGAATGAGCTGGGTGCGGGGCTGACGCGGTTCGAGAAGCGCTAAACGAATCTCTCAACCCTTTTGTGTCGAGCGAAGTCGAGACACGCCGATATCGTGCGCGCTTTCACCTGTCTCGACTTCGCGCGACACAAACGGAATAGGGGTGGGCGTCAGGCCTCGCCGCGCGTTTCGATCAGCGATGCCGCCAGCGCTTCCGCCGGGCTTTTGCCGCCCCACAGCACGAACTGGAACACCGGGTAAAAGCGCTCGCATTCGTCGATCGCGCTTTCGATCAGCGTTTCGGTGAGGTCGAGCGGCAGCGAGGCCTCGCTGCCGAGCAGCAGGCCGTGGCGGAACAATATCGTGCCGCTGTTCGACCACAGCTCGAAATGGCCGAGCCAGAGCTGTTCGTTGATCAGCGCCAGCGCTTCGTGCGCGACGGCACGCTTGTCCTCGACGACGCGGATGTCGGGAAAGGCGAGCAACTGGATGACGCCGTCGTCGGCGCGCCACACGGCGCGCAGTTCATAGGTCGTCCAGCTGCCCTGCGCGGTCGCGACGATCTCGTCCTCGCCGACCATTTCGTGCGGCCAGTCGTGCGCGGCGAAATAGGACGCCAGCATTTCCATCGGCGCCGCGTCATGGCCGTCGTCTTCGTCGTAGATATCGTCACTCATGCGCGCGCCTTTAGCGGCTATTTCTCAAAGTTGCGAGTCAGCCATAGACCGTCGCCCCCGCGAAGGCGGGGGCCGCTGGCAACCTTGCGCTACGCCGGCGGCGGCCCCCGCCTCCGCGGGGGCGACGAATAAAATCAGGCTTTCGGCTTGCGCGCCGCGGCGGGCTTGGCCGCCGGTTTGCCCGGGGGCGTCCTGACGGTATCGGCCTTGCTCACGCCTTCCAGCTTGTCGAGCCGCGCCTTCAGCGCTTCGGCCTCGGCGCGCGCGGTGGCGGCCATTTGTTTCACCGCCTCGAATTCCTCGCGGCTGACGAAATCCATGCGGCCGATCCATTCCTTGGCGCGCTCGCGCATCGCGGATTCGGCCTCGCGGCCGGCGCCGGCGACGGTTCCGGCAACGCCATTCACCATCTTGGCCAGATCGTCGAAAAAGCGGTTTTCGCTCTGCATGTCTTACTTCCTTCGTCGGGGGAGAGACCCCTTGCCGGGCTATATCTGGGTGCTTGCCGCGTGCGGGACAAGGGCTTCGGCGTCGGGATTGCGCTGATCGATCTGGAAATTGAGGATCGCGGCAAAGCCCAGCCAGATCATATAGGGGACGAGCAGCCACGCCGCCGCCTTGCGGATCGGGGCGAAGGCGAAGGCGGTGGCGATCGTCATCAGCAGGATGAAGACGATCAGGTAAAAGGCCTTGGTCACCTCGTGCGCGCCGAAAAACAGCGGCGACCAGGCGAAGTTGGCGATCAGCTGAACGAAGAAGAGCAGCAGCGCCATGCCGCGTCCCTTCGCCCCGCGCGCATGCAGAACCATCGCGAGCGAGAGACCGAGGCAGATGTAGAGCGCGGGCCAGACGGTGGCGAAGACCCAGCCCGGCGGCGTGATCGCGGGCAGGTCGAGCGCGGCGAACCAGCGATTGGCATAGCCGCTGTTCGACAGCAGCCCGGAGAGGCTGCCGAGCAGGACGACCGCCGGAACCGTCACCAGCGCCCAGCGCAGATAGGACATGCGTAGCTGACCCGGCGTGGCGATTTCCGTCATCCCCGCAATACCCCTCGCTTGCGATTCCGTTGCAGCGGTGTCGCGATTGCGCGGCGCAGCGTCAAGCGGGACCTTTGACGGCGGCGATCAGGAATTCGACATTGCCCTCGGGTCCGGTGATCGGGCTTTCGACCAGATCGACGACAGCCCAGCCTTCGCCGTCCAGCCAGCTCCGCACCTCGGTGCATATACGCGCGTGCACCGCCGCATCACGCACGACGCCCTTCTTGCCGACCTCGCCGCGTTCGGCCTCGAACTGCGGTTTGATGAGCGCGACCAGCCGCGCCCCGTCCTTCGCGAAGGACATCGGCACCGGCAGCACTTTCGACAGCGCGATGAAGCTCGCGTCGCAGACGATCAGGTCGATGGGTTCGGGGATATGCGCCGCCGTCAGGATGCGCGCGCTCGTCTGTTCATGGACGATGACGCGGTCGTCCTGCCGCAGCTTCCAGGCGAGCTGGTTGGTGCCCGAATCGACCGCATAGACGCGGGCGGCGCCGCGGCTCAGCAGCACGTCGGTGAAGCCGCCGGTCGACGACCCGACGTCGATCGCGACCGCGCCGCCCACATCCCAGCCGAGATGCGCCAGCGCATGGTCGAGCTTGATCCCGCCGCGCGAGACCCACGGATGGTCGCGGCCCTTGACGCTGATCGCGGCATCGGCGGCGACCTGTTGCCCCGCCTTGTCGACCTTGCGATCGCCGATAAAGGCGAGGCCGGCGAGGATCAGCGCCTGCGCCCGCGTCCGGCTTTCGGCGAGGCCTAAGTCGACAAGCAACTGGTCAGCGCGGATTTTAGCCATCAGCCGCCCGCTTTGTCGGTGAGCAATCCCGGCGTCAAAATCTGTGGCAGGATTTCGGGTTGCGCGGCGCCGGGGGCGTACCAGAGATAGAGCGGCACGCTGTTGCGGCCATGTTCGGCGAGGGTGCGGGTGATGACGGGGTCGCCGTTGGTCCAGTCGCCCACGAGGGTGACGACGCCCTTCGCCTTGAAGACCTCTTGCACCGCCTCGCGGTTGATCGCGCCCGCCTCGTTCGCCTTGCACGACAGGCACCAGTCGGCGGTGAAATAGACGAAGACCGGCTTGCCGGTGGCGCGGGCACGCGCAAGTGCGGCATCGGAATAGGGCCGCAACGACGCATCCGGCGTCTCGGCGCGATATCGATGGGCCGCAAACAGATCGGCGTTGGCGCGCACGGCGACGAGTGTGACGACGATGATCGCGGCGATGACGCCCCACGACCGCACCTTGCCCGCCTGCAGCCGGCCATAGAGTAGGGCGAGGACGATCATGGATGCCGTCAGGATCGAGGCATAGGTCAGTCCCCATGATCCCGCCTGCCGCCAGAGCAACCAGATCAGCGCGACCGCCGTCAGCCCCATTGGTAGCGCCATACATTTTCGGAACGTCGCCATCCACGGACCCGGCTTGGGCAGCCGGCGGCGCAGCGCGGGAAGGAAGCCGATCGCGAGGAAGGGGAGGGCGAGCCCCAGCCCGAGCCCGCCGAAGATCGGCAGCGCGGCCCAGGCCGGAAGCACCAAGGTCGCGCCGAGCGCGGCGCCGAGCAGCGGCCCGCTGCACGGCGTCGCGACGAACGCCGCGAGCGCGCCGGTCCAGAAACCGCCGACCGCGCCGCCCTTGCCTGCCAGTCGTTGCCCGCGTCCGAACGAGGGCAGTTCGTAGAATCCCGCGAGGTTGAGCGTGATGGCCAGCGACAGGAGAAGGAGGATCAGCACGCTCACCGGGTGCTGGAGTTGGAACGCCCAGCCGACCTGCTCGCCCGCCGCGCGCAGCGCGAGCAACACGCCGCCGAGCGCGAGGCTGACCAGCACTGCCCCCGCGGTGTAGGCGAGCGCCTCGACCTTCGCTTCGCGCGCGTCGCCGCCCGAGCGCGCGAGGCTGAGCGCCTTGAGGCTGAGGATCGGGAACACGCAGGGCATCAGGTTGAGGATCAGCCCGCCGAGGATCGCGCCGCCGAGCGCGGTCCAGAACAGCCCCATGTCGATACCTGGCTTGGCGACCGCGATCGGTTCGCCGACCGCCCGCACCGCGGCCGGTTCGAACGCCACCGTCAGCCCGCGCCCGTCGGCGAGCTTGACCAGCCCCTGCACCGGCCCGGTGGCGTCGCCATTGGCGCGGGTTTCGACGATGATCCAGTCGCCGTTGCGGCTGAAATTTTGCGGGGCGGGATAATCGATCAGATTCTGTGTTTCGAGGAACAGGTGCGGTGCATCGATCGCGGTACCCTCGGGCAGGGGGATGCCGAAGCGCAAGGTCTGGCCGCGGCGCTCCCACGTCCCCGGCCGGTCGAGCGGCTGCGGCAGCCGCGCGCGCCACGCGTCGAAGCGGGCTCGCGATGCCGCCGGGATCGCGCCGTCGCCCGCGGTCAGCTTGACCGACACCACCGCTTTTTCGGGCACGCAGATCTTGTCGGTGCACGCGAGCCAGTTGGCGATACCCGACAGGGTCAGGTCGGTGCCCGGCGCGACGCTTTTGTCGATGCGGACGTCGGCGAGCAGCGCATAGGGATGCTCATAGACATGGTTCATCATGCCAAAGAGCATCAGCGCCTCGGGCACCGGATAGCGGAAGGGTTCGACAGTCACGCCGTCGGGCAGGTTCCAGTCGACCGACATGCCGAACCCGGCATCGCCGCCGTTGAGCCAATAGCCGTGCCAGCCCTTGCCGGGCGTCATGCTCAGCGCCAGCGTCGATGTCGTGCCCGGCGCGGGCGTCGGCGACTCGGCGATCAGTTCGGGCGTGATGTTCACCGGCTGCGCGCGGGCGGGGGCGAGGGCGAGCGTCGCCAGCGCCAGCATGGCGAGCAGCGTGCGCCAAGCCCCTGTCACAAAAGCGTCCCTGCTGCGATCCATGCCCGTCCTATGTCCATCCATCGTTCGAGGCTTGCCATATAGGCGGCTTTCGTCGAGAGGACAGCCCGCGCTGACACCCCCTGTATCGGAGAAGCCGCCCGTGAAGATGAAATATCTCAACACCGCCCTCGCCGCAGCGCTTTGTGTCGCCGGAACCGGTGTCAGCTTCGCGCAGGATGCGGCCGCGCCTGTACAGAAGGTCACCGCGCAGACGCCGCCGCCCAAGCTGATCGTGATGGTCGCGGTCGACCAGTTCTCGGCGGATATCTTTGCCGAATATCGGGGCAAGTTCACCGGCGGTCTCGCGCGGCTCGCGTCGGGCGTCGTCTTCCCCGCAGGCTATCAGTCGCATGGCGCGACCGAGACCTGCCCGGGCCATTCGACGATCCTGACCGGCAACCACCCCGCGCACACCGGGATCATCGCGAACAATTATTTCGACCTGTCGACGCCGCGCGACGACAAGCGCGTCTATTGCGCCGAGGATGAGAGCGTCGCCGGGACGACGTCGGGCAGCGGCAAATATGCCGCCTCGGTCAAGCATCTGCTCGTCCCGACGCTCGGCGACCTGATGAAGGCGCGCGATCCCCGGACACAGGTTGTGTCGGTTGCGGGCAAGGACCGCGCCGCGATCATGATGGGCGGGCACCAGGCCGACGAACTGATGTGGCTCGTCCCCACGGGGCTCACGAGCTATCGCGGCACGGCGCTGTCGCCGGTCGCGACGCAGGCGAGCGCGGCGATCGCCGCTGCGATGGCGCAGCCGCGCCCCGGCCTCACGCTGCCCGCCGATTGCGCCGCGAAGGACATCGCGATCCCGATCGACAAGGGGGGCACTGTCGGCACCGGCCGCCTCGCGCGCGATGCCGGCAATTTCCGCGGCTTCATGGCCTCGCCCGAAGCCGATGGCGCGGTCCTCGCGACCGCTGCGGCGCTGCGCCAGACGCGCAAGATGGGCGAGGGCGACACCACCGACCTCCTCATCGTCGGGCTGTCGGCGACCGACTATGTCGGCCACACCTATGGCACCGAGGGCAGCGAAATGTGCCTGCAGATGGCGGGTCTCGACCGCGAACTCGGCGATTTCTTCGCGCGGCTCGATGCAAGCGGCATCGATTATGCAGTCGCGCTGACCGCCGACCATGGCGGCCACGACCTGCCCGAGCGCAACCGCCAGAATGCCTGGCCCGCCGCCGAGCGCGTCGACCGCGGACTCGACGCCGACCAGCTGGGCAAGGCGGTCGCCGAAAAGCTCGGCCTGCCGCAGCCTTTGCTCTATAGCGACGGCCCGTTCGGCGACATGTATCTGTCGAAGGCGCTGACCCCGGCGCAGCGCAAGGCGGCGTCGACCGAACTGCTCGCCCGCTGGCGCGCGCATCCGCAGGTCGAGGCGGTGGTGACCGGCGAGGAACTGGCGAAATATCCAATCTCGAAGCGTTCGCCCGACGTCTGGTCGATGATGGACAAGCTGCGGGCGTCCTACAATCCGCAGCGTTCGGGCGATTTCGTCGTCGTGCTCAAACCGCGCGTGACCCCGATCCCCGAATCCGGCCTTGGTTATGTCGCGACGCACGGATCGGTGTGGGATTATGACCGGCGCGTACCGATGCTGTTCTGGCGCAAGGGGCTGGCCGGTTTCGAACAGCCCAATGCGGTGATGACGGTCGATATCCTCCCCACGCTGGCGGGGCTGATCGGACTGCCGGTGGACGCCACCAAGATCGACGGCCGCTGCCTCGACCTGCTTTCGGGTCCGGACAGCAGCTGTCGGTAACAACGAAAAGAAAAGACCATGACCAAGACATTGCGGACTTTTTCCGGCCAGCTGTTGCTGGTCGGCTGCGGCAACATGGCTGGTGCGATGCTCGACCGCTGGCTGGCTGCGGGGCTCGATCCCGCGCAGGTCGCGATCGTCGATCCGGCGGCGGCCCGGCGCGAAGGCATCGTCCAATATGCCGCACTCGCCGAATGGCAGGCGGCGGGCAGCGATGCCGACTGGATCATGCTCGGCATGAAGCCGCAGCAACTCGGCGAAGTCGCGGGCGAACTCGCGCCGCAGGTGACCGACGACGTCCATCTGCTCTCGATCCTCGCCGGCGTGTCGTTGACCGATCTTGTTGCGCGTTTTCCAAATGCCCGCGCACAGGTGCGTATCCTGCCGAACCTCGCCGCGCGGATCGGCGCCGGGGTGTCGGCGGTCGCCAGCCTTGGCCGGACTGACGACAAGGCGGTCACCGCGCTTCTGAAACCCCTCGGCCAGGTCGTGCCGCTCTCCGACGATTCGACGATGGATCTGGTCACCGCCTTCACCGGCAGCGGCCCGGCTTTCGTCTTTCGCCTGATCGAAGCCTATGCCGCGGCGGGCGAACGGCTTGGCCTGTCGAGCGAGGACGCGCTGGCGCTGGCGCTGGCGACCTTCGGGGGTTCGACCGCGCTGCTCGCCGACAGCGGCGAAAAGCCCTGGGTGCTTGTCGCACAGGTCGCGAGCAAGGGCGGCACGACGCAGGCGGGGCTCGACATCCTCGACGAGGGCGGCCAGCTCGTCGCGCTGATGACCAATGTGCTGCGCGCCGCGCGCGATCGCGGCCGCGAACTCGCCGATATCGCGCGCGGGGAAGGCTGACGTCGCCCCCGCGAAGGCGGGGGCCGTTGTCGGCATATCTCAGCCTCGCCGTGTCGAACTTCTAGCGGCCCCCGCCTACGCGGGGACGACGCTCAGTTTTCGCTCCCCAATTTGCCGACCCGTTCGCGCTCGCGGGCCGGCAACAGTGCTTCGCTGACCTGCCAGAAGCCCGTCACCGCCTGTTGCCCCGCATGGGTATAGGCGCGGCTCATCGCGTCGCGCAGCAGCGCGAAGATCGCCGCCTCGATCGCGCGACCTTCGTCGGTCAGCCGCAATTCCTTTTGCCGCCGGTCGCGCCCGCCGGGGCGCGTCGTCAGCAGTTCGCGGGCCTCAAGGTCCTTCACGACACGCCCCAGCGACTGTTTGGTGATGCCGAGCAGCGCGAGCAGGTCGGAAATCGCGAGACCGGGCTGGCGCGCGATAAAATAGAGCGCGCGGTAATGGGCGCGGCCCAATTCCTGCTCGGCCAGTCGCGCGTCGATCGTGCGCCACAACGACGCATGGGCGAAAAACAGAAATTCGATACCGCGGCGAACCTCTTCCTCGCGCAAGAAAAGAGCCGAAGCGCTGGGTACTTGTGAAAGAAAATTGTCGTCGGGCATAGTCACTAGCGTTGCGCGAAGGGCCGCGCTTTGGCAAGAGGCGCGCTCCATTGACCCCTTAGCTTCAAGGTTGATCCATGTCCGCTCCCGCCTTCGCCCGTCTGCCGCACCCCAATCCTGTCGCGGACGACGACCGCGCGGCGGCGATCGCCGATCCGGTGTTCGGGCGTGTCTTCACCGATCATATGGTGTCGATTCGTTATACCGAGGGGCAGGGCTGGCACGACGCGCAGGTGATGCCGCGCGGCCCGCTGACGCTCGACCCCGCGACCGCGGTGCTCCATTATGCGCAGGAAATCTTCGAGGGGCTGAAAGCGTATCGGCTCGACGACGGGTCGATGGCGCTGTTCCGCGTCGATGCCAATGCGGCGCGTTTCAACGCCAGCGCGCGGCGCATGGCGATGGCCGAACTGCCCGAGGAATTGTTCATCGCCGCGGTCAAGGAAGCCGTGGCCGCCGACGCCCAGTGGTTCCCGCCGGTCGACGGCGGCGCGCTGTACCTGCGCCCCTTCATGTTCGCGAGCGAGGTGTTCCTCGGCGTCAAGCCGGCCGCCGAATATCAGTTCCTCGTCATCATCTCGCCGGTCGGCAATTATTTCCGCTCGGGCGCTCCCGCGATCTCGCTCTGGGTGTCGGAGGATTACACCCGCGCCGCGCCCGGGGGCACCGGTGCCGCCAAATGCGGCGGCAATTATGCATCGAGCCTTGTCGCGCAGCGCGAGGCGATCGCCAAGGGTCACGACCAGGTTGTCTTCCTCGACGCCGCCGAGCATCGCTGGATCGAGGAGCTGGGCGGCATGAACATGTTCTTCGTGTTCGACGACGGCAGCATCGTCACGCCGCCGCTGACCGGGACGATCCTGCCGGGCATCACCCGCGACGCGATCATCACGCTTGCCCGCGACGCCGGGCTGACGGTACGCGAGGAGCCCTATGCGATCGATCAGTGGCAGGCCGATGCGGAAAGCGGCAAGCTGACCGAAAGCTTTGCCTGCGGCACCGCCGCGGTGGTCACCCCGGTCGGCAAGGTCACGCGCGGCGACACCGCCTTCACGATCGGCGCCGGCGGCCCCGGACAGGTGACCGCGATGCTCAAGGACAAGCTCGTCGACATCCAGCGCGGCCGTTCGGCCGACCCGCATGGCTGGGTCACGCGGCTCTAAGCCCGCCTTGCCATTCATGCACCCGGCGCTATAGAGCGCCCTCGCACCGGCCCGTTGGGGCGTCGCCAAGTGGTAAGGCAGCGGCTTTTGATGCCGCCATTCGCAGGTTCGAATCCTGCCGCCCCAGCCAGCCGGTGCAGATCTACAACTATCTGAAAATAAAAACGAATCTCTGCGTATCAAAAACGGAGGCCACACCCCGTGGCACCTAGCCGTGGCCCCTGTGAAACTACGATGAATCTACACAGGCGCGATTGCAAGTTATGATTTGAGCGGGCCGCTTGAATGCGGCGATCGCCGGTCTGTATCTGTCGCGGCAATCGTTCGTTTAACGATACGTTCTACGCGGCCACACGTTAATTAGACCGACATCGGCCAAGGGGCTTTGGCAGTCAGGCAGAACCGTGCAGTCTCAAACGCCAAAGCTGCCAAGTTCAGCGGGCTGGTGGCTAGTTCATACTGACCCCGTACGGAGGCCGCGACATTCTTCGCCTCATTTACGGCTGAGCCACGTCGCCAGTCTTGATCAGTTCTACGCCATGGTGCGGCGAGGATGTGTCATCCTGTTCGCTGCCAGCATTCAAAACGCCTCCAAGCGCTTCGAAGCCTATGAGCCGGTCTGAACCGCAGAGTAGGCCGGAGCTATAACACGGCGAACGGACGGCATGCGGCGATCTTCCGCCCGTGAACCCCTGATACTTGGTGACCCCTACGGGAGGGGTCGGGAGGGGTGGAAGCCCACGGTTTTCTGTCATTTTTTGCGAGGTGAAACCACGCTTGTGTACTCAGCGGGTGTACTCACGATTGTGAGCACGCTGGCGCAATAGCCGTTGGTGAGACGATCTGTAAAGGCGGCTTTGCGCCTCATTATATTGCAGCGCGACGCGATCCGCGTAAAAAGCTCTCTATCTTTCATCCCTTCTGCAATTTGAGGTCGTATTTCCGCGCCAGCGTTACCAGTGCGCCTACGGTTTTCGCTGCATTTTTCGTTCCGAGCGCTAGCGATGATGCGATCGATTTCGGCCGCACCCGTCTTTCGTCATAACACTGGTTAATCGGGCGCAACCAGCTCCCTATCGTGTTGGTTTGTCGCGCATGCTTCCACCAGCCGACGACCGCAATCATCTCTTGGCCCAGCGCTTCGACGCCTTCATTCGCGATGCTGCATTTCCGTGCCTCGGCGCGAAGTCGGCGCTCGCGAAAGGCCAGATCCAAATGGTGGTGGGCCGCGACATGCGGTTGGCGTGGGACGATCTGCGCATTTATCCCAATCTGCTTGATCTCGCCTGGAGCTACAGCCGTGAGCCCACGCTGTTTCATTCGCTCGCAGTCCAGTTCGAAGAGGATAGCGGCCTCGACGAGGAACGTTTCGAACGCTGCCTTTGGGTAGCGCCTCGAATCGCTGACGCATAAGGACGACGGGCTCGGCCAGCCGCCCGATGCGCGGGTGAGCGCGGATCCCAATGATCCTCATTTCTCGCTGAGCTTCGGCGGTGAGGCATTTTTCGTCGTCGGCCTGCATCCGCGCGCAAGCCGGCCTGCACGCCGCTTCGAACGACCGGCCCCGATCTTCAATCTGCGCGACCAGTTCGAGCAACAGCGGTCCACTGCATCCATGACGGCATGCGCGAGAAGATCATTGCGCGCGACGTAGCGCTCGCGGGTGCGCCAAACCCGATGCTCGCGCGTCCCGGGACGATCTCGGAGGCCCGGCAATATTTTGGGCGGGCCGTGGGCGAAGACTGGGTCTGCCCATTCTCGGGTCGAACCATTGCAGGGACGAGACTGGATGAAGTCGGCGGCCGGGGGCCGTGACGCAGACCTGTAAAAGAGGCGCCTGACATCGAAAGCGGTCAGTCATCTTTCCGCGGGGTGACTGGACGGCGGCCACCAAGATCAAAAATATCGCCTGCGCTCAGCGCATGGAGGACGACATCGTGGAGCGATCGAACTCTGCCTCGACAATGTTGGAACGGCTCGCATATCCAGCGTCGACAATCGTGACCGCCCCCGATCCGATCATTTCGAATTTCGATCCGTTGACGATAAGGGATGCTTATCACCACTGCATATGACGTGCTTGCACTGTAGCAGCGCAATGCGTTATGGTATAAAAATGTCGAAATTGGCGACAAGAGGAGCATGATCGTGGCCACCGCCGCCCATCAACCACCGCGCCGCAAGCAGCGGGCAATCACCATCCGCTCCGATCATGCGTTGAAGCGCTTGGAGCTGCTTGCCCGCGACGGGCGCAGCCAGGTCGACATCATCGAAGAGGCGCTCGACCGCATGCCGCTTCCACCTGCGAGCGACGGTGAAGCCTTTCGCGCGGAAGTTGAGGCCATTCTCGCAGGAGTGCCCAAACGCACATATCCGACGATGGTCGAGATTGATGCGGAATTGTGGGATGAGGATGGGTTGCCGCGATGATCATCGACACGTCGGCGTTGATCGCCGTGCTGACCGAAGAGGAGGGCAGGGACGCCTTGTTGGATGCGATCATTGCCGAGCGAGGTGGAATACCGGCGCCGGCCCGCGTTGAGTTCCTGCGGGTCGCCGGCAATCAGCGCTTTGGCTTGCGGGAAAAGGCCAAAGAGATGCTCGCGAGTTTCGAGCGCGGTGGCTGCGCCACGCTGGCATTCACGGCAGACCACGCACAGATCGCGATCGAGGCCGAGCCGCGTTACGGCTCAGGGAACGGCAATGGCGGGTCGCTGAACCTGCTCGATCTCATGGTCTATGCGGTGGCCAAGGAGTCCGGCGAGCCGCTGCTCTGTACCGGAAAGGATTTCGCGGCGACGGACATCATCCTCCATGCGGCAAGCCGGTCGTGGTGAGATCATCGCAACCGTTCGGGCTGATTTCCTGGGTGCAGCGGCATGTCCGCTGACCCCTTCGCATCAGCCCCATGGGGTGGAGAGAAGACGCCTCGCGCAGGGCAGGCCATCGAACCGATACTTCGCCGCGCCGTAAAGGAGGACGGTCCCGAGATTCGGGCACTGACGCTCGCCGCCTATGCGAAGTGGGTCGGCATCACGCCGCGGCCGCCGCGCCCGGTCACCGCCGATTACGACCGCGCCTTTCGCGACCACCGCTTCGATCTCCTCGTTGAGGGCGGTCAGCTTGTCGCGCTCATCGAGACCGTGCCGGAGGACGCCGAGCTACGAATCGTCAATGTCGCGGTCGACCCCGCCCGGCAGCGCGCGGGGCTGGGGATCCGGCTGATGCGGCATGCCGAGGATGTCGCGCGCGCTGCGGGCCTTCAGGGAACGCGGCTCCATACCAACAAGCTCATGGCGACGAATATCGCCCTCTACGAGCGGCTCGGCTACACGCAGGAGCGGGACGTGGATCATGGCGGGGGGATGGTCGCGGTCCACATGGTTCTCCGCTTCGCACCATGACCCGCGGGGCCGTCACCGGGGGGCACGCGTTGGCCCGTTTCTCGGCCGATTCTGCCGATCTGGTCGGCGAGGTGCGCGCCCTGGTCGGCGCCGCGACCCCGATCGACGAAGCCCTCCTCGACGCGGCGCTGCGGGGCTGGTCGGCCAACACGCGCCGCGCGTTCCGCTCGGACCTGACGCTCTGGGGGGCGTGGTGCCGCAAGCGGCGCGTGGCCGCGGCCGAGGCAACGCCCGCGTTGGTCGCGGCCTGGGTGCGGGCGCTGGCCGGCATCGATCCGTCGGACGAGACGCCGCGCGCGATGGCGACGATCGAGCGCTACCTCGTTCATGTCGGCTGGGCCTATCGCATGGCGGGCCTGGCCGACCCGACCGCCGCGCCGCTCGTCAAGCTCGAGAAGAAGGCGGCGCGCAAGAGCCTTGGCGTGCGCCAGCGCCAGGCGCGCGCGATCCGGTTCAAGGGCGACATCACCGATTTTGATAGCCCGGCTTCGGGCGTGTGTCTCGCGCATCTGCTCAAGGCCTGCCGCCGCGACGAGCTTGGCCTGCGCGACGCGGCGCTGCTGCGGGTCGCCTATGACGCAGGCTGCCGGCGGTCGGAACTGGTGGCGATCCTTGTGCAGCATATCGAGAAGGATGCGCAAGGGGCGGGGACGCTCTTCCTACCGTCGTCCAAGACCGATCAGGCGGGGGAGGGGGCCTGGGCCTATCTGTCGCCGGTGACGATGGCGGCGATCGCGCGCTGGCGTGACAAGGCCAATATCTGGAAAGGTCCCCTGTTCCGGCGGGTCGAGACCCATTTTGACGGGTCGGTCGCCGCGATCGGACGCGTCGCACTCCATCCCAACAGCATCACGCTGATCTACAAGCGGCTCATTCGCGCCGCTCACGCGAAGAAGCTGCTGGGTGAGATGAGCGACACCGAACTCGAGCGGTGGGTGCAGGCGGTGTCGTCGCACTCAATCCGGGTCGGGGTGGCACAGGATAATTTTGCGGCGGGGGAGGGGCTGCCGGCGATCATGCAGGCCTATCGTTGGCGCGATCCCAGGACTGTACTGCGATATGGGGCGCAACTTGCGGCGAAAAGCGGGGCGAGCGCGCGCATGGCGTCACGCATGGCGATGTCATCCCCAGAGGTGTGAATCGGCGCCCAAAGCGGGATCCGGGCCAATTTGAGCTATCACACTGAAATTGCGCTAGACCTACAGCTGGCGGGGTCGTGGGATCGGCGTCCATCGGAACTCCTCAGGTGAGCAAAAAGGGACATATTATCCGCAACCTGTTTGAAAGAACGGTGGGGTCCCGGATTGTACGCCTATCGACACCCGACGGAACGATGCTGGCATGCGACGCGGTCATTGCGGCGACGGGAAGCCGTCCGCCCGACTGGATCACCGATCCCGGTCTCACGGTGCGCGAGGGCGGATTTGTCGCGGTCGGTTCGGACCTGCGTAGCGTGTCGCACTCACACATCTTCGCGGCGGGCGACATTGTTTCGCGGTGCGACCGCCGTGTCGAGCGCTTGGGAAAGCGATATTGCGAGATTTTGGTGAGTGCTGCAGCGAGTTCGTAGATCGCGTTGTCGGCGCGTGGACGCGACGAATGGCCGCCCTGATTACGCACTGTCAGTTCGAAACTGACGAAGGTCTTCTCGGCGGCCTGCATCCGCATCGCCGGCGTTGAAAAGTCGCTGGCCAAGGCGATTCCGCCAGCGTCGCTGTTGAGCACGAAGGCCGGATCGATGGTTTCGGCAACATATTTGGCCTGGGCGCGGGTCGAAACCATCCCGCTTTCCTCGTCGCCCGAGAACACCTGCACCAGATCGCGCCATGGCACCCAGCCTTCCTTTTTCAGCCGGATGAAGGTCTGCACCAGATTGGCGATGCCATATATTTATTGTCGCGCGTGCCGCGGCCAAAGAAATAGCCTCGCTCCTCGGTTAAGGTGAAGGGCGGGCGCCCCCAATCTTCCACGCGGGCGTCGAGGACATCCATATGACCGAGCATAATGATCGGTTTTGCGGTGGCGCTGGCGCTGGCGCGATAGGTGACGATCAGTCCCTGCGTCGTTTCGCTATCGATGACATAATCCGTGGCTGCGATATCGCTGTCGGCGAAACCCGCCACATTGAGAAGACCGGTCAAATAGGCAACCATCGCTGGAACCTGCCCCTGTCCTTTGGCGGCCCGAGAAACCTAGGATTTGCGGTGGCCTTGCATGCAGGATGTGTCGTTAACCCGTTCAGCGCGCCAAAATACTTGCGCCGCGTGCGGCTGGTGGCGCCAGTCGCCTGAATGTCCGCACTTGAAGTTTAGTGACCAAAAGCCGACCGTGTGCAAACAGCCAGTTCCCGGCGAACCCGCTGGATAGCGCCAAGTTTGTCGCATCAAATCACTGGTCCCAATTATGCGCGCAGGACTGCCCTGATAATCAGTCCCACCGCGGCCAGCGCCAACACGCTCGCTGTCCAAATTGCAACAAACCAGCCAATCCGTTTCAAGCGCGCAGTCATCAATGATACCCATCCTCTCCAACCTTCCCGCGAAACACCCAATAGGACCAGGCGGTGTAGGCGAGGATGATCGGTATCATTATCGAAGCTCCGACGAGCATGAAGAGCTGACTGCGGTGCGGGGCCGCGGCTTCCCAGATTGTTACGCGCGCCGGAATAACGTCGGGCCAGATCGAGACGCCAAGACCCAACAAACATAGACCGAAGACCGACAGCGCCCAAAAAAAGGGCTGTGCGTCCTTTTTCAGACGCAAGCTGCGATAGAAAAGGAAGGTTATTATGACCGTTGCGAGCGGAACTTGCGCGGTCGCGAGAATTCCGGGAAAGCTAAGCCAGCGCTGGTGATATTGCGCTTCCAGCGACAGCGTTGCGAGGCTGATCGCCCCGATCATCAGCAACAGCGCGATGCCGAGGCGCCCGGCATAGGTCACAGCCTGGCGCTGCAATCCGGCTTCTGTCTTCCAGTTGAGCCAGCAGGCTCCAAGGAGCGCATAGCCGATCAACAAGCCAAAGCCGGTCAACACGCTAAACGGCGTAAGCCACTCCCACCAGCCGCCGGCATAAGCGCGGCCTTCGACCGTAATCCCCTGAAGCAGCGCGCCCAATGCTATACCTTGTGCAAAGGTTGCGATGACCGAGCCGGTGGTGAAGGCCCGATCCCAGAATGCGCGGTGCGCCGGATCGCGCCAGCGGAACTCGAAAGCCACGCCGCGAAACACCAGCCCGAGCAACATCGCGATCATCGGCGCATAAAGGGCCGGAAGGATGATGGCATAGGCCAACGGAAAGGCGGCGAGCAGGCCGCCGACGCCCATCACCAGCCATGTCTCGTTGCCATCCCAGACTGGCGCGATGCTGTTCATCGCGGTGTCGCGGTCTTTGCCCACGTTGAAGAACGGAAAAAGGATCCCGATGCCGAGATCGAACCCGTCCATGACGACGTAAGCGACAATGGCAAAGCCGATGATACCAGCCCAGACGACTGTCAAATCCATCACACCACTTCCCCGCTACGCGCATTGCCGGATACGCCATCCCCGCCGAGAATCTGCGGAGCGGGCGTTATGCCCGCGCTCCGGATGGGTGCATCGCTCGGTGGAGCTTCATGCGCCTCGGGCGGTTTTTTCATCAGCCGAAGCAGATACCAGACGCCCATGCCGAACACGGCGAAATAGACGACCACAAAGGCAAGCAGCGACACTGCCACAGCCGGTGCATCGAGCGGTGACGCGCTATCGACGGTCCGCAGCACACCGTAGATCGTGAAAGGTTGTCTTCCGACTTCGGTGGTGACCCAGCCTGCAAGCACGGCGATGAAGCCGCTCGGTCCCATTGCAACGGCGGCTCGATGCAGCCAGGGCCAGTCATAGAGCTTCTTGCGCGCTCGCGCCGTCAAGCTCCACAAGCCGATACCCAGCATGGCGAACCCGATACCGACCATGATGCGGAACGACCAAAAGACGATTCCGACCGGCGGCTCATCGGCATCGGTAATAGTATCCAGCCCTTTCATCGGTGCGTCCAAATCATGCTTCAGAATCAGCGAAGAGGCCTTTGGAATCTCAATGGCGTAATCGACCCGTTTTTCCTTCGAATTGGGGATGCCGAACAGGATCAGGGGGGCGCCGTCTGGATGGCTTTGGTAATGGCCTTCCATCGCCATCACCTTGGCGGGCTGATGCTCCAACGTGTTCAGTCCGTGCATATCTCCGGCAAAAATCTGGATCGGCGCCACAATCGCCGCCATCCACATGGCCATCGAGAACATTTTGCGCGCGCCGGGATTGGTGCGATCTTTGAGCAGATGCCAGGCTCCGACTGCGCCAACGGCGAAGGCTGTTGTCAAATAGGCCGCCAACACGGTGTGGACGAGCCGATACGGAAAACTGGGGTTGAATACGATGACCCACCAACTCGGGCCCGGCACAAACTGGCCGTTGGCGGCGATTTCATATCCCACAGGGGTCTGCATCCAGCTGTTGACCGACAATATCCAGAAAGCCGAAATAAACGTGCCTAGCGCCACCGCCAATGTCGCGACGAAGTGCAGCTTGCGGCCGACCTTGTTGATCCCGAACAGCATCACGCCAAGAAAGCCAGCCTCGAGGAAAAAGGCGGTCAGCACTTCATAGGCCATCAGCGGTCCGATCACCGGCCCGGCCTTGTCCGAAAACACCGACCAGTTGGTGCCGAATTGATAGGACATGACAATGCCCGAGACGACACCCATCGCGAAGACGACAGCAAAAATCTTCAGCCAATAGCGATAGAGGTTCGCGTAAACGCCTTTGCCGGTCTTGAGCCACAGCCCTTCGAGAACCGCGAGGAAGCTCGCAAGCCCGATCGAGAAAGCCGGAAACAGGAAGTGGAAGCTCACGGTGAACGCGAACTGCGCCCGCGCGAGTATGATTGCCCAGTCCTGGTCGATAGTCATGGCTTGGCGATCCTGACCGGCACGCGCGCCACGCCCGCATTCCCTGTGCGTATGTTTCGCGCGACGATCCAGAGTTCGCCTTTCCCCGAAAATCCCGGGGTTATGGCGCTGCTAAACAGTCCGGGAGCGGCCGAAAAGGCGAGCGACGTGCGCTCGCTTTTTTCACCCTTGCGGCGCAATTCAGCGGTCACGTCATAATCCGCCGCATCCCAAAGTCCGCCGGGGGTGATTGGGCATCCACACATCAGCCCCACTTTGGCGCTTACGGTGGCGGCGCGGCCAGCGATCATCGCAGAAACCCCGTCCACTTCGATGGCAAGGCCGGGTAACTCCACGACCCAGCCATCTCCCGCGGATATCCCGGGGACCAACCAGCGTTCGGATGTGGCCCGTTGCATTGTCAACGGGCGGCCAAGCGGTCCGCGTAGCTCGACCTTCACCAGTGTTGGAACCGAAATATCGAGCGTGGTCGAATAATGTGCAGCGTCGGGCGTCGTAAGCATCGGTGACCGGCCCACCGCCTCCATGATCTTCTTGGTATCGCCCGTCTCACCGACGGTCAGGCCTTTAGCGAGTATTTTGCCGGTCTTTGCGTCGCGCAATACGACTTCCACTCCGCCCATGGAATCGCCGATGAATTTTGCATCCTGGCTGATTGCATGGACCTTGACCGGCGTTGGTTCAGCCCAAGCCGGAACAGCCACCAACAGCATGGGGATGAGCGCCATTAGCCGTTTCATCGTTCGATTTTTCCATCGAGCGCAAATGCGCCGGGTCCACGCGTCCAAATAAGCAGGAGTGCGCCGAGTATTGCGATGTTCTTGAAGAGCGGGCCGACGTGCGACGGATCAGGCACAAGATGGGTGGTGATCGTTACCGGAATGAGCGTCACGAACAAAATCAGGGCCGAGGCCCGCGTCATCCAACCCAGAGCCAAGGTAGTTCCGGCCACTGCGAAAGCGAAGCCCGAGAGCCAGAGCAGGACAGACGGATCGCCGATTATATTGACGGTGCCTGCCCATGGTGATTCCTTCATTCGGTCCAGCATCATCTGATGCTGGCCAAAATGACCCAGCCCGCCGATGATGAAGATCAGGCTGGTGAGAACCCGGAACAGGAGATCGATCAGCGCCTTCGACTTTGCGCCCGGTTCAAGCCAGCGTTCAATATTTGCGAACATATCGATCCCCCTATTCCGATTCAGACTTGCTCAGGCGACGTTGGTGGTCCGCAAATAGGGGCGCAACGTCGTCCATCCTTGCGGGAAAAGCGTTGCAGCTTCGTCGTCCTTGATCGACGGCGGGATGATGACATCCTTTCCGACTTCCCAATCGGCAGGCGTCGCGATCCGGAACTTGTCGCTGGTTTGCAGGGCGTCGATCACCCGCAATATCTCCGCAAAGTTGCGGCCGACGCTCATCGGATAGGTCATCGTCAGGCGAATCTTTTTGTCGGGGTCGATGATGAACACCGAACGCACGGCGGCCGTCTCGCTCTGCTGCGGGTGGATCATGTCATACAGCCGCGCAATCGACAGATCGGCATCGGCGAGAATTGGGAATTGCAGGTCGGTGTGCTGTGTTTCGTTGACATCTTCGATCCATTTGAGATGCTCGTCTGCGGTGTCGGTCGACAGGCCCAAGGGCTTCACATTGCGTGCCGCAAAGTCTCCCGCGAGCTGGGCAGTACGGCCCATTTCGGTGGTGCAGACCGGCGTGAAATCGGCCGGATGGCTGAAAAAGAATATCCAGCTATCGCCGGCCCAATCGTGAAAGCTGATCGGGCCGTGCTGGGTTTCGGTCTGGAAGTCTGGTGCGATGTCGCCAATGTGGAGAGTCATGATTTGTCCTTTGGTTTTCTGGTTTGGCGGCAATGCGATGGATCGCAGGCCATATCCAACAAAATTACACGATTATTGTAATCGAGTATCTGATTGCTTTATCATAGGCCGATCTCAGCCCAGCTTTTCCAGAGCATGTAGAAGGCCACGATCATGACGAAGGCGGCAAACACCGTGTTGAGCTTGCCCTTGTCGGCCGAGAGCGCTGTTGAGGCGCGTGTACCGAGCGCGCTGCCGGCGACGCCGCCCAAAATGAAAACGCCAGCGAGCGGCCAATTGACCAATCCCGACAGGGCATAGTTAAACGAGGTGGTCAGGCCGAACGCTGTCACCGCGACAAGCGACGTGCCGATCGCCCGCAGGATCGGCATCGATGTAGAAGCGACCAGGCCTGGAACGATCAGGAATCCGCCGCCAATACCGAAAAAGCCCGAGAACACTCCGGTGCCAAGGCCATAGCCACCTACTTTTACGACATTTTCGCGGCTGCATTGGGCACCTTCTACGCCGACATCGCCGCGTTGCCGGAACATGAGAATGGCAACCGCGATCATCAGCAGTGCAAACAGCAACAAGAGCTTGTGACCATCTATGCTTTTGCCCAGCGTTGACCCGCCAAACGCTCCGACAACACCCGCTGCCGCATAGATGAATCCGCAGCGCCAGTTGACCGTTCCGGCCCGTCCGTGATTCCAGAGGCCGATCGCGGCATTGGCGGCCACGGCAAAGGCGCTGGTGCCGATGGCGACGTGCGGATCCTTCACCCCGACCAGGTAGAGGAGCAGCGGCACCGCGAGGATCGATCCGCCGCCGCCGACGAGCCCGAGGACGAAGCCGACGAGGACGCCGGAGACGCCCCCGAGTGTATAATGAAGCGTGTCGATCACATGCTTATCCGTTCGCCGCTATCATGTGCGGCTTCACCATCCACTCACGCCCTTTGAGCATTCCGTGCCAGTAGATCGGCGGCAGGATTGTGTCCTTGAGCAGCCATGACAGACGCGACGGGCGGGTGCCGTCGATCAGCCAGTTCGGGAAGCTGGGGAGCAGCTTTCCGCCGTAACCGAATTCCGCCAGCACAATCTTGCCGCGCTCCACTGTCAGTGGGCAACTGCCATAGCCGTCATAGTCGGCGACGGGCGGCTTACCCTCCAGCGCGGCCAGCACATTGACCGCGACGACCGGTGCCTGCTTGCGCGCGGCGGCCATTGTCTTGGCATTCGAGGCCGAACAGGCATCGCCCAAGGCGAAGACATTGGCGTAGCGAACATGCTGCAAGGTCGCTTCGTCGACCTCGATAAAACCGCTGGCGGCCGCGAGCGGGCTGCTGCGGACAAAATCGGGCGCAACCTGCGGCGGCACGACATGGATCATGTCGAAGCTCTCCTCGACGCGCGTGACGGTATCGCCGCGTTTCTGCTCGAAGGTCGCGATCCTGGCGGGGCCGTCAATGGCAACCAGTCTGGATTCGAAGTTCAGATGCGCGTTGTAGCGATCGACATATTCCATCAGCGCCGGAACATAGACCGCAACCCCGAACAGCACCGCACCGCTGTTGTGGAACTGGACGTCGATGTCCTTGAGGACGCCGCTGCGTTCCCAGACATTGCACGACAGATACATCGCTTTTTGCGGCGCACCGGCACATTTGATCGGCATCGGCGGCTGGGTGAACAGCGCCCGGCCACCTTTCAAATCTTTGACGAGGCGATGGGTGTAGGGTGCCAGATCGTAGCGGTAGTTGGAGGTCACGCCGTTCTTGCCGAGCGTATCGCTGAGGCCCGGAATGGCATCCCAGTCGAGCTTGATCCCCGGACAGGCCACCAGGACACGGTAAGATACCGAACTGCCGTCATCGAACAGCACCCGATTGCCGTCGGGCTCAAATCCGGTTGCCGACTTTTTGATCCAGTCCACCCCGCGCGGCATCACCGAGGTTTCGCTATGGCGCGTGAATTCCGCATCGAAGATGCCCGCGCCCACCATTGTCCAGCCCGGCTGATAATAATGGACCTCGGAGGGCTCGATGATGGCGATGGAGAGTTTGCTGCTTCGCTTCAGAAGGCTGGCCGCCGTCGCGATTCCCGCGCTGCCGCCGCCGACGATGACGACGTCATATGCTGCCACCCCGCCGCGCGGTTGACGCTCGGCCGCCATGGCAGCCAGCTTTTCGGAGCGGCTGCCCGAACGGCAATAGGCAAGTACCGGTGACGGCAACTCGGCCAAGGCATTGGCCATGAGCATCGCGTCGGTCCCGGTCATCTGGCCCGAAACCACCGGGATATGCGCAAAGCCAATCTTATGCCGCTGCGCCGCCTCGGCAATCGCGGCCGCAGGCGGCTGCCCGGCTTCCTCGCCGTCGGGGCGGTTGCAGATGATCGAGCGATAGCCGGCTGCGACGATCGCCGCGACCTCGTCGGGCTCGATCTGCGGGCTGACACCAAGCTGCGAGTTGATCGTTCGAATATCCATATATCGTCTCCGGTGGTGGCGTGCGGTCAGCGGCTGGTGAGGCGGTGCAGGACCATGCCTGCGCCCATGGCGGCGACCGCAACGATGGCCTGGCTGGGGGCGAGCGCGAGCCCTGCGATCGCGGGACCGGGGCAGAGGCCGCTGATCCCCCAGCCGATGCCGAAGATCACCGCGCCCGCGGCCAGCGGACTATCGATCCCGCGGGTGGGGGGAAGGTCGAAGGCATCGGCGAGGAGCGGGCGCGTCAGGCGGCGCTGGATCGCCCAGGCGATCGCCATCGGAACCAGCGCGCCGCCCATGACGAACGCCAGCGTCGGATCCCAGGCGCCGAAGAGGTCGAGGAAGGCGCGGACGCGCTGGGGGTCGGCCATGCCCGAGAGCGCCAGCCCAGCACCGAATATCGCGCCCGCCGCCAGCGCCGCAAGCAGGCGCTTCACAGCAGGCCGCCCGCGCGCATCAGCGCGACCGTGGCGATACCACTGGCCATGAACAGCAATGTCGCGGTGATCGAGCGCAGCGACAGCCGCGACATGCCGCACACGCCGTGGCCGCTGGTGCAGCCCGAGCCAAGCCGGGTGCCATAGCCGACGAGCAGCCCGCCAAGGGCGATCGGCCAGATCGATGCGGGGTAACGGATTTCGACGCCGCCAAGCAGCAAGGCCATCACAGCGGCACCCAGCGGCAGGCCAATAATGAAAGCGGCTGCCATGCCGCGCGGCGCGCTGCCGGTTCCGAGCCCGGTCGCGCGCGCGGCAAGACCGCTCACCCCGGCGATGCGGCCGTTGCCGAGCAGCATGATCGCGGCGCTGAGACCGATGAGCAACCCGCCGAGCAAACCCTCGACCGGCATCGCGTGCGGAAAGGCGGCGATCATACCGCGTTCACGGGGATCTTGAGGTAGCGAATGCCATTGTCCTCGGGTGCCGGCATGTGGCCGGCGCGCATGTTGACCTGGATCGACGGCATGATCAGTCGCGGCATCGACAGCGCGATGTCGCGCGCCTCGCGCATCGCGACGAATTCATCTTCGGTCACGCCATCATGCGCATGGACATTATGCGCGCGTTCGTCGGCGACCGTGGTTTCCCAGATATAATTGTCACGGCCTTCGGGCAGATAGTCATGGCACATGAACAATCGCGTTTCGGGCGGCAGCTCGAGGATACGGCGCAGCGACTGGAAGAGCTGGCGCGCGTCGCCGCCCGGGAAATCGGCGCGCGCGGTGCCATAGTCGGGCATGAACATCGTATCGCCGACGAACACCGCGTCGCCGATCACATAGGCGTTGTCGGCGGGGGTGTGGCCGGGGACGTGCAGCACCGTGACCTCGATCTCGCCGATCTGGAAACGGTCGCCGTCTTTCCACAAATGGTCGAAGTCGGATCCGTCGCGCTCGAAATCGCTCCGCGCGTTGAACAGCTTGCCGAAGCTGTTCTGGACGGTGACGATATGCTCGCCAATCGCGATCTGGCCGCCGAGCTTTTCCTGGAGATGCGGCGCTGCTGACAGATGGTCGGCGTGGGCATGGGTCTCCAGCAGCCAGTCGATGGCAAGGTCATGCTCCTTGACGAAGGCGATGATCTTGTCGGCCGAGGCAAAGCTCGTGCGCCCCGCCGCCGGATCATAATCGAGCACGCTGTCGATGATCGCGGCGCGCTTGGTCGCGGGATCGTGGACGACATAGGACACCGTATTGGTCGCATCGTCGAAGAAGGCCTTGATCGCCGCCGGTTTCGCCCGGGCCGCGATCACTTGGGCGCTGGCAAGGGCAATGGTCGAATCGGTCACTTACGCCTCCATAAATTCATATTTACATAAAGCATGTAATCTAATAGAATGTTTGCGTCAAGCCTGTGACGGCGGCATGGATTTGCGGATGAAAGACTGTGGCTATGAGTGAAGTGATCGATACCGGCGAACGGCCGCTGCGCATCGGCGAGACCGCGCCATCCTTCAGCGCGCGCTCGACCAAGGGGCCGGTGAAGCTCGCCGACTATCGCGGGCGCTGGCTGGTGTTCTTCTCGCACCCGGCCGATTTCACGCCGGTCTGCACGACCGAGTTTATCGCTTTCGCCAAGCGGCAGGCCGACTTCGATGCGCTCGATTGCGCCCTGCTCGGCCTGTCGGTCGACAGCCTCTATTCGCATCTCGCCTGGGTGCGCGCGATCGAGGCGCAGTTCGGCGTCGCGATCGAATTCCCGATCGTCGAAGATCCGAGCATGGCGGTCGGCCGCGCCTATGGCATGATCGATGCGGGGGCAGAGGACAGCTCGGCGGTGCGCGCGACCTATATCGTCGACCCTGAGGGCATTGTTCGCGCGATCAATGTCTATCCGCACACGGTCGGCCGCTCGGTCGACGAGATATTGCGCACGGTTGCAGCGCTCCAGCGCACCGCCGACGGCAACGTGCTGGCCCCCGAAGGCTGGCAGCCGGGCCAGCCGCTGCTCGCCCCGCCGCCCGAGCGGATGATGGAAGGCGGCGACCTTGGCTGGTTCTGCCGCACCGTCGAGGCGTCATGACCGCCATTTACGAAGACCGCGCGCTCGCCGACAAGGCGGTCGAAAAGCTGCGCATCTATGCCCAGCCGCAGCGGTTGATGATCCTCTCGTGCCTGCTGCGTGGCGGCCGCACCGTCGGCGAAATCGAAGCGGCGACCGGGATCGGGCAGCCGGCGCTCAGCCAGCAGCTCGCCGAATTGCGCCGCGCCGACATGGTCGTCACGCGGCGCGCGGCGAAGCAGGTGCATTATGATCTGGCCGACGAGGGCGTCGGATTGTGCGTCCGCAGCATGGAAGCGATTTTAGTTGGTGCCGCGCCGACCGTGGAATTGCTCGCGGCAGCATTTGGCTCGAAGTGCATCGAGGCGGAGCGCGCATTGGCTCAATCAGGTGCGGCGGTTTTTGCCCGCCTAGAATGAGTCTACCGTCGAAAGGGCCTAGCAACGTTCGCTTTTTGAAATCTCCCCAATCGATCGATTACTTAGGGCGCTCTGGAGACATTGAACGGCAGCTTCTTTCGCTACGCACCAAAGAGTTAACAGTCCAAATTGGCCGTTCTGATCACTCCTCCTACCTATCCCCGTGGCCTGTGGGCTATTCGATCTTCGCGGAATCGATCATGGCTCGATAGATTCTCGCGACTTCATCGTTGCCAATCTGGCCCGCCTCAAGCACGGCGGCGCCGATCATTGCCATGTCGGGTTCGCGAAGAGCCATCATCGCCGCCCAAGCCTCGGGCAAATAGTCTTGTCAAAGCGGCTTGCCATAGATCGTCGCATCAGGTGGATTGGCGTCCAACTTGCAAAGTGCGGGGGCGACTCGTTCCAGGCCGGTGATCATACGCAAAGAGTAACTTCGAATCCGCGCTGATCTGGTGACGTTTTCAGTCTGTCTCGCCGATGGTCAGTTCGCGGATATCAATCGCGTATACTCGTTTGCCGCGACTCGAAGTTAGGGCTTCAGGCCTGCAACCCGCCAGAGGCAGTGGCACAGTATAAGTAGGCTTCCAGAATCACGGTTCGTCTCTACGGCGACCCAATGACTAGACGTTCATCCATCGCTGAACGGCTCGAGGCTCTCGTCCGGCGAATGGATGGGGCGCCTTTTTGCGATGAATGTATTACAAACCGGCTCGACCTTTCCTCGGTTTCACAGGCAAACGTTGCCACCGGTGCGGCTGCCGGTGTCAGAGGATTTGAGCGGCTCAAAGAGCCATGCGGCCTTTGAAGCGAACCGCGGCACGTCATTCGTTACAAAGGCTGAACTTCGCACTTCGCCGCGAAAAGATCGAGCGGGACTGAATGGGCGTGCTCTGGCGCCGGCAGGCGGCGCCAGGGGCCGCGCGTTATATTGGGCCGCGCAGCGTACTTTGCTCGGTATCCTTGCCGGACGGCGGCTGACCCACACGCCCGCGCGCACGCCGCCCGGCTGCGGCCTCGCCAAGCGCGCGTTTGTCTTTGCACGCTTCGCGCGGTTTTTTGACGCATTGCGATAGTTACAGGGTTTGAATCGATCGTTTGTCGGCATGACGGATCCAGCAATGATGTTCAGCCTGTTCCTGCTCGCCTCGGTCGTTCCGGCCGGCCAATCTTTCACCTGCACACCCATCGCGGTCTGGGATGGCGATGGCCCGAAATGGTGCGCGGAAGGTCCGCATGTCCGCCTTTCCGGCGTGGCCGCGCGAGAAATGAACGGCAACTGCAGTCCGGGGCATCCCTGTCCGGATGCCGATGCGTTAACCGCACGCGATTATCTCGTCGGTTTGCTCGGGAAACCGCAAGGGTGGACCCGGTCGGGACATATCCTCGTCAGTGGACCGACCATGCGCTGCGTGTCGCGCGGCGGCGCCAGCGGCATCGCGGACAGGAATTGATCGCCCTTCGCGCCGCCGAGGCCGAACGCGAGCGTGTTGTCCCGGTGGCCGCTGGACTGGACCTCGCCGCGCTCAATTTTCGCTACCGGGTGACGGGTGACAAAGCGGAATGGCGGCCGGTGCGTGTGTTCGACGACGGACGCCAGCTTTTCTTGGAATTTGGCGAAGGGATCGAGATCGGCGAGATGCCGCCGCTCTTCGCTACCGGCGATAACGGTGAGGCGGAACTGCTGAACTACCGGGTGCATGGCCGCTACATGATCGTCGACCGCCTGTCCGATCGCGGCGAATTGCGAATGGGTGCGGGTCGCCACGCCCAAAAGGTCATCATCGAGCGCCCCGGGCGTTCACGGGGGCGCTCGTGAGCGGGCCGGAAAGCAAAGGCGAAGCATCAGCCGAGGCTCAGCCCGCCGGTGCGGCGCCGCTCGAACCCTTCCGGTTGGGTGCCGAGCCGCCGCATGTCATGCGCCTGTCGCGCCAGGCGCTGGCCATTCTCGGTGGGGCATCGGGCATCGCGATCGGCCGCGCGCTGCTCTACGCATTGCAGCCCGCGGCGCAGAAGGCGCCCGACAATCTCTACGACCGCGATCGCCCCAACAGGTCCGAACTGGTGACCGGTGCTCCCGCCGATTATGGCAAGGTCCCCAAGCTCGGCGCCCCCCTTCCTGGTGAACTGCGCCGTCCGATCCTTGCCGCGCAGCAGGACGGCGAGGTGGTGCCGGTGTCGCCCATCGGTACGCCCCCGGGCGCAGATTCCCGGAGGGTCGCTCGCGAGCAGGCGCGCGTCCAGCTCGCTCAGGAAGGCGAGGCGGCCCGCGCGAGCCAGTTATTTCTAGGCGGCTCGTCTGCATCCACAGCCGCGACGCCTGCCTCTTTGGATGCTCCGTCCATTCCGGGGCCCGCCGCCGAGCCCGGTCCCGCGTCCTCGGCGGACCGTCGGCGCGCCTTCCTCGCCGATGCGACCGGGCGCCCGCCCGAGAGCAAGGCGCGTCTGGCTGATCCTTCGTCGCGCAATATCCTCCAGGCCGGCAGCGTCATTCTCGCCGCATTGGTGACAGGCATCCAGTCGGATCTTCCCGGTCAGATCACCGCGCAGGTGACGCAAAATGTCTATGACAGCCCGACGGGCCGGATACTTCTCATTCCTCAAGGTGCGCGCCTTGTCGGCGACTATGACAGCGAGATCGCGGAAGGGCAGAGCCGCGTCCTTCTCGCCTGGAACCGTCTGATCCTGCCCGGGGGACGGTCGATCACTCTCGACCGGCTGCCGGATGCCGACCCCGCCGGAATGGCGGGGGTCGCCGACCGGACCAACTATCATTGGGGACATATGCTCAAAGCCGCGCTGATTTCGACGCTTGTGGGTGTCGGAGCGGAATTGGGAGCCAGCGAAGCAGATCGGCTCGTCCGGGCCATACGCGGCGGGGCCCAGGACAGTATCAACGAGACGGGCCGCCAGGTCGTCGAGCGGCAACTCCAGATGCAGCCGACAATCACGATCTGGCCGGGGTTCGATCTCAGGATCCTTGTAACGCGCGACCTGATCCTTGATCCCGCTACGGGAGCCGCACCATGACCAAGCTGCGGCTCGGTCCGATCGCCGATGATAAGCCGGTGAAGCTGTCGATCGACCTTCCAGGGGCGCTATTCCGCGATTTGACCATCTATGCCGAAGTCCACGCCCGAGCGACCGGCCTCGCTGAGCCCTTGCCGGCTGAAAAGATGCCGTACCCATGATCGAGCGTTTCATCGCCACCGATCGAGGCTTTGCTACAGAGCGCCGCCGCCGCTGACAAAGGGCAATGGCAGATCAACAGATGCCGGCGCAGGTGAACAGAGCAAAGCTCCAAGACACGACGTTCAGCAAAGATCGTAATTCCTCAGCGGAGGGCGTCAACTGGCGGCGGTCCTGGGTTCCATGCGGCGGAGCGGCAGGCCGAACCTGTTTACCCTTCCCTCCTGATGAGGGAAGGGTAAGATGGCCTGCCCGCATCGCGGGTCCGGCGGCAAGGCACAGTTGCTGGCGGTGAGCACAATTTCGGGTTGATGCCCCCCCGCCGGAGTTTAGCAGATGTATCTAATGTTCATCGGTTACATGATCACTGGATCGAGCGCGCGATGAGCCTGTCATCCGTCGCAGCGTTTCTCTTGCTGTCAGGGGCAACGCCGCCTGCCGTGGACGTTCCAGCTGAAACCCAGACGCAGACCGAGCGGCAGGGAAACAAAGGCGCCCGGACACCGCTGGAACCGCCGGTCGTCGTGCCGACCGTCGATGACCGACATTCCCCTTCTCCTGCCGCGCCGCCCTCCTCAGCGGGCGAGCCGCCGATCGAAATTTCCTCGTCACCCGCTGATATTGTGGTGACTGCGCGTGGAGAACCGCCTGCTGGTGATCCGCTCCAAGAAGCCAATATTGCATCTTATCGGGCGGTCCAGTCGATCGACAAGGCATTCGTGGCCCCCGTCGCTACCGGCTATCAAGGGATCGTCCCCGAACCCGTTCGCGACGGGCTAGGCAATGCGCTGCGAAACCTTGGCGAACCCGTCAATTTCCTGAACTTCCTGTTGCAGTTCAAGATCGGAAAGGCCGCCGAGACGCTCGGCCGCTTCGTCGTCAACACGACCTTCGGGGTCGGGGGTCTTGTCGATGTTGCGAAGACCAAGCCGTTCAACCTGCCCTACCGGCGCAACGGCTTTGCCAATACATTGGGTTTTTACGGCGTCGAGCCCGGTACTTATTTCTATCTCCCGCTCGTTGGCCCAACAACATTGCGCGATCTGGCTGGAAACAGCATCGACTTGCTCGTCGTGCCAACGGCTGTGGGCGCGCCGTTCAACCGCACCGCCTATGCAGTTCCGACTACCGTGATCAGGCAACTCAATGATCGGATCGAGGGCGACACCGAGATCAAGCGTCTGCGAGAGCAAAGCGCTGATCCCTATGTCGAAACACGAACCCTCTACCTCGACATGCGCCAACGACAAATCGACTCGTTAAGGGGCAAAGGCAGGGACGGCACTGCCGGACTCCAAGCCGAAACCACGCACAGCCAGCCCGGCTCGCTTACCGATCCTGAAACACCTACCGCCGCCGAGCCCACTGAACATGAAACGCCGACCCCGGTCGGTCCGCGTCCCCACCCCCAGCGTTAATTTTGCAGATTCGAAGGGCAGGAGCCAATGTGCCTCCCATGTCGCTCGCGCGAGGCGCAAGCTTCCGCCTTGCGTACGCCGGACGTATCTCACACCCATCCCTCGCCCAAGACTGCTATTGGCGCATGAAATCGGCGTCGGAGGGCCTACTACTGGCACTCCGACGCCGCGATTTTCATGCGGTATGATTTTTCCCGTTAGATTGGGAAAGCTAAATCATTAGAATTTTGCGCCGATCGCGACACCATAACGCCGCGGATCAAGCGTGTAGATATTCGTAAAATTGCCGGAAGATGCATCGGTGACATAAAGTCCGGTAACTGAGTTGCTATCGAAGATATTCTGAACGAACCCCCGGACAAACCAGCGCTCGTCGGCACCATTCAACTGCAAAACCGCATTAGCCTGTACGAAAGGTTCGATGCGATTAATCCTGCCGTTGAAGATATTGCCATATTGCTTTCCGGTCATGGAAATGTCGACGCGGGGGACGAGTGTCATACCATTTCCGACCTCTGCCGTGTACTGCACGCCCATCGAGACCTTTACATTCGGCGCCTGGGGCAATGTGTTGCCCTTGATGTTAACCTCGACGCCAGGGCTCAAAACCTGGATGCCGCTATTCGCAGGGATGGCGCTCGCGAGGACACCGCAAATGCCGAACGCACCGCTGGAGGCGATATTGCCGTCCGAAGGAAATTCCTGCGGTGCGCGAAGGCCGAGAGCCGCATTTACACCCGCAACGAACGCATCAGCAACGCCGGGCGCAGGTCCCGTCACAGCGCAGTGCGCACCATTGCTGATGTCCTTGATAATAACGGCATCAGGATCCCCGCCGCCCGGATCACGCGGATTGGAGAAGAATTGATCGCCGGCGACCTTGGCATTGAGATAGCTGAAGGACAGATTGATAAGCCAGTTCGGGTCCGGCCTGATGACAGACTCCAGTTCGACACCCCAGATATTGGCGTCAACCGTGTCATTCACAGACGTTCTTGCCACGATGCGGCTGAGCTGCAGTCCACTATATTTGTAGTAAAATGCGGTGGCATTCAGTTGCAACGCGCCATTTGCGAAGACGTTCTTGGAGCCAATCTCGAAGGCATCGATCGATTCAGAGCCGAAACTCTCGCTGACGGCGAAAATCGGAGAAAGCGGAGGATTGATACCGCCGGATTTGTAACCCCTCGAGTAAGATGCATAGAGTGAATTGTCCGGCGTAACCTCGAAGGCCAGAACTGCTCGTCCGGTAATTTCGTCGAAGCTTACTTCGCGAAATTGGGCGAGCTGTTGGCCCGGTGTCCCCGGGTCGGCATCGAAAAGTCCAGACGGCCCGGTGAGAGGCGTTATCGGGGTATCGAACGGATCTCCATCATTGGCATAAGGGTTCAGGAAACTGATCAGTGTCGTACGCGCCGTTACATCCTTCTTGTCATTGTTGTAACGCAGCCCCCCGGTCAACGTCAGCCGGTCGCTTAGATCGAAATAGACCTCGCCGAAAATCCCATAGCTCTCCAGATTCGATTCCAGCGAGTTGTTCCGATACATCGACGTCGCGAAATAGGATGGCGGAAGGCCGCCCGACAAGGAGCCGAATGAACCCAATATGGCACTGGCGTAATCGAGCGCAAACGAGTTCACATAATAGCTATTGTCGGTGGTTTTCGATTTCGCGTAAATTCCCCCCAACAGGAAATTGAACGGCCCGTCGAAGTCACTCGTAAGGATGAGCTCTCCGCTCCACGATTCGCGTTGTTCCGAAGATCGATCGAAGGAAAGCGGCGTTTCGGAACACAGCGAGTTCCCTTCGAAAGCGCCTCTGCTTCCATCATCATTATCCGAGGTGCACAGCACGCCCTGCGGACCGTCCGGGATGAGAGCGCCGGCAATCGGCGAAAAATAGGCCGAGGAGCCGGGAATAAAGGCCGGCGCCGGCGGAGCAAGACCCGTCGGCAATCCGTTAGCCGCAAAAAAGGCCAGCGTATTGAGCGCCGGGGCGAAACCGGCACGGCTTTGAATTCCAA
>Ga0155175_110_pt1 | contig 35620 bp, 37 predicted proteins | sample RifCSPhighO2_01_FD_106143 | JGI IMG/M metagenome (GOLD analysis project Ga0155175, IMG submission 106143) | Sphingopyxis sp. RIFCSPHIGHO2_01_FULL_65_24 | reverse complement strand
ATCCCCGGGATGAAGGGGTCCTTTTTGCACGCCGATCACCCCACGAAGGGGGTGCCTATTGCACGCTGATCCTCACGCAGGCTGTTCGAGCGGCTGGCCATAGTCGTCGAGCGGATGATGATAGACGGGCTCGCTGTAAGGCGAATTCAAAATAGGCTGTTCGTAGAAAGTCCCCGGCACACTTCATCCCCCATCGGCCTCAGGGCCGATGGAAATCTTAGTAAGGAAAACGCCCTCTCACGTCGAGGGTGGATAGTATAGAATTACGTTTAACTCGTTGAGAGATCAGGATGCCCAGTCAATCATGGCGCGAACACCGTGAACGGCGGTGTGGTGTTGATTTGTCGGCGATGGCTGCATCCCGGATGGGCTGCCAAGTGCCAACATGACAATGCCGTTCGATTGTCATTTCGCGCAGCGGAGCGCGGGACGTGCGACCCTTTGACGTCCGCTGATGCAGGCTCCTGTCCCCCGTGCGGTGGACTTTACAGAGCCTGCTATCTTCGATGGTGCGGGCGGTGGGAATCGAACCCACACTCCTTGCGGAACGGGATTTTGAATCCCGCGCGTCTACCAATTCCACCACGCCCGCGTTGGGAGACGCCTATAGCGCCGCCATCAAAACACGCAACGGCAAACATAAGCTATTTGGCTTAGGTTGCTGGCATCAATGCCTTCTTTCGGGGGGCCGCTTTCGGGGGCTTAGCCTTGCGAACATTGACGGCGGATGCGTCGATGTTGTTCTTCAAATGACGCCCGTAAAACTTCTCGATCATTTCGACACTGGTGCGGCAGTTCTTGGCGACCTGATAAATGTCCCCCCCTCAAGCAAGCGCAGACAAATATAGGTATGCCGCAGACTGTAGCAGGTGCGGATATGGCCATCACGGTCGAACTTCAGATTCAGCTCGTCGAGAACCGTGTTCATTAGCTCGCGCGGCGACTTCCCGAATATCCTGTCGGTCGGTTTGAGCTGCTTGCGTTTGCGAACGCGCTCGAAGGGCAGGATCGCACCGGGCATCGACTTGCAGAAGCCGACCCCGCGCTTACCCCGAACCTCGATCTCCAGGATGCGCTCGCCGGTCGACTCGTCGTTCACGATCTTGACGTCCCGCAGCTCAAGACGAGCGGACTCATCGGGCCGAAGCCCGGTGTTGCCCATAAACAGAACATAATCATGGAACGTCTCGCAGACTTCACGCCAACGCGGCTTAGGCGGGTTCTTCGCCCGCTCGCGTGTGGCCTCATAAAGCATCTTGTATTCTTCCGGCGAAAACCACGCGCGATGCTCAACCTTGCCGGACGTCTTGTAGGGTGCCGACATATCCGGGATTGCCGAAATCCAGCCCTTGCGATTGGCGGTTTTCAACACCTGACGAAGCGTGACGATCTCACCGTGCAAGGTCGCGCGTGCTGGCTTCTTCGGCTTGCCGGTTTTGGGATCGAGCCTCGATGTCTGACGGTGCGCCCGATACTCCTGCACCTTGCCGGCCGTTATGTCCTCAAGCGCGGTGTCGCCAAAGAAGGGTAACAGGTGCACGCGGATGTGATCTGACTTCGATGCCACATATTCCGCGTTGCGTTCGCCCAGCGTGATTACCTCGAACTCGCTGGTGAAAGCATCTGCGGCATCCTTAAAGCTGGGGCCAGTAGGCGTTCGCCGACGCCGACCATCGGTCGGCGTGCCGGTTCCGGCGATCGGTGGCTGGACGGTGCCGTCCAGCAAGGCAACACCACCGCGTCGGCGTTGGCGGTCCTCGACGCAACGCTCCATATACCAGTCGCGCGCGAAATCCTTGGCGGCAGCAAGGCTGACCTCCTTGGTCGTCTGCCGGTGGTTGCGGCTGCCAAGATAGGTCGAGCATTGCCAGTAGCGGCTGTTCTCACGCCGATAGACGTGCAGCGCCCCATCCATCAGCAGATGGCTTTCTGTAGACATTGCGAGAACTCCAAAATGTGTAAGACATGTGTAAGTCTTTTTGGAGGTCTCGTCCTTGCTCAAACTATTGGTTTTGCGTGGTTTTTGGCTTACTTTTTTAGGCTAGACGCAATTTTGAGTCGAGCGCGTCTACCAATTTCACCACAGGGGCCCGTGGACGCGGAGCCGTTGCCACAAAAGGACCGTCCGCGTCCAGCGCGAAAGATGACAAGCGGACGGTTGCGCGCTCGAATGCTGCCGATAAGGTGCCGCGATGACCGACAAGCCCCCGCCCGCCCGCGCGTCCTCCGCCAAACCCCGCGCCAGAAGCGAAGCGGCGGCGCCTTTCGGTCCCGGCCGGATCGCCGGCGCGGCGCTGATCGTCCTCGCGCTGATCGCGGTCGCGTGGCTGCTGATCAGCCTGACGCGTTTCTTCATGCTCGTCTTTGCGGCGGTCGTGCTGGCTGCGATCTTCGATGCGATCGCGGGCTGGATCGTCCGCCGCACCGGAATGAAGCGCGGCTTCGCGCTCGCGCTGTCGGTCGCGGGGATCGTCGCGATCTTTGCCGGGGCCTTCATGCTGTTCGGATCGCAGCTCGCCCGCGAGGTCGACACGATCCGCGAACAGATTCCGCAGGCCCTGCGCGGCGTAGAGGCGTTTCTCGACCGTTATGGCCTGGGTCAGCGGGTGCGCGAATTGGCCGCGGTCGGCAGCGAGGACATCTCGCGCCTCGCCTCGCAGGCCGGGGGCTATGCGCTGGCGGCGGGGAGCGGCATCGCCGATTTCGTGCTGGTGCTCGTCGCGGCGATCTTCCTCGCCGGCGATCCCGCGACCTATCGCCGCGGGCTGTTGTTGCTGATGCCCGCCAGGGCCGAAGACACCGCATCGCTCGCCCTCGGCGACGCCGCGCGCGGGCTGAAAGGCTGGATGGTTGGGCAGGCGCTGTCGTCGCTGGTCGTCGCGGGCCTGACCTGGGCCGGGCTGGCGCTGCTCGGTGTGCCCGCGGCGGGCGGGCTCGGGCTGATCGCCGGCCTGCTCGACGTCATCCCGATGGTCGGGCCGATCATCGCGGGCATCCCCGCGGTGCTGCTGGCGTTCACCGTGTCGCCGATGACCGCGCTGTGGACGCTGGTCCTGTTCCTGGTGATCCAGCAACTGCAGGGCAATTTCCTGCAGCCGATGATCCAGAAACAGGCGGTCGACGTGCCGCCCGCGGTGCTGCTGTTCGCGGTGGTCGCGGCGGGCATCCTGTTCGGCTTCCTCGGCGTGCTGCTCGCGGCGCCGCTGACCGTGGTGGTCTATGTGATGGTGCAGCGGGTGTATGTGAAGACGCTGCTGGGCAAGGATATCAAGATCGCCGGGCAGGATTGAGCGGGGATCAAATATAGCTCGTCATTGCGAGCGTAGCGAAGCAATCTCCAGCCATCGGCCTAGATAAGCCTCGATGGCTGGGGATTGCCGCGTCGCTTCGCTCCTCGCAATGACGAGCTTTGGGATTGATCCCTATTTCTTCAATTCCTTCGCCAGCGTCTTCGCGGTCGCCTTGCCATAGGGCGGTTTGAACCCCGCGAGGCCCGCGACATCGAGCTTCGGCTGGCGATACACCGCGCGGGCGTGGCTGAAGGTCCGGAAGCCGTCGAGGCCGTGATAATTGCCCATGCCCGACGGACCGACGCCGCCGAACGGCAGATCCTCCATCGCATTGTGGAACAAGACGTCGTTGACGGTGACGCCGCCCGAGATGGTGCGGGTGAGGACGCGGTCCTCCTCGCTCTTGTCCTGCCCGAAATAATAGAGGCCGAGCGGGCGGTCGTTGGCGTTCACATAATCGATCGCCTCGTCGATGCTCTTGTAGGTCTTCACCGGCAGGATCGGGCCGAAGATTTCCTCCTGCATCACCTTCATGTCGTCGGTCGGGTTGCGGACGATGTGGAGCGGCATCTTGTGGCCGTTGGCGCTGGCGAAATCCTCACCGCCCGGATTGACCTCGATCACCTCGGCGCCCTTTTCTCGCGCGTCGGCGAGGTAACCCTGCAGCCGGTCGTAGTTGCGGACGTTCACCACCGAGGTGTAATCGTCGTTGGCGAGCATCGTCGGATAAAGCGCCGCGGCGCCCTTCGTGATGCTGTCGATCACCTCGCCCTCCTGATCTTCGGCGACGAGCAGATAGTCGGGGGCGAGGCAGATCTGCCCCGCGTTCATCAGCTTGCCGAGCGCGACGCGCTGGCCCGCCTGCTCCTTGTTGGCGCTGCGCCCGATGAAGGTCGGCGACTTGCCGCCGAGTTCGAGCGTCACGGGGACGAGATTATCGGCGGCGGCGCGCATGATATGCTTGCCGACGCTGGTCGCGCCGGTGAAGATCATATGGTCGAAGGCGAGCTTCGAGAAAGCGACGCCGACATCGGCGTCGCCGGTGAACACCGCCATCTCGCTCTCGTCGAAATAATCGGGGACGAGCCGCGCGATCAGCGCCGAGACATTTTCGGTATATTCGGACGGCTTGATCATCGCGCGATTGCCCGCCGCGAGCACGCCCGCCATCGGCACGAACACCATGCCGACGGGGAAGTTCCACGGCGCGACGATGCCGACGACGCCCTTGGGTTGATAGACGACCTCGGCCTTCGCGCCGAGCAGCCCGAGCGGAAAGGTGGGCTTGCGTTTCTCGCCCTTCGACCAGGCCGCCATATGTTTTTTCGCGTGCTTGAGCGCGCTGACCGAGGGCATGATGTCGGTCATCAGCGTCTGCTCGCGGCTGCGGTGACCGAAATCCTCGCTCACTGCTTTCGCAAATTCCTCGGCATTGTCGACGAGCAAAGCGATGGCGCGGTCGATGCGATCGGTCCGTACCGCGAGGCTTTCGGGCATGGCGGCGGTGAAGCTCGCCTTTTGCGCCGCGAGCACCTCGCCCATGCGCTGCGTTTCGCCCGCGATATCCTGCTTGATGGCGGTGGCCATGACCCGTCTCCCCTTGTGCTTTGTGGGCGATGTTTGACCATGGCGCGGGGCAGGTTGCAAGATGAAACCGGCTCCCCATCTCTGCCATGCCTCTTTCGCACTTGCAGCAATTGGGCTACCGAGCCGCCAGCATATTTTCCCTTACGGAGTCTCTCGCCATGACCGCCACCGATCCCGTCGTTTTCCTCTCCTATGCGCGCACCCCGATGGGCGGCATGCAGGGCGCGCTGTCGGACGCGAGCGCGACCGACCTTGGCGCGACTGCAGTCAAGGCGGCGGTCGAGCGCGCGGGCGTGTCGGGCGACGATATCGAGCGTATCTATATGGGCTGCGTGCTGCCCGCCGGGCTCGGCCAGGCGCCGGCGCGCCAGGCCGCGATCAAGGCCGGCCTGCCCAAATCGGTGCAGGCGACCACGGTCAACAAGGTGTGCGGTTCGGGCATGCAGACGGTGATCATGGGCGCCGAAGCGCTCGCCGCGGGCAGCATCGACCTGGTCGTCGCGGGCGGCATGGAATCGATGACCAACGCGCCATACCTGCTCAAGAAGCATCGCTCGGGCGCGCGTATCGGGCACGACACCGCCTATGACCATATGTTCCTCGACGGGCTGGAAGACGCCTATGAGGCCGGCCGCGCGATGGGCACCTTTGCGCAGGACACCGCCGACGCCTATCAGCTCAGCCGTCAGGCGCAGGACGAGTATACGCTGGAATCGCTGAGCCGCGCCAAGGCCGCGATCGCCGACGGCGCCTTCGCCAGCGAAATCGCGCCGGTGACGATCGCGACCCGCAAGGGCGACGTCGTCGTCGACACCGACGAAGCGCCGGGCAAGGCGATGCCCGACAAGATCCCGACGCTGAAGCCGGCATTCGCCAAGGACGGCACGATCACCGCCGCGACCAGCAGCTCGATTTCGGACGGCGCCGCCGCGGTGGTGCTGACGCGCCAGTCGGTCGCCGACGCCAAGGGCGCCAAGCCCGTTGCGCGCCTCGTCGCGCATACCGCTCATGCACAGGAACCGAAGGACTTCACCGTCGCCCCGGTCGGCGCGATCAACAAATTGCTCGCCAAGACCGGCTGGTCGATCGCCGACGTCGACCTGTTCGAGGTCAATGAAGCCTTTGCCTGCGTCGCGATGTTCGCGATGCACGACCTCGGTATCCCGCGCGAGAAGATCAACATCCACGGCGGCGCGACCGCGCTCGGCCACCCGATCGGCGCCAGCGGCACGCGCATCATCACCACGCTGATCGCGGCGCTGCAGCGCCACGGCAAGACGCGCGGCATCGCCAGCCTGTGCATCGGCGGCGGCGAAGCGACCGCGGTGGCGATCGAACTGGTCTGAACCGGCTTTTCGACGAAAGTTCCGGGGCGTCGTCGCAAGACGGCGCCCTTTCGTCGTTCCGATGCGACAAACTGCGACACTAATGTCCTGAAAATAAACGCCGCATTCCGCGTCCGTTCAAATCGACTCGCCTATTCCAGCATCAGTCATCGGGCAGATCCCCTCCCCCTGACGGAAAAAGGAATGGCACAATGAAGAGCAAATTTCTCACCGCCGGCCTGATCGCCGCGATGATGGTTCCCGCCACCATGCCGGTCGCCGCACAGGCGCAGACCCGCGAAATCCGCAACGATCGCCGCGACGTTCGCGAAGAACGCCAGGAACTGCGCGACGCCCAGCGTCATGGCAATCGCCACGACGTCCGCGAGGAACGCCGGGACTATCGCGGCGCCAAGCAGGACCTGCGCAACAGCAAGCGCGACTGGCGTCAGGACAACCGCTATTCGAACTATCGCGCGCCGTTCCGCTATCAGCAGTTCCGCGTCGGTTCGACGCTGCGCTCGAACTATTATGCGCCGAGCTATCGTCCGACCTGGGACAGTCGCTGGGGCGTGCCGCGCGCCGGTCGCAACCTGACCTATGTCCGCCATTACAACGACCTGCTGCTCGTCAACGAGCGCAATGGTCGGGTCGTGAAGGTCTATCGCAACCACTTCAAGTGGCGCTAAGCGACCTTGATCGCTGAAGAGGGCCGGACGGGAAACCGTCCGGCCCTTTTTCACGGGCGCGACGCCGCTCGCGATTCCCGTTGTTGCACCGGGCGGAAAGGCATAGCCTGCGCCCCGCAACACGGGGAGAATATGTCATGAAGAAGCTTGTCCTGCTCGCCGCGCTCGCCGCGCTGTCGGCCTGTTCGCAAAAGACTGAAGAGAAAAAGGAAACCCCGGTCGCGCCGACCGAAACCGCGGCGCCCGCGCCCGCGACCGACTCGGAAACCGCGCCCGGAACCTATGACGTCAAAATGGCCGACGGCACGACGGCGACGACCACGATCAACGCCGACGGCACCTATGTCGACACCGATGCCAAGGGCAAGCAGGTCAAGGGCCTGTATGCCACGCACGACGGCAAGGATTGCTTCGACCCCGAAGGCGACGCGCCGGGCATGTGCTGGGCGGTGACCAAGCCGGGCGCCGACGGCAGCTTCACCGCAACCGCCGACGATGGCACGGTCGTGACGGTGACGCCGAAGAAGAGCTGAGCGGCGTATCGGATCGGACTTTGGGATGGTGATGAGACCATCCCATCTCCGTTCGTGTCGAGCGAACTTTGCGGATACCCTCTCAACCCGCCGTCAATCGCCCCAGATATGATCGGTTTCGATCCAGCCGCGGCGGCCCTTGACGTCGAACTGGCACCAGCCATTGGCGCAGTCGGTGATCCGGCCGACGACGCCCGGTTCGGCGCGATAGACGATCGCCGCCGACACGCTCGCCGCTTCGCGCATCGGGCGGACCTCGCCGGTGACGATCGCGGTGCGGGTGCGGCTGAGCAGCCGCGCCGCCATCCAACCCTGCGTCCCGTCGGGATCCTCGATCTTGCGCCATGTTTCGAACCGGGCCACGACCTTGACGGGCAAATCCTTGCGCCGATATTCCCAGATGACGGGGACGTCAGGCGATGGTCCCTTGCGCATCCGCGCTTCGTCGACGCTGATCGAGGCCCAATAGGGAAGTTCGGGGTCCGATTGTGCCGCGACCGGGGCGATCACGGCGAAACAGAGTGCAAGCATCAGGACTTTTTGGCTGGTCATCTTCAACCCTTGTTGCAATCGGCGCATTTTTTCAACCGCTGGCGTCCGCCCGCACGCGCCTTTCCCACAGGGGCAAGACGCGCGCGGGCCTTGACCGTTCCCGCGCCGCGCGCTCTATCGGCGCCATGCCCGATTCTTCCCGTCCCCGGCGCCCGCGCGTCATCGTCACCCGCCAGTTGATGCCGCATGTCGAGGCGCGCATGGCCGAACTGTTCGACGTTGCGCTGTCGGCGCGGGATCAGGCATTTACCAAGGACGAATTGAAGGCTGCGGTCGCCGATTGCGACGTGCTGGTGCCGACGGTGACCGACGAAATCGATGCCGAGGTGATCGCGGCCGCGGGCGAACGGCTGAAACTGATCGCCAATTTCGGCGCCGGGGTCGACCATATCGACCTGTCGGCGGCGCGCGCCAAGGGCATCATGGTGTCGAACACGCCGGGGGTATTTACCGAGGACACCGCCGACATGACGATGGCGCTGATCCTCAGCGTCCCGCGCCGGCTGGCCGAGGGCGAAAAGCTGATGCGATCGGGACTGTGGCAGGGCTGGGCGCCGAGCGGCATGCTCGGCCACCGCGTCGGCGGCAAGTTGCTCGGAATCATCGGCATGGGGCGGATCGGCCTCGCGGTCGCGCGCCGCGCCCGCGCCTTCGGCCTGTCGATCCATTATCACAACCGCCGCCGCCTGCCCGAAGCGATCGAGGAGGAATTGGGCGCGAGCTACCATGCCAGCGTCGACACGCTGCTGCGGATCAGCGACGTGGTGACGGTCCATTGCCCGCACACGAACGAGACGCACGAACTGGTCAACGCCGCGCGCATCGCATCGATGAAGCCGACCGCTTATCTGATCAACACCGCGCGCGGCGAGATCGTCGACGAGAGCGCGCTGGTCGCGGCGCTGAAGACCGGGCGCATCGCAGGTGCGGGACTCGACGTCTATACGCACGAACCCGCGGTCGACCCGGCACTGCTCACGCTCGACAATGTCGTGCTGCTGCCGCACCTCGGCTCGGCGACGATCGAGGGACGCGAGGCCTCGGGCGAAAAGGTCATCGCGAATATCCGCGCGTGGAGCGACGGGCATCGCCCGCCCGATCAGGTGCTGGAGGGGTGGGCTTAATTGGGTCCACAGGTGTCAGTGCCGGACCGCTCTGGATTGCTTCGCTCCGCTCGCAATGACGAAGTGTTATAAAGCCTCGTCATTGCGAGGAGCGCAGCGACGAAGCAATCCAGAGTGTCATTCGCTGCCGTCGAGAATAGTGGACCACAGATCGCGCCAAAGCGGATTGTCCGCCTCGATCAAGGCCAGCTTCTTCAACCGGCTGCCGCCCTTGATCTGCTTCTCGCGCGCGATGGCGTTCACCATCGTCGCGTGCATTTCGAACCAGACGAGCAGCTTGCAATCATGGCGTTGCGAGAAGCCGGCGATCCCCTCGCGATGCTGCCAGACGCGGCGCACCAGATTGGACGTCACGCCAGTATAGATCGTCCCGTTGCGCCGGTTTGCCATCATATAAACCGCTGGCAGACGTTCGCGCATAGCCGCTCTGGATTGCTTCGCTCCGCTCGCAATGACGAAGTGTCTTAGTCCCCCGTCAAAATCCGGTCGACGAGCTGCTTCACCGTCGGCGTGAAGTTGTTCGAGTAGAAGGGATCCGTCTTGAAGTTGAACGCGGCATGGCCCGCGAACATCAGATTCTGTTCAGGATCGCCGCCATGCGCGATGTCCTGCAGAGTTTTCTGGATGCAAAAGCTGCGCGGGTCGGCGAGGTAGCCGGTGGTATAGTCGTCATGGTCCTTCCACGACGAAAAGCCGCAATGCGACAGGCATCCCATGCAGTCGGTCTGGTCCTTGCGGATGGTCGCCTTGTCCTCGGGCGTCACGAACACCACGGTGTTGTCGGGGGTTTTCAACGCATCGGTATAGCCCTCGGCGGCCCAGTCGCGCGCGCGGGCACGGTCGTGCGGGGTGACCCAGAAATTCTTGCCCTTCACCCCGACGTCGAGCTGGACGATATGGTCGCCCGCTTCCTGCTTCGAGTAAGGGATCTGGCGTTCCGAGCGCGCCTCGAGGTCGCGCAAAAAGGGCGTGCGCACAGCGCTCGAATAGAAACCGGTCGGCGAGAAGCGGTGAAGCAGCACGTCGCCGTCGTCGAGCGTGCGCAGGCGATCCTTCCACGCCTGCGGGATCGGGCTTTCCTCGGTCAGCAGCGGACGGGTGCCATATTGGAAGACGATCTGGCCAAGCTCGGGATTGTCGATCCAATCCTCCCAATCGCGCAGGTACCAGACGCCGCCGGCCATCACGATCGGCACGCTGTCGGCAATGCCCTCGGCGCGCATCGTTTCGCGCACCGCGGCGACGCGCGGATAGGGATCCTGCGGCACCAGCGGGTCTTCGGCGTTCGACAGGCCGTTGTGGCCGCCGGCGAGCCAGGGATCTTCATAGACCACCGCGCCGAGCAGGTGCGGGACCTTGTGATAGGCGCGCTTCCACAGCGCGCGAAAGGCGCGCGCCGAACTGATGATCGGAAGGTACATGACATTGTGGCGCTCGGCGATTTCGCTGAGCTTGTACGGCATGCCCGCGCCGCAGGTGACACCGGCGATCATGCCCTTGGTGCGTGCCAGCACGCCTTCGAGGATCTGCTGCGCGCCGCCCATTTCCCATAGCACGTTGATGTTGATCGCGCCCTTGCCGCCCGACACTTCATAGGCGCGTTCGACCTGTGCGACGGCGCCTTCGATGCCGTACTGGATCAGCTCTTCGTGGCGTTCCCTGCGGGTAAGCGCATTATAGACTTGCGGGACGATCTTGCCCTCGGCGTCATAGCTGTCGGCGTTGACCGCCGACACGGTGCCGATGCCGCCCGCCGCGGCCCAGGCGCCGCTCGACATATGGTTGGTCGCCGACACGCCCTTGCCGCCCTCGACCAGCGGCCAGACTTCGCGACCGCCATAAAGGATGGGCTTCAAACCTTTGAACACAAAAACCTCTTTCTCTCCGCCCGGCTGCGCGTCGCGACCAGGCCTCCTTTGCCGCTTCCGTAAGCGGAAGGCGGCGATGAAAGTCAATGGACGCTGCCCCTAATCCCCGGAGAAGAGGCGGCGGCCTTCCAGCGCACGACCATAGAGGTTTTCATAGGCGGCGACCATGATAGTTTCATCGAAGCGTTCGACCGCGACACGGCGGTTTGCGGCCCCAACCATCGCGCGCAGCGCCAGGTCGGCAGCCAAATCGGCAAGCGCCGCGCGGAATCCCGTTTCGTCATCGGCGATGAAGCGACAATTTTCGGCGGAAACCATTTCGACCACGTCGCCGACAGCCAGACTGGCGACCGGCAGACCCGCCGCCATCGCCTCGATCACCGCGATCGGCGCCTGTTCGCTGAGCGACGACAGCGCGAGCAGGTCGAAATGACCGATCCAGCGCGCCGGCTGCGCCATGAACCCCGGCATGACCAACCGGTCGGCCATGCCGCACGCCGCGGCTTCGGCGCGGATCGCATTGCGCTCGGGCCCCTCGCCGACGATGACGAGGCGGACGTTCGCGGGCAGCGGCGCGACCGCGCGGACGAGGCGCGGCAGGTCCTTGACCTTGCGCAATCCCGCGACGGTGCCGATCACCACCTCGCCGGGGCGGCGTTCGAAGCCAGGGATCGGAACGTCCGGCCCGCCGGCATAGGCGGCGACGTCGATGCCGTTGCGGATCAACTGGGTGCGCCGCGCGGCGCCCCATTCGGCGGCAGCGATCCGTTCGAGCAGCCGCGACGGCACGACGAGCGCCTCCGCCGTCGGCAGCGCGAGGCGGCGGAAGGCGTTGCGCTTCCAGTTGCGCCGGGCGGTCTCATCCTCGTTGAAGCCATCCTCGTGATGGATCAACGGCGGCAGTCGGCGACGCGATGCGAACAATCGGTGCGCCATCACCCCGTCCATCGCGCCCCAATTATAACTGAGCAGCAGGTCGAACCCCGCCATATAGCGTGCCAGCGCCCGGTAGCGCACCAGACCGGGTTTGCCGTGCAGCGCCGGTGCGGCGTCGCCCGGAAATTCGACATCGATGCCCGGATCGATCGCCGCGCGCGCGCCGAGCGCGTCGGGCACCGCCGACAATATGCTGTGCCGCGCCCGGCCGCCCATCACATTCATCAACCGCGTCGCGCGCGCCTCCTTGCCGCCGAGCGAAAAGCTCGAATGCAAATGCAGGATGCGAACCGGACGCCCGTCGCCGATCACGTCGCGGGCAATTCCGCCAGCCAGCCGTCGATCGCGGCAACCGCCTCGGCCTCGTCCATCGTCGGCGCATGGCCGACCCCCGGCACCTCGGCCAGCCGCGCCCGCGGCAGTTCGGCCGCCATCTTCTCGGCCGCGCCGCGCGCGAGGATATCGGACAGTTCGCCGCGCAGCACGAGCAGCGGAATTCCGTCGAGCGCGCGATAGGCGGGCCACAGGTCGATCCCGGCATCGCCGCCGTTCGGCACGCGCAGCGGCGCCGCGATCTGCTTGTCGTAATCGGTGACGATCCGGCCCTCGGCGGTCAGCCGGTGGGTGCGCTTGGTCAGCCGCAACCAGTCGTGGATTTCGTAACCGGGGTAAACCGCGCCGTTGAGTTCGCTCACCGCCCGCGCCGCGTGGATCCACGTCGGCTGGCTGCCGCCGGACCCGATATAGTCGCGAATGCGTTCGAGCCCCGCGAGTTCGAGCTCGGGGCCGACGTCATTGAGGACGGCGCCGACCAGCCGTCCCGGCTGGGTCGCCGCGAGCAGCATCGAGACGAGCCCGCCGAGCGAGGTCCCGACGGTCGCAAAACGATCGACCTTCATGTCATCGAGCAGCGCGATGACGTCCTGGACATAGGTCAGCGGGACATAGGTCATCGGATCCTTGGCATAGGCGCTCTCGCCCCGGCCGCGAAACTCGACGGCAACGACGCGGCGATATTGCGCCAGATGCGGTGCGAGCTGTTCGAAATCGCGGGCGTTGCGCGCCAGTCCGGGCAGGCACAGGATCGGCGGCGCGTCCGCCGCGTCGGCGGGGCCGGCATAGACACGCGCGTGCAGCCGCACCCCGTCGAGCGACCACCAATAATGGTCCGACCAGTCGCGGCGCCCGTCTCCGCGAATATCCTGCTTGACCGAAATACCGGCTTCCCTTCTTCGCCTGCCGCGCGCCCGCGGATTCGCGCCATCTATCGCCAACCCGGCGCGGCCGCGCAAGCGATGCTTGGTCCTCGGCTTGCCGCCCCAAGTTTTCACCGATAAGAGGTTGGGGCAATGCAGCGACCGCTTCCCGACATCACCCTCGTCCATCCCCGCAAAGACCGCCGGGCGCGGTGCATGACGTCATGACGGCGGAGCTCGTCAGCCACGAACCCTCGACCGGCGACGAAATATGGCGCCGCGCGATCAGCGACGTCGATCATGAGGTCGAAATCGGCCGCCGCGCCTGGCCCGAATGGGCGGCAAAGCCCCTCACCTTCCGCACCGAAACGCTGCGCCGCTTCGCCGACCGGGTGAAGGCCGAGGCCGAGACGCTGGCGACTTTGATCTCGCGCGAAACCGGCAAGCCGCTCTGGGAAGCGCGCACCGAGGTGGAATCGGTCGCGAACAAGGTCAATATTTCGATCAACGCCTATGCCGAGCGCACCCCGAACCGCCGCATCGAGGGTGCGATGGGGCTGCGCAACGCGGTACGCCACAAGCCGCACGGGCTGCTCGCGGTGCTCGGCCCCTATAATTTCCCCGCGCATCTGCCCAACGGCCATATCGTCCCGGCGCTGATCGCGGGCAATTCGATCGTTTTCAAGCCGTCGGAGAAAACGCCCGCGACCGGCGCGATGCTCGTCGACCTGTTCCATAGCGCCGGCGTCCCGAAAGAGGTGCTGCGCCTCGTCATCGGCGGCCCCGACGAGGGCAAGGCGCTCGCCGGCCATGCGGGCATCGACGGGCTGTTGTTCACCGGGTCGGCGCGCACCGGGCTCGCACTCAACCGCCAGTTCGCCAACCGCCCCGACAAGATCCTCGCGCTCGAAATGGGCGGCAACAATCCGATCGTGGTCTGGGACACCCCCGACCTGCACACCGCCGCGATCCTCGTGGTGCAATCGGCGTTCCTCAGCGCCGGGCAGCGTTGCACCAACGCGCGCCGCCTGATCGTCAAGGACAGCATGGCCGAGCGGTTGGTCGAGGAGGTGCGCAAGCTGACCGGGCGGCTGATCGTCGACGAACCCTTCGCCACCCCGCCGCCCTATATGGGTCCGGTGATCGACAATGAGGCCGCCGACGGCCTGACCGAAAGCTTCCTGATCCTGATGTCGAACGGCGGCAAGGTGATCCGCCACATGACCCGCCCGGTGCAGGGCCGCCCGTTCCTGACCCCGGGTATCATCGACGTCACCGACATGCCCGAGCGACCCGACATCGAATTGTTTGGGCCGCTGCTCCAGGTGGTACGGGTCGACAGTTTCGAGGCTGCGATCGCCGAAGCGAACAACACCGCCTTCGGCCTGTCGGCGGCGCTGATCGGCGGTTCGCCACCGCTCTACGACCAGTTTTGGGCCAATGCCCGCGCGGGTGTCATCAACTGGAACCGCCCGACCAATGGCGCTTCGTCTGCGGCACCCTTCGGCGGCATCGGCCTGTCGGGCAATCATCGCCCGAGCGCTTTTTATGCCGCGGACTATTGCGCCTATCCGGTCGCGAGCAGCGAAAGCGACGCGGTGCGCGCCTCGATCGGCGTCGGGCTGCGCGATCCCGAGGAATCGCAGCTGGTGACCAAGAAATATCTCTGAAAGCGCGTCATTGCGAGCGTAGCGAAGCAATCCAGAGCAGGCGTAAACCGCTCTGGATTGCTTCGCTACGCTCGCAATGACGAAGGGCTGGGAAGCGGGGTCAATTTTACCTTCATCGCCGTCAATAAAGGCTGCTTTGCCAAGCGGGCGGTCGCGGCCCATCTACGCTTTATGGAAAAGACTCCCCCTCCTGTTGGCAAGCTTTGGCTCGTCGGCGCCGGGCCCGGCGATCCCGACCTGCTGACGCTGCGCGCCGCGCGGCTGCTCGAAAGCGCCGACCTGATCGTCCATGACGGGCTGGTCGGCGACGGCGTGCTCGCGCTGATCCCGGCGCATGTCGAACGGATTTCGGTCGCCAAGCAGCGCAGCCGCCACACGATGAAGCAGGACATGATCAACGACCTGCTCGTCCGCGAAACGCTGGCCGGCAAGCAGGTCGTGCGCCTGAAAGGCGGCGATCCGTTCATTTTCGGTCGCGGCGGTGAAGAACTCGACGCGGCGCGCGAAGCCGGGGTCGCCTGCGAAGTCGTGCCAGGCATCACCGCCGCGGCTGGCTGCGCTGCGCAGGCCGGCCTGCCCCTCACCCACCGCGACGATGCCAGCGCGGTCAGCTTCGTCGCGGGCCAGTGCAAGGACCTCAGCGATCAGGACTGGTCGGGACTTGCCGGGCATGGCCGCACCCTCGTCATCTACATGGGCCTCGCGACCGCCAGCGCGATCGCCGACAAGCTGATCGCCGATGGTGTTTCGCCGGGCCTGCCCGTCGCGGTGATCGAGCGCGGCACGACCGCCGACGCGCGCGTTCTGCGTACCCTGCTCACCGACCTCGGCGACCTCGTCGTTCGCGAAGAGGTCGCCAGCCCCGCGCTCATCATCGTCGGCAAGGTCGCGGCGCGCGCCGACGCGCTCGACTGCCTCGGCGCGCCCGGCGTCGCCGCTTTAACAGGAAATCTCGTATGAAACTGCTCACGGGCAATGATTTGAAGACCGGGTTCGTTACCTGGTGGACCGGCAGCGACTGGTCGCTGCACATCGAGGACGCCGCCGATGTCGGCGAGCATGGCGAAGCGACCCTCGCCGCCGAGGAAGGCGCCCGCCGCGTCAACGCGCCCTATATCATCAACGGCGAAGCGACCGCCGAAGGCCCGCGCCCTGCGCATATCAAGGACCGCATCCGCGCGCTCGGCCCCACCGTGCGCCCCGACCTGACACTGAAACCCGCCGATCCCGCGGCCGGCGACTGGGTGATCTGACATGTATAAATATGACGAATATGACCATCAGATGGTCGCCGCCCGCGTCGCCGAGTTTTCGGATCAGGTGAAGCGCCGCCTCGCCGGCGAAATCACCGAAGACCAGTTCAAGCCGCTGCGGCTGATGAACGGGCTCTATCTCCAGCTCCACGCCTATATGCTGCGCGTCGCAGTGCCCTATGGCACGCTTGACAGCCGCCAGATGCGCATGCTCGCGCATATCGCGCGCAAATATGACCGCGATTACGGCCATTTCACCACGCGCCAGAATATCCAGTATAACTGGATCAAGCTGGAGGACGCGCCCGCGATCCTCGAGGACCTCGCGTCGGTCGAGATGCACGCGATCCAGACCAGCGGCAATTGCATCCGCAACATCAGTTCGGACCAGTGGGCGGGCGCCGCCGCCGACGAGATCACCGATCCGCGGCCCTGGGCCGAGCTGCTCCGCCAATGGTCGAGTTTCCACCCCGAATTCAGCTATTTGCCGCGCAAGTTCAAGATCGCAGTGATCGCCGCCGACGAGGATCGCGCCGCGATGCGGCTCCACGACATCGGCATCCAGATCGTCGAGAAGGACGGTGTCCACGGCGCCGCCTTTTACGTGGGCGGCGGCATGGGCCGCACCCCGATGATCGCGCCGCTGATCAAGGATTTCGTGCCGCTCGACGACATGCTGAGCTATGCCGAGGCGTGCCTGCGCGTGTACAACCGCTATGGTCGCCGCGACAATATCTACAAGGCGCGGATCAAGATCCTGATCCACGAACTGGGCGCCGATGAATATCGCCGTCAGGTCGAGGCAGAATTCGTCCATGTGAAGGCGCTGGGCATCGACCCGCCGAAGGCCGAGTTCGACCGCATCGCCGCGCAATTCGCTCCGCCGCCGCTCGATGCTGCGGCGCCCGACGCGATCGACCGCATCGATCCCGATTTCGCCGTGTGGGTCGACCAGAATGTCGCCGCACACAAGGTGCCGGGCCATGCGATCGTCAACATCAGCCTGAAGCCCGTCGGCGGCATTCCCGGCGACGCATCGTCGGCGCAGATCGACCTGATGGCCGACCTGGCCGAGAAGTACAGCCACGACGAACTGCGCGTCACCCATGCGCAGAACATCGTGCTGCCGCACGTCCGCAAGGCCGATCTGTACGCGATCTGGCAGGCGCTCGACGCCGCAGGGCTGGCGACGCCGAACCTCGACCTGATCAGCGACATCATCGCCTGCCCCGGGCTCGATTATTGCAGCCTGGCCAATGCGCGCTCGATTCCGGTCGCGCAGAAGATCGCGACGCGCTTTTCGGACCTTGGCCGTCAGAAGGAACTCGGCGAGCTCAAGCTTAAGATTTCGGGCTGCATCAACGCCTGTGGCCACCACCATGCCGGGCACATCGGCATCCTGGGGGTCGACCGCAAGGGCACCGAAAATTACCAGTTGTCGCTCGGCGGATCGGGCGCGGAGGACGTCAGCCTCGGCACGATCACCGGCCCCGGTTTCGATGAGGACGGCATCGTCGACGCGGTCGAACGGGTCACCGACAAATATCTGGCCGAACGGGCCGAAGGCGAGCGCTTCGTCGACACCTATCGCCGTATCGGCATGGCCCCGTTCAAGGAGGCGATCTATGGTTGAGCATATGCACGCCGACGGCGAAGAACCCGCCGTCACTCTCGACGCCTTTCTGTCGCAGTCGAACGCGACCGCGGTGCGGCTCGAACCCGACGAGGATGCGCGCGCGCTGATCCCGCATCTCGACCGGCTGGCGCTGATCGAGGTCGCCTTCCCGAAATTCCGCGACGGCCGTGGCTATTCGTCGGCGCGCATCCTGCGCGAGGCGGGCTATGTCGGCGAACTGCGCGCGCAGGGCGACGTGCTGGTCGACCAGATCGCCTATATGAAGCGCTGCGGTTTCGACAGCTTCGCCGCCGAAAAAGACCTCAACCCCGCCGATGTCGAAGCGGCGCTGGCGCGCTGGCCCGAACATTATCAGGGCGCCGCCGACGGCGCGGTGCCGATCTGGAAGCTGAGGCATGGCTGAGGTGAGGAATTCTCCGGACGACCGCTCCCGCGACCGGATCGACGTGGCCCCGCGTTTCACGCAGGCCGACGTCATTCGCCTGAACAACCTGTTCCGCGGCCAGGACGCCGCCGAGGTGGTGACCAGCGTGATCGGCGCCGGGCTGCTCGGTGAAACCGCGATCGTCTCGAGCTTCGGCGCCGAAAGCGCGGTGCTGCTCCACCTCGTGAGCCGCGCCGCGCCCGACATGCCGGTGCTGTTCCTCGACACCGGCAAGCATTTCCCCGAAACGCTGGCGTACCGCGACGAACTCGCGGCGCGGCTCGGCCTCAATATCGTCAACCTGACCCCGGATGCCGCGGACCTGGCGGCGAAGGATGCGACCGAATTGCGCTGGTCCTACGACCCCGACGGTTGTTGCGAGATCCGCAAGGTCAAGCCGCTCGAAAAGGCGATGACCAATTTCGACGCCTCAATCACCGGCCGCAAGGGTTTCCAGTCGGCGACGCGCACCGGCCTGCCGCGCTTCGAACTCGATGGGTCGACCGGCCGCCTGAAGTTCAACCCGCTCGCCAACTGGACGCGCGCCGACCTCGACGCCTATTTCGAAGCGCACGACCTGCCACGCCACCCGCTCGAAGCCGAGGGCTATCCGTCGATCGGCTGCTCACCCTGCACGTCGAAGGTCCTGCCGGGCGAAGACCCGCGCTCGGGCCGCTGGCGCGGCTGGGACAAGACCGAATGCGGCATCCACGAAGTGGTGTCGCCGATCGACGACGATCCGGCGAACGACCCGGCGTTCTAGAATCTCGTCATCCCAGCGAAAGCTGGGATCGCTGGCGTCCTGATGCTAGCCTGCCGGCATGAGCAAGCGCGGCTGGGTATATATCATGACCAACAAGCCAGCCGGCGTTCTATACATCGGCGTAACCGCCGACCTGCCAGCTCGCATCTACCAGCATAAAACGGGGCAGGGCTCGGCCTTTTGCCGCAAATATGGACTGACGCGATTGGTGCTGGTCGAGGAGTTTTCGACCATTGGCGAAGCGATCGCGCGCGAAAAAGCGATGAAAGCATGGCAACGCCAGTGGAAAATCGAGCTGATTGAAGCGAGTAATACCGACTGGTCAGATTTGTCGGTCGCGATGATTTGAGAACGCCAGCGATCCCAGCTTTCGCTGGGATGACGGTGGTTTAGTGGCCCTCACTCATAATCGTCATACGCCTGCCCGTCGTCGGCGAGGTCGCTGAACTTGGTCGTCTTCGCCTCGAAGTGCATGCGGATCTTGCCGGTCGAGCCGTGACGCGATTTCGCGACGATCACTTCGGCGAGGCCGAAGACGCGCTCCATCTCGGCCGCCCATTCCTCATGCTGGGCATGGATTTTCACATCGTCGCCCTCGACCGGGCGCTTGGGTTCTTTCGCGGCGACATAATAATCCTCGCGGAACACGAAGAGCACCATGTCGGCGTCCTGTTCGATCGAGCCCGATTCGCGAAGGTCGGACAGCTGCGGGCGCTTGTCCTCGCGGCTTTCCACCTGACGGCTGAGCTGCGACAGCGCCATCACGGGAACATGAAGCTCCTTCGCCAAAGTCTTCAAACCGCGTGAAATTTCCGAAATTTCCTGGACGCGATTGTCGCCGCTTTTCGACGATCCCTGCAACAGCTGGAGATAGTCGACGACGATGAAGCCGATGTCGTGGCGCCGCTGCAGCCGCCGCGCGCGGGTGCGCAAGCCCGCGATCGTCAGCCCCGGCGTATCGTCGATATACAGCGGCAGCGTCTGCAGCGCCTGCGCCGCGCGGCTGAGTTGCTGGAACTGATCCTTGCTGATCTTGCCCATGCGCAGCGCCTCGCCCGACACTCCCGACTGTTCGGCAAGCACGCGCGTCGCGAGCTGGTCGGCGGACATTTCGAGGCTGAAGAAGGCCACTTTTGCGCCCATATTCTTCTCGGGCGGAATGCCGTCCTCCTCGTCGCGGCGAAAGCGTTCGGCGGCGTTATAGGCGATGTTGGTGGCGAGCGAGGTTTTGCCCATGCCCGGACGTCCGGCGAGGATCATCAAATCGCTGTTGTGCATGCCGCCGATCTTGGCGTTCATGCTGCCGATGCCGGTCGTGATCCCCGACAGGTGACCGCCCGAATTGAGCGCGCGTTCGGCCGCCTGCAGCGCGACGAGGCTCGCCTGGCTGAAGCTCTTGACCGTGCCCATCTCGGCCTCGCCGCCCGCGACGCGGTAGAGCGCGGTTTCGGCCTCCTCGATCTGCGACTGCGGATCGACACGCTCGCTGGTGTCGAGCGCATTGTCGACGAGGACGCGGCCGACGCCGACGAGTTCGCGGAGCAGCGCGAGGTCGAAAATCTGCCGTGCAAAGTCGCGCGCGCCGATCAGCCCGGCGCCGCTGCCGGTGAGCTGCGCCAGATAGCCGGGACCACCGACTGCCTTCATCGCCTCGTCGGCCTCGAAAAAGGGCTTCAGCGTCACCGGGGTCGCGATGCTGTTGCGCTCGATCAGCGCCATCGTGTGCTGGAAGATGCGCCCGTGCAACGGCTCGAAGAAATGGTCGGGGGTGAGCGCGACGGGCAGGTCCTCGACGACTCGGTTGTCGATCAGGATCGCGCCCAGAAACGCGGCCTCGGCCTCGATATTGCGCGGCAATTGGCGGTCGTCCCCGGCGGGGGACGGGGTGGGAAACAGGGCTAACTCTGGCATGACGTCACCATGCTACCGACACGCGGCGGGCGCAACCGGTCTTGCTTTGCACTTCGACAGAGCTGTGGGGCGCCTTGGGGATAAGTCTGAAAACCCCCTCCCGTTTGTATCGAGCGAGTTCGACACACTTGAAGGCACGCGCTCCTTATGGGTGTCTCGACTTCGCTCGACACGAACGGGGATGTGGAGCGCATCGCTGATGTCCTCTTGCCCTTCATGCCCGGCCAAGTAGAAGCACCGACAGCATGACCGACGCCGACCCTTCCCAACAGCGCATCATCTCGATCGAGCTCGACGAAGGTTCGATCGTCTGGCGCAACGCCGACGTCGAGCAGGAGCGGCGCGTCGCGATCTTCGACCTGATCGAGGACAATAAGTTCGTGCCCCAGCGCGGCCATGCCGACGGCTATGCCGGCCCGTACCGGCTGACCCTGCGCGTCGAGGAAGGCCGGCTGATCTTCGAAATCGCGCGCGAGGACCATTCGCCGCTCGAGGCGATCATCCTCGGCCTCGGGCGTTTTCGCCGCCCGATCCGCGACTATTTCGCCATTTGCGATTCATACTATCAGGCAATCAAGACCTCGACCGCGCAGCAGATCGAGACCGTCGACATGGCGCGGCGCGGGCTGCATAATGAGGCCGCCGAAATGCTGATGGACCGGCTCGACGGCAAGATCGCGGTCGATTTCGACACCGCACGGCGGCTGTTCACGCTGATCTGCGTGCTGCATATCAAGGGCTGACGATGGCGACGAGGGCGATCAAGAGCGGCGGGAAAGGTCCGGCCAGGCCGAAGCGCGACTGGCGCGGCGCGCTGCTGCGCCTGCTGAAGCGCACCGGCGCGGCGCTGCTGCTGATCCTGCTCGGCGTCGGTCTCGCCTTGTGGTGGGCGGCGCGCTGGGCGCCGGCGCGCGACCAATATCCCTGGCAGGGGGTGACGATCGACGCGTCGAACGGTTCGGTCCAATGGGGGTCGATCAAGGCCGCCGGCGCCGATTTCGCCTATATCGCCGCGACCGGCGGCGCCGACCGCGCCGACCCGATGTTCGCGCGCAACATCAAGGGCGCGGCGGCGGCGGGCGTCCAGTTCGGCCCGATCCACCGCTACGACCTCTGTCGCCTCGCGACCGATCAGGCGGCGAATTTCATCCGCCATGTCCCGCGCCGCGCCGACGCGCTGCCCGCGGCGGTATGGCTCGACTATGACGACCGCTGCCCCGACCGGCCGACCCGCGCGCTGCTGCTGAGCGAACTCGCCACCTTCCTCGCGCAGATCGAGGCGCATATGGGCAAGCCGAGCCTCGTCGCGCCCAGCCCCGCCTTCGAGGCCGATTACCGCGTCACCAGCGGCATCGCGCGCACGGCCTGGCTGCGCCGCGACTTCTTCGCGCCCGATTATGGCGCGCATCCCTGGGCGATGTGGCAGGCGAACGACTATATGCGCATTGCGGGCGCCGACGGCACCGTGGGCTGGAACGTGGTGCGCCCCGACGGAGATATCCAATGAGCGACGAAATGGTCGAGGCGCTGATCGACGCGGCGCGCGATGCCGCGAGCCGGGCCTATGCTCCTTACTCCGGCTTTCATGTCGGCGCCGCGCTGCTGCTCAAGGATGGCAGCGTGGTGACCGGCGCCAATGTCGAGAACGCCAGCTATGGCCTGACGCTCTGCGCCGAAACCTCGGCGATCGCCAAGATCGCCAATGAGGGCTGGATCGGCGAACTGGTCGCGGTCGCGATTATCGGCGGGCGGCCCGATGGCGAGGCCCTGCTCGGCAGCGATCCGGTGCATCCTTGCGGACGCTGCCGCCAAATCCTGAACGAGGCCGCCGAACAATCGTCGACCGATATCGATGTGTTCTGCGCGTCGGGCGACGGCGGCACGGTGGCAACCTACAAGCTCAGCGAATTGCTGCCGCGCAGCTTCGGCCCGAAGGACCTCGGCTTCGTCAATAAATAGGGACAGTCCCTATTTATTGACGGGCGACTGACGGCTTGCGCAAACTCGCCCGCCCCGACAAGACAGCGCCATGGCCATTCTTTCCGACCGCTGGATTCGCGAAGCCGCCCAAACGCAGGGCATGATCGAACCGTTCGTCGAGGCGCAGCGCCGCGACGGGTGCATCAGTTACGGCCTCTCGTCCTACGGCTATGACGCGCGCGTCGCGCCCGAGTTCAAGATCTTCACCAATGTCGACAGCACGATCGTCGACCCCAAGGATTTCGATCCGAAGAATTTCGTCGACCGCGAAACCGACGTCTGCATCATCCCGCCGAACAGTTTTGCCTTGGCGCGCACGGTCGAATATTTCCGCATCCCGCGCGACGTGCTGGTGATCTGCCTCGGCAAGTCGACCTATGCGCGCTGCGGCATCATCGTCAACGTCACCCCGCTCGAACCCGGCTGGGAAGGCCATGTGACGCTGGAGTTTTCGAACACCACCCCCCTGCCCGCCAAAATCTACGCCAACGAGGGCGCGTGCCAGTTCCTGTTTCTGCAGGGCAACGAGCCGTGCGAGATCAGCTACGCCGACCGCGCAGGTAAATATATGGGGCAAAAGGGCGTCACGCTGCCGAAGCTTTAACCAGCATCGTCATTGCGAGGAGCCGAAGGCGACGCGGCAACCCAAGGTCGCGTAAACAGCTCTGGATTGCTTCGCTTCGCTCGCAATGACGAGGTTTAGAAACCGATCATTGCCCTCTCATCAAAATTTGATAACGTTCCCATGAATCATAAACGGGGATGCCATCATGAAATTCGGGTCGGTCGCACTGGCGCTTGCCGCGCTGTTTTCCTCCAACTCGGTCCATGCCGAGGGTTATCTGAAGGTCGAGGGCACGCAGATCGTCGATGGCAGCGGCGAGCCCGTCATCCTGCGCGGCATGGGGCTCGGCGGCTGGATGCTGCAGGAGGGCTATATGCTCAAGCTCGGCGAGGTCGGGCAGCAGCACCGGATCCGCGCCAAGCTCGTCGAACTGGTCGGCGAGGAGCGGACGGCGGAATTCTACCGCGCCTGGCTCGACAACCACATAACCGAGGCCGACATCGCGCAAATGGCGGCATGGGGCTTCAACTCGGTGCGGCTGCCGATCCATTTCGACCAGCTTACCCTGCCGGTGGACAGGGAACCGAAGGCGGGTATCGATACCTGGCACGAGGAGGGTTTCGAGCGCATCGACAAGCTGCTCGCCTGGAGCAAGGCGCACCACATCTACCTGATCCTCGATCTTCACGCCGCACCCGGCGGGCAAGGCAATGACCTCGCCATTTCCGACCGCGATCCGGCGAAGCCTTCGCTGTGGGAGAGCGCGGAGAATCAGCGCAAGACGGTCGCGCTGTGGACCAAACTCGCCGCGCGCTATGCCGACGAACCATGGATCGGCGGCTATGACCTGATCAACGAGCCGAACTGGAGCTTTGCGACCCCGGGCAAAGGCAATGGCTGCGACGAGACCGAAAACAAGGCGGTCTGGGATCTGCAGCAGTGGATCACCGCCGCGATCCGCGGCGTCGACCAGAAGCATATCATCATCGTCGAGGGCAATTGCTGGGGGAACAACTACAAAGGCCTGCCCGCGGCATGGGACGCCAATATGGTGCTGAGCTTCCACAAATATTGGAACCGCAACGACGCCGCGAGCATCGCCGACATCGTCAAGCTGCGTCAGAGCTATGGCAGGCCGGTGTGGCTCGGCGAGTCGGGCGAGAACAGCAATGTCTGGTTTCGCGACGCGATCAAACTGGTCGAGGGCGAAGGCATCGGCTGGAATTTCTGGCCGCTCAAGAAGATCGGTTTCAACCAGCCGCTCGAGATCGTCGCCGGCGACGGCTGGATGAAGATCACTGCCTGGGCGACCGGCAAGGGCCCGAAGCCCGACGCCGACGAGGCGTTTGCCGCGATGATGCGGCTGGCCGCAAACACGCGCTTCGAAAACAATATCCCGCATCCCGATGTCATCGACGCGATGATCCGGCAGCCGCACGATGCGAGCGCCCGTCCCTTCGCCGCGCATCGGCTGGACGGCACGCCGCTCACGATTCGCGCGGTCGATTATGACCTGGGTCCGGCGGGCGTCGCCTATCGCGACAGCGTCGATGCCAATTATCATGTCGCGACCGGCGGTGAGCGGGTGCCGTGGAACAACGGGACAACCTGGCGCAACGACGGCGTCGATATCGCGCGCGGCGCGGACAGCGCCCCCTATGTCGGCGACTTCGTGACGGGCGAATGGATGCGCTACAGCCTCGACGTCGCGGCGGCGGGGCGATGGAAGGTGACGATCCGCGCACGCTCGGCCAAGGGCGGTACGGTCATGCTGGGCGACCGCGAGATCGCGGTCCCGGCGGGGCGGGACTGGGCGACGATCGCCTTGCCCGATATCGCACTACAACCCGGCAGCCATGCCCTCGGCCTGCGCGCCACCGCTTGTGACGACTGCGAAATCAACGATTTGACGCTGACGCCCCTTCCTTGACCATAAAAGTCCGATCCCGCATATTCGCCCGGTTCTGGAGGGGTTCATGACAATGATCGATCACAATGCTCACAATGCCGACGAGGCGAACCGCGACCGCAAGCATTGGTCGGTGCCGCGCCTGCGCAGCATCGTGCCCGCGCGCCGCACCCGAGGGGGAAGCGGAGAGCGGAACGGCGATGTCGACGACATCATCTACGACCTGAGCTGAGCCTCCCGCCCTCGCGGCGGAACCTCCCCGCCTCCCGCGCGTCCTGTCTGCACAAGCGGACGGGGCGCTGAGTGGAGGATGACCCATGTCCATGATCGCCGTCTTTATCGGCCGCCTGTTCATTGCCGTGATTTTCGTGGTGTCGGGGATCAACAAACTGATCCACGTCGCCGATACCAACGCCATGATTTCGGCCGCAGGCCTGCCCGGCGGGCTCGCGATCCCGACCGGCCTGTTCGAACTGATCGCGGGCGTGTGCATCGCGCTCGGCATCGCGACGCGGCTGGTTTCGATCCTGCTCGCGGGTTTCGTGCTGCTCACCATCCTCTTTTTCCACCGCGAATTCACCGATCCGATGCAGGCGATGGCGGCAATGAAGAATCTGGCGATCGCGGGCGGGCTGCTCTGCCTGTTCGGTTATGGCCATACGCGTTGGAGCTATGACGCGCTGCGCCAGCGCCGCCGCGACGAACTCGCGCGCCACAATGCCGAAGCGCGCCTGACCGAAGCCGAATTGCGCGCCGCGCGCGCCGAGGGCCGCGCCGAAGCCGTCGGCGCCCCGGTGGTCGTGGAGAAGCGCCCGTTCTGGCGGCGCTGACCCGCTTCGCGCTTGGCAAGGCGGTCGGCCTGCGCTAGCTTCCACTTAACGTTTACGTAAAGGGAGGTTTGCCATGGCCAGCGGACGCGAGTTCGACATCATCGTCTATGGCGCGACCGGCTTTACCGGCCGCCTCGTCGCCGAATATCTGGTGCAGCATTATGGCGGCCGCGCCGATGCCCCCAAATGGGCGATGGCGGGGCGCAGCGCCGACAAGCTGGCCGAGGTCCGCGACCTGATCGGCGCGCCCAAGGACACACCGCTGGTCGTTGCCGACGCGGACGACCTCGCCAGCCTCGACGCGATGGCGGCGCGAGCGTCGGTCGTGCTGACCACGGTTGGCCCGTACCAGCTTTACGGGAGCGACGTCGTCGCGGCGTGCGTCAAGGCGGGCACCGCCTATGCCGATTTGTGCGGCGAACCCGGCTGGATGCGCGAGATGATCGACGCGCATCAGGACGCCGCCAAGGCGTCGGGCGCGCGCATCACCTTCAGCTGCGGTTTCGATAGCATTCCTTTCGACCTCGGCGTGCTGTTCCTGCAGGCCGAAGCGGTGAAGCGCCACGGCCAACCCGCCCCGCGAGTCAAGGGCCGCGTCCGCAAGATGGCGGGCGGCGCGTCGGGCGGCACGATCGCCAGCCTCACCGAAACGCTGAAGGCGATTGCGAAAAAGCCGTCGCTCGCCCTGCTGCTCAAATCCTCCTTCGCGCTCACACCCGGTTTCGAGGGGCCGTCGCAGCCGAGTGGATTGATTCCGGAGTATGACGGCGCGACCGGCACCTGGACCGCGCCCTTCGTGATGGCGACGATCAACACCAAGAATGTCCACCGCACCAATTTCCTGCTCGGCCATAAATGGGGCGCCGACCTCGTCTATGACGAGATGATGATGACGACGATCGGCGATGCCGGAAAAGCGATGGCCGAGGCGATCGCCAAGGCGAACCCGTTTGGCGAATCCAAGCTCAAGCCCGGCGAAGGGCCAAGCAAGGACGACCGCGAGAATGGTTTCTACGACATATTGTTCGTCGGCGAATATCCCGACGGCACCAGCATCCGGGCCAGCGTGCAGGGCGACCGCGACCCCGGTTATGGCTCGACGTCGAAGATGCTTGCCGAAACCGGCATGGCGTTGCTCGCGAACAAGGGCGACGGCGGGGTGTGGACCCCCGGGGCCTTGCTCGGCGAGGCGCTGATCGACCGGCTGACCGCCAACGCCGGACTGACCTTCCAAATCGAGGAATAAGACCAGGATGACCACCTCTCCCAGCGCGCTCGACGCGCTGCTTTCGACGCTGCGCACCGAAGAGGGCGTGGCCAGGGCGCATATCGACGATGGCTGGATGCAGGGCCGCACCGCCTATGGCGGGATCAGCTCGGCGGTCGCGCTCGCGGGCGCGATGGCGCTGCACCCCACCGACACCCCGCTGCGTTATGCGCAGATCAGCTTCGTCGGCCCGGTCGGCGGCGATTGCACCGTCGCCACGCGCGTGCTGCGCCAGTCGAAATCCTCGCTGTTCGTCGATGCCGGGGTGTCGAGCGACATGGGCTTCGGCACCGCCGCGACCTTCGCTTTCTCGGGCGACCGGCCAAGCCACCTCGACCACAACAGCCTGACGATGCCCGACGCGCCAGCCCCCGAGAGCCTGCAGCCGGTGCCCGACCACAAGGCACGCCCCAGCTTCGTGCGCCATTTCGACATGCGTCCGACGACCGGTCCGCGTTTCGACTGGAAAAGCGACGTCGGCGACTATCTGACCTGGGTGCGCTTCGTCGAGGAGCCGGAATGCCATCCCGCGGTCGCGCTGCTCGCGATGGGCGACGCCCTGCCCCCCGCCGCGATGGCTTTGTTCACCGAATTCGGGCCGATCAGTTCGATGAACTGGACGGTCAACATGCTGACCGGCAAGCCCGAGACCGAGGACGGCTGGTGGCTGCTGTCGGCAAAGACCGGCTTCGCGCGCGGCGGTTTTTCGGTGCAGGACATGATGATCTGGAACCGCGCCGGCGAACCGGTGATGAGCGGCAGCCAGGGGATCGCGATCTACGCGTAATTATCCGTCGCCCCCGCGCAGGCGGGACCGCTGTCGTTTTATGCCCTCGGTCGCTGCTCCGGGCGGACTGCGGCCCCCGCCCGCGCGGGGGCGACGGTTAAACCGGCAGCACGATCGCCGCGTCCAGCCCCGACGTATCGTCGCGGTTGGCGATCACCAGCCGCCCGCCCTCGCCTTCGGCCAGCGCGTTGGCGATCGCGAGGCCCAGCCCCGCGCCTCCCGTCGCGCGATTACGCGACGCCTCGCCGCGCGCAAAGGGTTCGACGAGGTCGGCGATCAGCGTCGGGGCGATGCCCGGACCGTCGTCGCGCACGACCAGCCGTAGCTCGCCGCCGCTTTGCTCGACCAGCAGGGTCGCGCTGCCCGCATAAGCGAGCGCATTGTCGATCAGGTTGCGCAGCGCACGCCGCACCAGCAGCGGCCGGCCGCTCAGTGGCGGCAGTGGCGGCAGCGCATCGGGGCCCGTCACCGGCTTGCCCATCACGCGATATTCCTCGCCCATCTGCGCGAGCAGGGTCGCGACATCATAGCGCTCCGCCGCCTCCTTGCCCGCGCCGCTGCGCGCGACCGCGAGGATATCGGCGAGCATCGCGGTCATTTCGTCGATCGTCGCGATCATCTTGTCGCGCAGTTTTTCGTCCGCGACCGCCTCGACGCGCACGCGCAGGCTGGCGAGCGGGGTGCGCAGGTCGTGCCCGACCGCGCCGAGCATCCGGTCCTTGTCGGCGAGCATCGTCCCGATCCGCGCCCGCGAGGCGTTGAAGGCGCCGATCACGTCGCGCACGTCCGACGGCCCCTGCTCGATCAGCGGCGGACCATCGCCCATCGGGTCGCGCCGCACCGCCTGTGTCAGTGTGCGCAGCGGCTGCGCCGCGCGCCAGGCGATCAGCAATATGGGAACGAGGATCAGCACATAGAGCAACAGCGTCTGCCAGATCAGGAAGCCCTGCAGCCTTTTGCCCTCGGCGGGTAACCAACTGCGCACCACGACATAACGCCCGCCGATCTTGGCCGAGACGATCGCGGTGCGCGCGGGACCGCGCATCTTTTCGGTCTTATGACGCTCCGGCAGCACCCAGGCGTGAACCTGTTGGGCGTCGAGACCCGCCTCATCCAGTTGCGCCGCGACATGCGCCGCGAGGTCGGCGTCGACGCGCGCGCGCGGCGGCGGCGCGAATGGCGTATCGCGGACCTGCAGCCGCGGATGGCGCTTTTCAGGGGACCGGCCGGGCGGGCCTTCGTCGGGATCGGCCATCGCGCCGCGCCGGTCGCGTTCGAGCGCGTCGATGATGCGCGCCACCGCCATGCCGCCGCCATTGGCATAGACCTGTTGCCGCTGCCCGCGCGCGAGCAGCGTGAAATTGATCGCCTGCGCGACAAACAGCGCCACCGCGACCGCGAACACCATCTGGCCGACCAGGCTGCGGGGCCACAGCCGCAAGGTCACGCCGCGCCGCCCAGCCGCTTGACCTCGCAGGCGAGCGTATAGCCCCCGCCCCACACGGTCTTGACCAACTGCGGATGGGCGGGGTCCGCCTCGATCTTCTTGCGCAACCGGCTGATCAGATTGTCGATCGCGCGGTCGAAGATATCGGCCTCGCGACCGCGCACGAGGTCGAGCAGCCGGTCGCGGCTCATTACCTGCCGCGGATGGCGCACCAGCGCGTGGAGCAGGTGATATTCGCCCGACGACAGCGCGACCTCTTCGCCCGCCTCGTCGACCAGCACGCGTTCGACTTCGCGGAGCACCCACGGACCAAAAGCGAAGGCGGTGCCGCCGGGGTCGAGCGTGCGCCCGCCCGCCTGCGTCCGGCGCAGCACGGTGCGGATACGCGCGACCAGTTCGCGCGGGTTGAAGGGTTTGACGACATAATCGTCTGCGCCGATCTCGAGTCCGATGATCCGTTCGGTATCCTCGGCGCGCGCGGTCAGCAGGATGACGGGAATGCTGCTCGTCTCGCGCAGATGGCGGGTCAGCGACAGCCCGTCTTCGCCGGGCATCATGATGTCGCTCACGACGAGGTCGATGCTTTTCGCGCGCAGCACCGATCGTGCCTCGGCGGCATTGGCGGCGTCGGTAACGGCAAAACCCTGCGCGGTCAGATATTCGGTCAGCGGCTCGCGAATCGACGGTTCGTCGTCGATCAGCAGGATGCGGGGCGCGTCGCTGTCACTCATCTGAAAATCGATCCTGCAAATGGTTCGCCCACCGGTCGGGGGGGACCGGTGGGCGATAGCTGGCAGGGACCAGCGGCAAAGGCAATGCCAGGGAGGGGGAAAGAGCCTGCCGTTGCCGCCGGTCCGCTGCAGATTATTGGCCGGCGGGAGCCGCCGGCGGAGCGGCGCGCTTGGCCTTCCAAGCGGCGCGCTGGGCCTGGCGTTCCTCGGTGGTCACCTGACCGTCCTTGTTCGCGTCGGCGGCGTCGAAGCGGGCGAGCGCGGCGGTCTGGAATTCGGCCTGGCTGATCGCCTTGTCGCCATTGGTGTCGGCCTTCATCATCATGCCGCCGCGACCGCCGGGGCCGCCATGATGGCCGCCACGCTTGCCGTGATGCCCGCCCATGCGGTGACCATCGCGCTTGCCGGGTTCGCCGGCCTCGGCGCGCTTCTCGCCACGTTCGGCGCGCTTGGCGGCGCGGTCGGCTGATGCCTGATCCCATTCGGCCTTGCTGATATTGCCATCCTTGTTGGCGTCGAAGCGGGCGAAGGCGGCCGCCTGCATTTCGGCGCGCTTTGCGGCGCGGTCAGCGGCGTCGAGCTTGCCGTCCTTGTTCGCATCCATCTTGGCGAACATCTCGGTTGCGCGGGCCTGCGCTTCGGCGCGGGTCACGGTGGCATTGCCGTCGGCCTTGGCGCCGATGCCCGGAGCGGCAAGAACGGGCACGGCGATCAGCGCGGCGCCCAGCGTCAAAAGGGTGAATTTCTTTCTCACGTAACGAACTCCTCGGGTCGCGGAGCCGGAGGGGGCCGGCTCTCGATGACACCCTTCTAGGCGCCACTTGTCCCAACACCGTGCCGGTTTGACGAAAAAGTGTCGCAAAGTGTCGCAGAACGGCCGCGCGGTTCATGCTGCCGCAAGCGCGCGGGGGCCCGCCACGGTTGCGGCGATCGGACCCCGACCCTAGGCTTGCCGAAATCCAAGAGGAGAATCGCATGACCGACTACGCGCCCGATCGCCGTACCCTGTTGGCCGGCCTCGGCGGTCTTGCCGTCGCCGGCATCGCCGGGCCGGTCGCCGCGAAGGAGAGCGTCAACGCCGATGCGCGGCTCGATACGTTGCTCTCCGCCCAATTCGAGCAAGGCCTGCGCGACGACCCGACCCGTGCGACGTCGCTCGGCCTCGACACCGGTGCCCGCGCCGCGCTGCGGGCGCAATTTCCCGACTGGTCGGCGGCCGGACGCGCGGCGCAGGCGCGGCGCATCGACACCGACCTTGCCGCGGTCCGCGCGATCGCCGCCGACACGCTCGGCGATACCGCCCGCGTCGCCCACGACAGCGCCGAATTCGACCTCGCCGCGCGCCAGCGGCTCGCACGCTTCACCTATCACAGCGGCGGTTTCGGGCATCGCCCCGGACCCTATGGCGTCACCCAGCTCGGCGGCTTCTACACCGGGGTCAGCACCTTCATGGACAGCCAACACCCGGTGAAGGACCAGGCCGACGCCGACGCCTATATGACGCGGCTCGCGGCGATCCCCGCCCTGCTCGATGCCGATACCGACATCGTCAAGGCGAATGCCGCGATGGACGTCGTCGCCCCGCGCTTCATCCTCGACCAGGCGCTCCAGCAACTCGCGCGGCTGCGCGACGGCGATGTCGCGGGCAAGACCCTCGTCGCGTCGATCGCCCGGCGCAGCGCCGAAATCGGGCTCAGCGGCTATGGCGATCGCGCCGCTGCGGCGTTCGAAGGGCCGATCCGCGCCGCGCTGACCCGGCAGATCGAGACGCTCACCGCGCTGCTTCCGCGTGCCGGCGTCGCGGCGGGGGTCGCGCGCCTGCCCGATGGCGAGGCCTATTATGCCGCCACCCTCGCCCAGCATACGACGACTAGCCTGACCGCCGCCGAAATCCACCGCATCGGGCGCGAGCAGGTGGCCGACCTGACATCGCGCATGGACGTGTTGCTGAAAGCGCAGGGCTATAAGGACGGCAGCATCCGCGACCGGCTCGCCGCGCTCGGCAAGGCCGAGGGGCAATTGTTCGCCAACGATGACGCCGGCCGCGCCGAAATGCTCGCCTATCTGAACGGCTTGCTCGTCACGGTGCGCGGCAGGCTGCCGCAGGTGTTCAGCCGCATGCCCAAGGCGCCCTATGAAATCCGCCGCGTTCCGCCCGAGATCGAGATCGGCGCGCCTGGCGGGTCGGCGCAGGCGGGAACCCCCGACGGGTCGCGCCCGGGCATCTTCTTCATCAACCTGCGCGATACCGCCGAATGGCCGCGCTACACGCTGCCGACCCTCGCCTATCACGAAGGCGCGCCGGGGCATTTGTTCGAGGGCGCGCTGAAATATGAGGATGCCGAGTTGCCGCTCTACCGCCAGGCCTCGTCGGTGACCGCCTATGGCGAAGGCTGGGGCCTCTATGCCGAACAGGTCGCCGACGAGCTCGGCATGTACGACGACGACCCGCTCGGCAAGATCGGCTATCTTGCGTCCTACGCCTTTCGCGCCTCGCGGCTGGTGGTCGACACCGGGCTGCACGCGATGGGGTGGAGCCGCGAGCAGGCGATCGACTATATGGTCGAAAATTCCTCGACCTCGCCGACCGCCTCGCGGACCGAGATCGACCGCTATATCGTCTATCCTGGGCAGGCCTGCGCCTACAAGGTCGGCCAGATCGCGATCAGCCGCGTGCGCGACGAGGTCGCCGGCCGGCCGGGTTACGATATCAAGCGCTTTCACGATGTCGTGCTGGGCGCCGGACGGGTGCCACTCGCGGTGCTCGAACGCCGCGTCCGCGCCGCCTTTCCGGCCTGACGCACCGCCTGAAACAGGTAAGCCCCGTCGCATCTCTGCGGCGGGGCTCCCTAGGCTCAGTCCGAAGACAAGAACCAATTTCCACTCTCACTTTCGGTCAAGCAGACCCATGAAATGCCGCGGGTCGCGATGGGTTCCCGGCGGCGCCGAATTTTTTACACCACCTTCTTTGCGGCGAATGCGCCCATGATCACGAACAGCGCAACGAACGCCAGGCCGACGAAGAACAGGATCTTGGCGATACCGGCCGACGCACCGGCGATGCCGCCAAAACCGAGAACCGCGGCAAGCAGCGCGATCACTGCGAAGATCAAAGCCCATTTGAACATTGGAAGTCTCCTCAACAAACTGCACGGTGATAGGCGCGCACACCAGCCTCCGAAGCAGCGCGATGGCGCCCTTGCCGGAGAGAAACGACCAACGGCCGCGCCTCGATAATCTGAATAATGGGTGCGCAGGTTAAACGACGACGCCCGGGAAAGGTTCCGGCGATCGGTTTTGGGCGGCGATGTCGGGAGGCTTGGAGGTAGCGGGAATCCAACTATCGATCTATCACTATGAAAACAATATAATTATTATTCCGGAATTTTCATGAAGCCCCCGACCTGGCCCCCACATACTTTCGTGTGGCGGGTTCGAATCCTAAAAGGGGAACGATTGATGACAGCCCCGTCCGCGATATTCAGGCGCCTTTCCTCGACGTCAAATGTCTTCTCGACAATATAGTCACCCGCACGAAATGCACTGATTTTGACCTGTCGCGCTCAACCGTCAAAGGCTTTGACAGTTTAAGCAATCAGATAATGGATCGCTCGTCCCAGTCCAACGAGGAAGGCTCCGGACACCAGCGCTGACACGACCCAATATTCGATCGCGACCGCGCGTTCATCATGCTCAGGATCAATCTCCATAAAATCGAGATGGCAGACACAAATAATGTAGGAAAGAACAACAACCGGCCCAGCCGCGATATAGGACATTCGGTAGGCGCCCGGCCTGGTCCCGAAGGGGATAAGGGGCCAAGGCCGAGCGCCCTCGCACACCAGAATCTTCAGCCTGGCGGCGAACCTCTATGCTTTTTAACATCCCTTTCCCGATGATCGCACGGGCCGCGCAATGGTTGCCTAAAAACATCAATCTCTGCGCCCGAGCGCGAACAAACCTACTCCCATTTTCAATCGCGTTGATCTAATCTGTGGCGGACAAAATAATCTGCAGTTGGGGAGTAGTAGGATGCTTATCGCTTCAATCCTTTTGGCCGCCATGGCGCCCGCACCCGCGGGCAACGTGGATTCCACGCGCGCAGCTTTTACTAAGTGCCTTCGCGATCACCTAAAGAAGGAACTTGAGGGCAAAGTGAGCGAGGCAGAGTTTGAACTCTCGATCAAATCGACCTGTGAGACTGAGCGCGCCGCTTTCAAGGTCGCTGTAACTGCTCAGAACCGTGCTGGCGGTGACTCTGCGGCAGATGCGGCGGAGAATGCCGACATGCAGGTCGACGATTACCACGCGAATTTCACCGACAAGTTCAAAGATTATTCGTCCAGCGGATCTCTGCCCGGAGAGTAAGTGACAAGCGGCGCCTGGGAAATGCTGTTCCGCCAAGTCCTTTGCCAAATGTAAGTGAAAACGCTCTGCGCGGTTAGCGCGGAGCGTCCAGGGCGTTTGGCGAGACCCCATGCCAACTTCCCCACCCATCTTGAGTTCGACTTCGCGCGACGAGCGAGTGCGCGTGCTAACCAGATATTCGGGCTTTGTTGCCATGGTCTCCCGACTTAAGAGGCATGAAGGAACGAAAATGGCTGCGGCGCCAGACACACTGTCGAAGTTGGCTGTTCTGATCGATGCCGACAATACATCCCCTCGAATTGCCGCCGGGTTGTTCAAGGAGATCGCAGCGATCGGTGAAGCAAGCGTGCGCCGCATATATGGCGATTTCTCTGGTACGCAGTTGAAAGGCTGGGCCGATGTTCTCGCTACGCATGCGATCATGCCCCATCAGAATTTCGCGTATAAGAGTAAGAAAAATGCGTCGGACATAGCGCTGGTGATCGACGCGATGGATCTGCTTCACTCCGGGCGTTTTGACGGGTTCTGCCTCGTTTCATCTGACAGTGATTTTACGCGCCTCGCCGCACGAATTCGCGAGCAGGGCATCGCAATTTACGGCTTTGGCGAACAGAAGACCCCAGAAAGCTTTCGCCAGGCCTGCAAGAGGTTCATCTACACTGAGAATCTGATCGCTCTGCCAAATGCCGGAACGGGATCATCTACCGAAACGGCGCCTGCTAAGCAGCCCGCTTTGGCTGCTGTCCCGTTGGTAAAATCCGCTCTGAGTCAGATGGAGGACGGTGACGGTTGGTATCATTTGGGCGCTGTCGGCGTCCGCCTTCAGGCGCTCATGTCGGATTTCGATCCTCGAACTTATGGCAGCGCGAAACTTGTTACCCTGATCGAAGAATCCGGTGTGTCAAACGGCGTTCAAAAGGGACCCCCGATCGGCGTCGAAGAGGGACCCCCTTTTCGGATAATATGATGCTGGTTTGTT